>ENA-OQCX01001605-OQCX01001605.1-human-gut-metagenome-genome-assembly--contig:-NODE-1605-length-10056-cov-2.613456_pt1 | contig 10056 bp, 11 predicted proteins | sample MGYA00242762_ERZ504587 | MGnify/ENA primary metagenome ERZ504587 (study PRJEB26092, sample SAMD00036337) | human gut metagenome | host: Homo sapiens | study: EMG produced TPA metagenomics assembly of...
TGTGGATGTTCCCACAGACTGCCCGCAGAGAGATGAGCGTCTTGGATGGACCGGTGATGCAGAGATCTTCTGCCGTACGGCATGCTTCCTTGAAAATACCTATTCCTTCTACGAAAATGGCTCCGTGATGTGGAGGCAGACCAGACAGAGGAAGGCGGCGTTGCCCATGTTGTTCCGGATATCATTTCCGGAAACGAAGGGGATAACTGGCTCCTTGAGCAGGGAAGTCATTCTGCAGCAGCTTGGGCAGATGTGGCTGTGATCAATCCCTGGACCATGTATCTGACGTTTGGTGACAAAGAGATTCTGAAGATCCAGTACAACAGCATGAAGAACTGGATCAACTTTATGAGAGAATATTCTGTGGATTATATCTGGAACTACAAGCTGCAGTTCGGTGACTGGGTAGCTTTGGATGCTGAGGAAGGCAGCTATTTCGGTGCAACACCGAATGATCTGACCTGTACTGCATACTTTGCATATTCCACAGGTCTGTTTGTAAAAGCAGCAGAAGCCTGGGATGCACTGAGGACGTGAAAGAGTACACAGATCTTTACAATAAAGTTGTAGATAAATTCCAGAGAACCTTCTTTGATGAAAACGGTGAGATGACAGCACAGACGCAGACCGCACATATCGTGGCACTGTACTTCGAACTGGTACCGGAAAAATATAAAGAGAAAACCGTTCAGGGGCTTTTGAGACTTCTGAAAAAAGAGAACGATCATCTTGTAACCGGATTTGTGGGAACTCCGTATTTCTGCCACGCATTAAGCCAGAACGGACATGTAAAAGAAGCTTACGACTTGCTTCTGAAAGATGATTTCCCATCATGCTGTATCAGGTAAAATGGGCGCAACTACAGTCTGGGAGCACTGGGATGGCCTGAAGCCGGACGGAACCATGTGGAGTGCAGATATGAACTCCTTCAATCACTATGCTTACGGTTCTATCGGAGAGTGGCTGGTTCGTGTGATGGCAGGCCTTGAGGTGGATGAGAAGGAACCTGGATACAAACATGCAGTAATCTATCCGAGAATGGGTGGAAACCTGGACTATGTAAGCTGAGTATCGTTCTGTATACGGACCGGTAAGAAGCTTCTGGAGAAAACCGGGAGAGACGGTTCTGCATGTTCCATACCTGCAAATACAACTGCAACTATCTGCCTGGACGGTGCAAAGGTAGTGAAAGCCGCAGATGGACTTAACTTCACAGCCGCAGACGGATTTATGCAGGCAGAGACGGATCCGGAGATTATGAGATCCATTTTGTGAGATAAGAAAAAAGAGAGGTATTTTTTAAGAAAAAGGCGGCTGCCAGGCCTATCCGGAAGATAGGCTGTGGGCAGCTGTCTTTTTTGACCAGAGCAGGAGGCAGAGAGAAGATTTAAAATTCCGGGAAATACAGTAGAATTCGTCAGAGACCTTCGGTATAATAAATACAGAGTGTTTACAGAACTACAGAATGAACAAAAGAAGGGATGTGGCAGAATGATCGACATTGCACATGCAAAACAGGAATTCGAAAAATATCTGGATGAGTACGACCGGGAGGATGAACAGATCTATCTGAAGATCGTACATACCTATGGAGTGGTGAAATACGCAGGAGAGATCGCCAGAAAAATGGAATGTTCCGATGAAGATGTGGAACTTGCGGAGCTGATCGGTCTGCTTCATGATATTGGCCGTTTTGAGCAGATCCGTAGATTTCACAGCTTTGAGCCGGGAACCATGGACCATGCAGTGTTTGGTGCAGAACTTCTTTCGGGGAGGAGAAGCTGATCCGGCGCTTCGTGAAGGATGATAAATTTGATGAACTGATCGATGCAGCAATTCGGAAGCACAGTGATTTCAAACTGGAAGGAATCCACGATGCCAGAACACTTTTCCATGCAAAATTGATCCGTGATGCCGATAAGCTGGATAATTGCCGGGTGAAGCTGGAAGCATCAATAGAGTCCATGCTTGGTGTATCAGAAGAGACTGCCGGGGAAGGGCTGATCTCACCGGTAGTGTGGGAATCCTGTCTCAGAAGAGAATCCGTGTTATCCGCAGACAGACATGTGCCGGTGGATTACTGGGTATCTTATCTTGCTCAGTATTATGATATTAATTTTCCTGAGACCTGTGAGATCATCGAAGAAGAGGATTATATCACCAGGATCGCAGGCCGGCTGACTTACCAGGAGCAGGATACCAGAACTAAGATCCATATTCTCACAGAAGATCTGAACAGGTATCTGGAGATGCCGGCTGTGTCTGTGAAGGAATAGGATTATAGAAGTTACTGTTCACTGGCAATGTTCCGCGAGGTGTTTTTTGTGAGCGAAGGTCACAGAAAACCCGAGACATACCGCGCGAATTTATGCGATTAGCATAAATTCTGTGCATCGCGAAGCGTGTTGCTGTGAACGGAGTGAACAGTAACATCATCAATCCATATGGTTCTTTTTTTCGCATCATATTTTCTTGTAAAACAGACAGTATCGCGGTATAATATGGGTATATAATTTTAGCAGGCTAATCACTTGTTATGCTTGATAAAGGAGGCCGAAAATGAGTAAAAACAAGCACAAATTTCTTACATTTGCTGCTCTGATGACCGGCGCAACTGTTGCTGTTCATTTCATTAACCACACGATTGCTACTGCTGCACAATTAAAACAGATGCTCCACATTTCTAATGACAATTACTTTGAATGGCGCTTTGGGAACATTTATTATACCAAAAAGGGAACTGGGTCACCGATTCTTTTGATTCATGACACTTTACCTGGAGCTTCCGGGTATGAATGGAGCAAATTGAAGAACGAACTGGCAATTGACCATACCGTATATACTGTTGATTTGTTAGGATGCGGACGTTCGGACAAATCCAGCATTACCTATACAAATTTTGTTTATGTTCAGATGATCAGTGATTTTATCAAAAAAATAATTGGTCAGAAAACAGATGTGATTGCAAGTGGTTTTTCAGGCTCTTTTGTTACTATGGCCTGTCACAATGAGAAAGAACTTTTTAACAAAATCATGCTGGTAAATCCGCCCAGCCTGACTCAATTAAAACAGATGCCAAACAGAAAGGACCGCCTGTTAAAAGCAGCTCTGGAAATTCCGATTTTCGGAACTCTGGTTTATCATATGATCGTATCACGTGATAATATAAATAATCTTTTTATCGAGAAGATGTATTATAATCCATTCCATGTGGATAATCAAATGGCAGATGCTTATTATGAAGCAGCTCATAAAGGTGGATATTATAACCAGATTTTTGTACTCCAGTCTTGCAGCTAAGTATATAATATAAATATCTGTCATGCACTTAAGGCACTGGATAACAGTTATTTATATTGTTGAAGGTGAAACAGAGCCAAACGGAAAGGCTGTCACTGATGATTATTGTGCCTCCAACCCGGCTATTGAAGTTTCTGTTCTCAAAGAAACAAAACATCTTCCACATGTTGAAGCACCTGAAGCGTTTCTTGAACAGGTTAAAATCTTCTTTTAAGCCTTATATTTAAGCCAGAATGAGTCGACGAGTTGATTTTGAGACAGTTTTGAAGGATAAATTTTTTTATTTCAAGTCGGAAGAAGGCGACGTTGCGGTGACTACAGCAACCGAATTCGGACAAAATATACCGCAAAGTGGGGCGTGCAGATTGTGGGAATGATTTTTCAAACACGCTCTAATACAACAAAAAATGAGGCAGGCATATGTAAGAAATTCTATATGCCTGCCTCACTCTTTTATAGATTCGTTTATTCTTTTACTCTTCTGTACTGTCCGTTTCCTGAGAATCTGTATTCTCCTCTTCGGATGTATCAGAATCGTTTGTTATGCCGGCTGTTTCAGATGTACTGTCATCGGACTCTTCTATGCTCTCACCTGGCATATCTGTTGAATCTGATTTAGTATCATCTGTTGTTGCTTCGTCTGAATCTGTCTTATCTGAACTGTCTTCTTCTGTTCCGACAACTGATTCAAATGCTGTGAACAGTTCTTTTACATTCATCTTATTTACGAGATATACTTTATTATCCACCACTGCCGCATAATAGTTTGTATCGTAGCTATAGTATGCAACTTCCTGTGTATCACCGTCTTCTTCTGTAAATATAGCTGTCAGTTCTGCATCACCGTCAGGTTCATATTTATCTGTCAGACGTTTCTGAGCCGTCATGTTGATCAGTTTATTGTAGAATGTTGTAAATGTTGTTTCATCCAGATCAGAACCATTCAGTTTATAGGTAACTGTTTCTGTATCGTTTCCATCATCATCTGTGGATGTTTCACGTGAAACATTTACTTTATAATCACTGCCCTGATAATTTACTTTGAGGCTTCCGAGGCTGTTTAAAGATACATAACTTACTGTCATATCCCAGAAGTCTTCTTCTGATTTATCAGTTAGCGCGGACAGAGTATCCGTTGACATCGTATAGACTTCATTGCTGTCATTTACCATGACATATCTGCTGCTGTCATCTGTTTCATTTCCAACAAGAATTGTAAGCTGCTTATCTGCCATCTTAGTTTCTTCTTCCGAAGAATCCTCATTGTCTGATGCACTGTCTGAGTTTTCTGATGTTTCATCTTCTGCTTCTTCACCGTCAGTATCTTCAGCCTCAGATGTTTCATCCGTAGTTTCACTTACACTTTCGTCTGATTCTGTATCCTGTTCAGCATCGTCACTGTTTTCTTCCACAGATGAAGCATCTTCATCTGCCGTCTCACCGGAAGCTGTCGTATCATCTTGTGTGTCTTCATCAGTGTCATCATCAGCAACTTCTTCCTGATAATCTACTGTGATTGTTGCATATGGTTTATCCAGACCATATTTGCTCTTGTCGTCACATTTATAATCTGCAAGTGAACTATATGCCATGCTTCCGAATGAAGATACCAAAGAACTTACGGTAGCTGAGTCTGCTTTTTCTTCATCCTCGCTGCCTTTTACTGACCAGGTACTTGTATCTTCGTCTTTTGATAATTCATAGGAATTATCGCCGTCTACAGAAATTTTTGTAATGGTATCTGTATTGGAAATTGCAGGGAAATCTTCCATCTGCGCATAATCATTCAATGATTTGGCAAACGGCTCTACGCAGGAAGAATCTATCAGGTATACTGTCTTCTCATCATCATCTTTTCTTACATAATACTGACTGGTGGAGGAATTTTCATCTCCCACATACAGTGTAGTTGTTATGTCATCGCCATCTTCCTCATCAGATTTTGTTACAATCTTAATCGTGTTTGACGGAGAGTCCAGACCATATTCTGAAAGATCATCTACGTCCTCCAGAACTCTGTCTGAATCGACAGATGCAATAGCAGATGCTGCACTGTCCAGAGTAGTCTGATTTACCGGAAAATCTGTTTCGTCTTTCTTTACCCAGCTGTCATCATCTTTTTCAAATGTTGTCTCTGTATCATCAACCATAAAATCCAGAGATTTAATGTTATCTGTTGATGCAGTAAATACAGTTGTGCTTTCTTCAGAATCTTCTTCGGATTCTTTCTGCTCCTGATGGGCTACGTAGGTTTTTACACCTGCGTAAGCCCCGCAGCAGACACCAAGAACTACAACTGCAAGAACCATTTTTACAGTTTTATTCTTCATTTAAGCTTTTCTCCTCTTCATCCAAACTGCAAACCCTACAACAAGGAAGAATCCAGGAATCAGACCGATGGTGCAGATCTTCCAGAATGCAGCATCATAGTCTGTAAGTGTCAGATAAGATACAGACAGGCTCTTGGATGGGATAGATACGGTTGCACTGTCTTCTGTGTCTGTCATCCACTTCAGGGATTCGATGATCAGCTTCTCATTTCCGCCGGATACCATCTGATTTACCTGTGATTCCATCAGATTGGAAGTTGAATAGTATACGATCTGCGTTTCTTTGTCATCATCCAGAGTCTCTGTGATGCTTACTCCCAGATCAAATGGGCCAGCTTCGTCTCCGTCTTCTTTCTCCAGAGTATCACTGTTCAGATCTGTCTTGGAATATGCCTGTCTGATGTGGTGAGGATACTGTTGATCGTTACGGTATCTCTTACATCATCCATTTTTTTGATTCCCTGTGCATATGGTACAAGTACATAATATCCTCCGGAAACAGTCTCAGAGCTTGCATCTGTGCTGTTTATAGTCGGAACCAGATAATATGGCATCTGCATTGCATAATGCTGATTATCACCTTCAAATACGATTCCAGCTTCTCTCTGAACACCATAGTTTCCAGAACTGCATCAAAGTTTGGCAGGTCTTCTGTTGTATAATCAGAGAAAATCATCGCCTTTCCGCCATTTTCAAGATAATCAATAATAGCAGTCTTTTCATCTTCTGAAATATCTGTGGATGGAGAATCAATGAACAGGCAGTCTGCATCATCCGGAACACTTCCCTCTGTAAGAAGATTCAGAGACTGAATATCCATGTTTGCCTTCTCGATGTCTTCTTTGATAGTAGAATCCATCTCCTTCTCACCATGTCCCTCGAGTGTATAAAGGATCGGGAGATCTTCGGATGTTACATATCCGATCGCACTTGTGATCTGACCTTCACCGTCGAAACCGGTGGTCTGAGAGCTGTAGGTCTGATAATCAATTGTGCTCTCATAGATATTGTTGTAATCAATGACTTTATTTCTGTCGCCGCATACAACGATCAGACTGTTTGCAGAAAGATCATCACTTGTATATTCCGTTACAAATTTAGGATTTACTACAGGATCCTTCTGCTCTACTTTAATATGCTTGGATTCATCTTCATATTTCTTAAGCAGATTGGTAATATTCTCATCTTCAGAACCGCTCTGTGCAATCTGGTAAATTGTTACGTCCTTGTCCAGATCTTTCAGCATTGCTTTTGTATCATCACCAATACTGTAGAGTTTCTGGCTGCTGATATCAATTTCTGAATATTTGGACGGAATCGCATTTACGATCATGTTGAGCACTACAACTACTGCAATAAATATCACTGACATAACCATTGTGTAAGAGCCGTTTTTGATATGCTTCTTACTGATGGTGCCAATCAGTTTCTTTTTGTCAAATTTTTTATGGTTATTATTTTTCATCTTTTCTTTCAGTTTCATTTTCTTTCACCTCCCCACTAATTCCAGCGTCTCTTCAAAATAGACTGTGTTGTAAGGAACAGGCATACTGCGATCACAGAAAGAAAATATACAATTCCTTTTATATCAAAGATGTTACTTGTAAAATTATCAAAGTGTCCGCTCAGATTAAACACATCCAGGACTTTCTGAATACCGCCCTCAAAAATACTGGATTTTACTACATAAATAATAATCAGTGCCACTTCTCCGATCACACCGATCACTGCTGAGATCAGAATATTCTTGATCATGGTATAGATAATGATGCTGCTGCCAGGATCAATAACCCAAATGTCACGCATGTCGACATAGATGTCTGAGAGAAGAATGAAGAAATACCATTCATCATGTAAAATGCAAATAAGAAAACAAATGTGAGTACCGCTGCAATTACCTGGCTCTCAGTTAATGCTGACATAAATACACCGATTGCAATATTTGCACATCCCAGGAGAAAGAATCCCAGGACTGCTGTATATGCAGATGCAAACTCTACTGTGCCAAACCTGGACATAATCAGCGGATAAGTACACATAACTGCCATCGGAACAGCAATACAGTTACCAGTGCAAGATATTTACCTATTACAATACCGCTCACAGAAACCGGTGCTGTCAGAAGCAGCTGATCTGTTTTCTGTTTTCTTTCCTCTGCAAGTACACGCATAGTCAAAATCGGTACTCCGATCAGGAATGCAAAGGTAATTGCACTTAAGGTGTATTCAAATTTCGGATATGCTGCTGAAAGCTGATATGCTGAAAAATAAATACCTGTCAGTACAAGAATGAAAAAAGATAAATAAATATCCTACCATGGATGTCAGGTAACTTTTCAGCTCTCTTTTATATATAGCTGTCATGGTTATTTCTCTCCCCCTTTATCATTATTCTGTTCTTCCGGTATTTCTGCTGATGTCTGTTTTACGTTTGTCTCGTTTGATTTACCGGCATCAGTATCTTTATCTTCAGGTGTATTTGGGACTTCGTCTGCAGATATTGGTTTATCAGATGCAGTAAGTTCAAGGAAGATTTCCTCCAGTGATACTTTCCTAGACTTCATCTCATAGATTGGGCTGTTAATCTCCGACATTTTGTAGAATACTTCTTCCCGAATGTCATTCTGCTCCTCTGTTGAAACTTTCACACTCCAGAGATTCTGTTTCTCATCTTTTTCCATTGTTACGCTGTTGACTCCCTCGATTCCCTCGAGAGCCTGCCTGATCTGTGTTTTTTCACCTTTAATAAGCATCTCCAGAGTATTGGATCCTTCTGCAAGTTTTCCAAGATTCTCAGGAGTATCGCTTGCTACCAGTTTTCCATGAGAAATGATCAGCACGTAATCGCATACCGCGCTTACTTCAGAAAGTATATGCGAGCTGAGAATAACGGTATGTTTCTTTTTTAATTCTTTAATTAAGGTTCGGATTTCAATAATCTGTTTAGGGTCAAGACCTACTGTCGGCTCATCCAGGATGATCACCTCCGGATACCCCATAATCGCCTCAGCAAGACCAACTCTCTGTCTGTAACCTTTTGACAGGTTCTTTATCAGACGGTTTCTCATGTCTGAAATCTTTACCATATCCATGACTTCTTCGATCATGTTTGCTTTTTTATCTTTTGGGATTTTCTTGAGATCTGCCACAAATTTCATGTATTCCAGGACAGTCATATCAAAATAGACCGGCGGCTGTTCAGGCAGATAACCGATACATTTCTTTGCCGCTTCCGGTTCTTCGAGGATATCGTGTCCGTCAATTTTGACGGTTCCTTCGGTGGATGCGATGTATCCGGTTATTATATTCATTGTAGTGGATTTTCCTGCACCGTTTGGTCCCAGAAATCCATAGATTTTGCCTTTCTCTATTTTAAAGGAAAGGTGGTCAACTGCCGTATGGTTACCATATCGTTTGACCAGATTGTTTACTTCAATCAATGTGTTCTCCTCCTCTTAATTTTTGCCAAAATAAAATATAGAAAATGTCCCCAGGTGAAACAGAGAATGGGGGAACCCGAGGACATCTCTATAAAAATAGTTTATGATGAAGTTGTGATGAAATTAGGATAAAAGTGTGATTATTCTTGTGATTTTTGTTTGAAAAAAATAGCTGTCCCGAAATCTCGGCATTTTTTGCCAGAAAATTTCATGAGACAACTATACATAGATTTATTATGACAATGGTTCTTTTAATGGTGTTCCTGCTTTACGCGGATACTTTCCAGGTGTAGATTTTTTCTTATTTATAATGACAAGGGATCGGTCAATCTCGGAGTCCGGCAATTTAAAGTATGTGATGTCTTTCACCTGACCACCGAGGATATTGATTGCTTTCTCTGCTTCTTCTGCCTCTTCCTGTACAGTTCCTGATTTATAGGAAATGAAAGTTCCTCCTATCTTTACATAAGGAAGACAATATTCTGACAGAGTTGCAAGGTTTGATACTGCCCTGGATACACAGAGATCATATTTCTCACGATACTCTTTATTTTTTGCATACTCTTCTGCTCTTCCATGAATCGCCTTAATCCCTTCTAATCCAAGAAGCTCAAAACTTTCCTCAAGGAAGTTTACCCTCTTTTTCAGAGAATCCAGCAGACATGCCTCCAGATGTGGAAAAGCAATTTTCAAAGGCACACCTGGAAATCCGGCACCTGTACCGATGTCCATAATTGTTTTTACTTTTGTCATATCAATGGCTTTTACACAGGCAAGACTGTCAAGAAAGTGCTTTGTAAGTACTTCCTCAAACTCAGTAATACCTGTCAGATTCATAACCTTATTTTTTTCTACCAGAAATTCATAAAACTGGATAAACTGATTTTTCTGCTTCTGGCTCAGCTCTATACCCAGTTCTCTGCATCCATTTTCCAATGTCGTCAGATTATACGGCATGTATTATTCTCCTTTTTCTACCTTTATTTA
>ENA-OQCX01001607-OQCX01001607.1-human-gut-metagenome-genome-assembly--contig:-NODE-1607-length-10055-cov-1.156628_pt1 | contig 10055 bp, 14 predicted proteins | sample MGYA00242762_ERZ504587 | MGnify/ENA primary metagenome ERZ504587 (study PRJEB26092, sample SAMD00036337) | human gut metagenome | host: Homo sapiens | study: EMG produced TPA metagenomics assembly of...
TTTAAAGAAGCCTGAACAGTATAAGGAATTTGTCTTAGCCTTGCAGGAAATATTGGTGCGTTTGGCGATTAAACGGGACTCATGTTTGGTGGCTGAAAGGATGGTCGCATTGTTGCGGCAGCTATTTTACAGCATCAGACGATTTCTATGCTTAATTATCTTCAAAATGGGGCGACCAAGCTTTTCCGTTTTATAAGCATCACTAAGTTGTTCAAGTATTTTAACTTTGTTGAAGAGTCCGAAAGACATCTGGAAGATTCTGCAGAATACGACTGGTACTTGATGATGTTGGCGGTGACTCCAGATTATCAAAGAAAAGGATAGGGAGTCGTTTCTTGCTTGAGGGGGTTGAACCTTTTGTAGGTAGTACAGGCGGTCACAGTCTTGGTTTGATTACCAATCGTGATTACAATGTACCTTTCTACGAGAAAAATGGCTACAAGCAATGTGGTTATAAGGTTTTGACCTATGAAACACACAAACTAGGTAACTGGCCTTTTGTCAAATCACTTGATGCATAGCCTTGTGCTATTTAACTTAGATAAGCAAAATGAATCTGGCTTTGGCTGGATTTTTTTCTTAGCTTTAGAGTCCTTCTTTGTCTGGCTCATTCCTTATTTTTAAGTCTAACTATGCTATAATTAGGAAACGCTATTAGAGGAGGTTTATATGTCAACTCCAAGTATTTATGGGGAATATGCTCGGTATCTCCCCAAGATTTTACAAGAAATAACAGACCCGATTATTGCGGCTAATATTACTAGCAAAAAAGAAACAGGCTTTAAACTCTATGAACATTTTATTTCACGAATCAAAGAAAGCGATTCTATGCGTGAAAAGTGTCGTAGGAAGAATTTGCCTGAAACCAGCCAATCTGCTCTCAAGGAAATCCGTGACAGTATTGGAATTCGAATCGTTTGTGGCTTTGTCGATGATATTTACAAAACTATCGATGTCATCAAGGCTATCCCTGGCGTTTCTATCTATAACGAGAAAGATTACATTTTAAATGCTAAGCCCAATGGCTATCGTTCTTATCATCTCATTTTGGAAATCGAAACCGAGTTTCCAGATGTGCTAGGAAATGAGATAGGAACCTATTTTGTTGAGGTTCAGCTTCGGACCATTGCTCAGGATTCCTGGGCCAGTTTGGAGCATCAGATGAAGTACAAGCACGACATCAAGAATCCAGAAATGATTACCCGTGAGCTTAAGCGCTGTGCGGATGAATTAGCTTCATGCGATTTGACCATGCAGACCATCCGTAACTTAATTCAAGAAGGAGGGACTAGAATGGCTTTGAAAATTCTACTAGCTGAGGATGAAGAGGCTCTTTCTCGAGTTTACAAGGCAGCCCTAGAGCATCAAGGTTATGAGGTAGATCAAGCCTTTAATGGGCAAGAGGCTGTTGATTTAGCTGCACAAAATGCCTATCAAGTGATGATCATGGATATTATGATGCCCATTAAAACAGGTATCGAGGCCCTGAAAGAGATTCGCTCCTCTGGGGATAGGACGCATGTCATTATGTTGACAGCTATGGCTGAAATTGATGATCGTGTGACCGGGCTTGATGCTGGGGCAGACGATTACTTGACCAAGCCAATCTCCCTTAAGGAACTTTTGGCGCGTCTGCGCTCATTAGAGCGTCGTGTGAGTGAGAGCTTCACTGCCAAAATTTTGACTCTTGGTTCTGTTCGTTTGGACCAAGAAGAGCAGGAGTTGGTAGCTGGGAACGCCATTCGACTTTCAAGCAGAGAGACCAAGTTAATGGCCCACTTCATGCTCAATCCTGCCAAGAAATTAACGACTGAGCACCTTTTTAAGACTATCTGGGAGGATGGGGAAGATGTGGACGAGTCGATTGTCTGGGTCTATATTTCCTATCTGCGTCAGAAATTGCAAGCCATCCAGGCTGACATCAGCATTCTTGGTGAAAAAGGTGGCGACTTTTGCCTTCTCGCCAATTAGAGAGGAGTAGCTCATGTTTAGACGTTTACGACTTCAATTTATTACGATTGCTTCCCTGGCTATCCTCTTTATCTTGGTCTTTACGGTGGGAATCATCAATACTGTGAGGTCCTTTCAGACGGAGCAGGAAATTAGTAAGGTTCTCAATACACTCACAGAAAATAATGGTAGTTTTGGAAAAACGAAAAAAAAATTGAGATCAATCAAAGGGCGTGAAATTCCATCAGATAGTTTTCGTTTTTTCAGCGTGAGCTTGTCTGGTGATGAAGTGGTCAGTCAGGACACCAGTCATACTTCCTTGATAAATGATGAAGAGGCCGCTACTTATGCCCGTGCAGCTAGTCGTATGACGAGCGCTCTTGGAACCATTAGAGAAAAAAATATTAATCTCAGTTATCAGGTTAGTAAAGTTAGCAAAAATAAGATCCTTGTGGTCTTTCTGGACACGACCTCTTATTATAATTCTTCCCAAGCCTTGTTAAATCTTTCTATCCTTTTATCAATGTTTGGCTTTATCTTTTTTGTCATCATTGTTAGTGCCTTATCAGGAATTGTCATTCGTCCCTTCATTCGAAACTACGAAAAGCAGCGACGTTTTATTACCAATGCAGGTCATGAATTAAAGACACCATTGGCTATTATTTCTGCCAATACGGAGCTACAAGAACTCATGACTGGAGAGAACGAATGGACCAAGTCGACGAACGACCAGGTGGCTCGTTTGACCACTCTAATCAATTCTCTTGTAGCCCTATCTCGTCTGGAGGAGCAGCCGGATATTGTTCTTCAAGATGTAGATTTTTCCTATATTACTGAGGATGCAGCAGAGGACTTTAAGGGGCCTGTTGTCCGAGATGGTAATCTTTCGTTATGGACATCACACCGGATATTCATGTAAAGGCAGAAGAGAAGTCTCTCTTTGAACTTGTAACCCTCCTTGTGGATAATGCTAACAAGTATTGTGATCCAGAAGGGATAGTTACTGTAAGGCTCCGTCAGATTGGAAGGACACGAAAACGGGCTCGTTTAGAAGTATCGAACACCTATAAAGATGGTAAGGATGTTGACTATAGTAAATTTTTTGAACGTTTTTATCGTATTGAAGAATCCCATAATAACAGAGAACACAAGGGGTTTGGTATTGGCCTCTCCATGGCTCAAAGCATGGTCAAATTATTTAAAGGTCGAATCTTTGCCTCTTATAAAAATGACACCATCACCTTTACGGTCATCTTGTAAGGATATTTTTTAAATATTTGACTAGGTGAAAACCCTAATTTATGATAAAATAGTAAGGATGAAGATTTAGTGTTTTTTTGCAAAAAGAAACCATTTCCTATCCTAATCATAAAAAGGAGATGCTCGAATGAGACCCCTTAACCACCTTAAAAGGCTGGTAATGGACGACTTAGGAAAGATAAATCTCAGCTAAGAATCAAATCATAAAACAAAATAGTTAATAGGGAGAAATCATGGCAGAACCAAAATACAAACGTGTCCTCATTAAGCTTTCAGGTGAAGCTCTAGCTGGTGAACGAGGTGTTGGGATTGATCTTCCAACTGTCCAAGCTATGGCTAAAGAAATTGCTGAAGTAGCGGATTCAGGTATTCAAATTGCTCTAGTTATCGGTGGTGGTAACCTTTTGGCGTGGTGAACCTGCAGCTGAAGCAGGAATGGATCGTGTTCAAGCGGACTATACTGGAATGCTTGGAACAACTATGAATGCCCTTGTTATGGCAGATAGTTTGAAACAACTCGGTGTTGATACACGTGTTCAAACAGCGATTGATATGAAATCTGTGGCAGAGCCTTATATTCGTGGTCGTGCCCTTCGTCACCTTGAAAAAGGTCGTATTGTTATCTTTGCAGCAGGTATTGGTTCACCATACTTCTCAACAGATACAACAGCGGCTCTTCGTGCAGCTGAAATCGAAGCTGATGCTATTCTTATGGCTAAAAACGGTGTTGATGGTGTCTACAATGACGACCCTCGTAAAAACGCTGATGCTGTTAAATTTGACGAATTGACACACGTGGAAGTGATTAAACGTGGTTTGAAAATTATGGATGCCACAGCTTCTACCCTTTCAATGGATAATGACATTGACCTTGTTGTCTTCAACATGAACGAACCAGGAAACATCAAACGTGTTATCTTTGGTGAACAAATTGGAACAACTGTATCTAACAAAGCAGAATCACACAAATAAGAAAGAGAGAATTTATGACAAACGCAATTATTGAAAAAGCAAAAGAACGTTTCGCCCACTCACACGAGTCATTGGCCCGTGAATTTGGATCTATCCGTGCAGGTCGTGCCAATGCATCACTTCTTGACCGCATCACTGTAGAATACTATGGTGCTCCAACACCACTTAACCAATTGGCTTCAATCACTGTTCCTGAAGCACGTGTTCTTTTGATTTCACCATTTGATAAAGGTTCAATTGCTGATATCGAACGTGCAATCAACGAATCTGATCTTGGTATTAACCCAGCTAACGATGGTTCTGTTGTGCGCTTGGTTATCCCAGCACTTACAGAAGAAACACGTAAAGAGTTGGCTAAAGAAGTGAAAAAAGTCGGTGAAAATGCTAAAATCGCTATCCGTAACATCCGCCGTGATGCTATGGATGAAGCTAAGAAGCAAGAAAAAGACAAAGAAATCACAGAAGATCAATTGAAAGCTTTGGAAAAAGATATCCAAAAAGCAACTGATGACGCTGTTAAGAAGATTGACAGCATGACAGCAGAAAAGGAAAAAGAACTCCTTACTGTTTAATCAATAGAAAAATAAGGAGAGTGGGACAGAAGCAAAAGAGCATGGACTATGTTAGCTTCCTTGTCCGACTCTCTTTTTAGAGGAAAAAAGATGAATACATTACTTGGAACAATTATTACTGCCCTAGTAACAGATGAAAATGACAAATTTTATTTTGTTCAAAAGGACGGTGTGACCTTTGCCTTGTCTAAAGAAGAAGGGGAGCACGCCATTGGTGACATGGTGACAGGTTTCGCCTATACAGATAGCAAGCAAAAATCACGTCTGACTCAAAAAGAAATCAAAGCCACTCATGATTCTTACGATTGGGGAGAGGTCACTGAAGTTCGTAAGGATTTGGGTGTCTTTGTAGATGTGGGAATTCCAGATAAGGAGATTGTTGTCTCTCTTGATGTTTTGCCCGAACTCAAAGAGCTTTGGCCTAAGAAAGGCGACAAGCTTTATATCAAACTCGATGTTGATAAAAAGACCGTATTTGGGGGCTTCCTGCTGAACCTGAGGTCTTTCAACGTATGGCTGGTCCTGCTTACGATAATATGCAAAACCAAAAATGGCCAGCCATTGCCTACCGTCTCAAACTCTCAGGAACCTTTGTTTATCTACCAGAGAATAACATGCTTGGTTTCATCCATCCCTCAGAACGTTATGCTGAGCCACGCTTAGGTCAGGTCCTTGAAGCGCGTGTGATTGGGTTCAGAGAAGTTGACCGTACCCTCAATCTTTCTCTTAAACCACGTTCTTTTGAAATGCTTGAAAATGATGCTCAGATGATTTTGACTTATTTAGAGAGCAATGGTGGCTTTATGACGCTTAATGACAAGTCATCACCAGCAGATGTTAAGGCAACCTTCGGTATTTCTAAGGGACAATTTAAGAAAGCTTTAGGTGGTCTGATGAAGGCTAAAAAAGTCAAACAAGATCAGTTTGGAACAGAATTAATCGGTTAGGAGAAGGTATGAGAAAATCCTTTTATACTTGGCTGATGGCTCAACGTAATCCAAAATCAAATGAACCGGTAGCTATTTTAGCCGATTTGGCTTTTGAAGATTCAACCTTTCCTAAGCATACCGATGATTTTGAAGAAGTTAGTCGTTACTTGGAAGATCAAGCTAGCTTTTCCTTTAATCTGGGGCAGTTTGACCAGATTTGGGAAGATTATCTGGCTCATTAATAGCGACTAAGTCTACGATAAGCATAATGACTTTTAGCATTTTCTTTAAAAAGTAATTACCATTGAATTGGTATGAATTGTTACAATTTTTTACAAATATCTCAGCTTTTTTTCAATAAATTAGGCTTGTTACAACTAGTTAGTAATTGCTTTAAAGTGCAGTAAATCACCCCTCTTTTGACAAAAAGTGTGGTATTATTGTATATGTTAAAATTGTTAAAAAAGGAATGAATTATACATGTTATCAAAATCTAAAACAACAAAGGCACTTCTTTACTCGACCGCAGCACTTTCACTTTTTGCTGCAAGTCACGTACATGCCGATGAAACTTCAAACTGGGCAGCTCGTTCAGTAGATCAAATCAAAGCAGATATCGCTGTAAGTGATAACCAACAAACTTATACAGTTCAATACGGTGATACTTTGGGAAGTATCGCTGAAGCAATGGGTATCGATGTGAATGTTTTGGCTAACATCAATCAAATCACAAACATTGATTTGATTTACCCTGGGACAGTCTTGACAACAACATACAATGCTGATAATCAAGCTGTCTCTGTTAAAGTTGAAACTCCAGCTTCAGAAACATCAACTACACCTGTGGTTGCAGAAGCTAATTTGACAACTAACGAAGTGACTGTAAATGGTCAATCTGTAGTTGCAGCGGACTTGACAGCTCCAGTTGAAACAGTAAGCACAACAGCTACTCAAGCACCTGCTACAGAAGAGTCAACTCAAGCTGTTTCAGAAGTAACAGAAGCTATCGCATCAGCATCAGAAGCACCAGCATACGCAGAAACTGAACAACCAAGTTGCTGATGCTATTGATCATGTCACTGCGTCAGCAGAGGCTACACCTGAAGCAGAAACTACTCCAGCTGCTGAAACACCAGCACAACCTGAAGTAAAAGAAGAAGCTCCAGCGGTAGAACCAGCAGCAACATCAGAAGTAGCATCAGAAGCACCAGTAGCTTCAGAGGCACCAGCAGCACAACCTGCATCAACGAATACACTTCCAACGGATCCACACCTTCAACCACAAGCTGAAGCTTTCCGTCAAGATGTAGCAGCAAAATTTGGTCTTACTAATATCGGTGGTTACCGTGAAGGTGACCCACAAGACCATGGTAAAGGACGTGCCGTTGACGTTATGGTACCAGTTGGTTCAGAAGTTGGTAATCAAGTCGCTCAATATGCTGTAGACAATATCGCAAATGCAGGTATCTCATATGTCATCTACAGACAACAATTCTACGCACCAGTAGATAATATCTACGGACCAGCAAACACTTGGAACCAAATGCCTGACCGTGGTAGCATTACTGAAAACCACTATGACCACGTTCACGTGTCATTTAACGCATAATTAAGAATTACAAAAAGTCACGCCTGGCGTGATTTTTTTGATATAATGGATAAAAATACTTAAGAAAGAGGAACTCTATTTGCAAGAGTATTCTGTTGAAATTACCCTAAATCACCCAGATGATGTCTTGTCACTTTTTGGGACCAATGAGCGCCATCTAAAACTTATTGAAGAAAACCTAAATGTTATCATTCATGCTCGAACAGAGCGTGTGCAGATCCTTGGAGATGACGAGGAAAGTGTTGAATTGGCCCGTTTGACCATTCAAGCTCTCCTTGTTTTAGTGGAGCGCGGAATGTTAGTCAACACTTCAGATGTTGTCGCAGCCTTAACCATGGCTCAAGATGGTTCGATTGACAAATTTGTTGCTCTTTACGAAGAAGAAATTATTAAGGACAATAGTGGCAAACCAATCCGAGTGAAGACCTTGGGGCAAAAGGTTTATGTTGATAGCATCAAAAGTCATGATGTGGTCTTTGGGATTGGTCCAGCTGGTACAGGGAAGACCTTTTTAGCGGTTACCCTTGCGGTTACAGCCCTTAAACGTGGTCAAGTTAAACGTATTGTTCTAACACGTCCGGCGGTTGAGGCGGGTGAGAGCCTCGGTTTCTTGCCTGGTGATCTCAAGGAAAAGGTGGATCCTTACCTTCGTCCTGTTTATGATGCCCTTTATCAAATTCTCGGCAAGGAGCAGACGACCCGACTTATGGAACGTGAAATTATTGAGATTGCCCCCCTCGCTTATATGCGTGGTCGTACCCTAGAGGATGCCTTTGTTATCCTTGATGAGGCACAAAATACAACCATCATGCAAATGAAGATGTTCTTGACTCGTCTTGGTTTTAATTCTAAGATGATTGTCAATGGGGACATGAGTCAGATTGACTTGCCACGTCGTGTTAAATCAGGCCTTGTCGATGCTATGGAGAAATTGAAGGGAATTAAGGCTATTGATTTTGTTCACTTCTCTGCTAGCGATGTCGTACGTCACCCAGTTGTAGCTGATATCATTAATGCTTATGAAAAAGATGCACCTAAGGTTGACTTTGAGGAAAAATCAGAGGAAACAAACAAGCTTGAAGAAGAAACAGCGTCAGGATTGACTGAATACCCAGTTATTCGGTGAAGAGGATCTTAAAAAGTAAATAAGGAAGAAAGAGGTTTGAAGAGTAGTATTCTCAACCTCTTTTCCTTTGTAGTCGTGTCATTAGCTTTTCCCCTATTTCTGGTTAAAATAGTAATTGAATAATAAGGCTGATAAGGAGGGGAGAGCCATGACTAAAGCAAAAAAATGGAAGATTGCTATCATTGTATTGCTTGGACTTGTTGTGACAGTCTTGATAGCTATGGTAGAGGGAAGATTTTGGAAGTATCAACAGAACTATATTCCAGACGGCACTTATCAGATGATAAAATATGAGGCTAAATCGGCATATTCCAATGAATTGATAAATTGGACTGAGCGGGGAGAGAATAATGATAGCTTATATGAGGATTTTATAGTAGTTGAGAATATGAAATCTCAATTTTATTATGTTTTTTATGGGGATGGGGAACCTTTTGTCTCACCATTTGAGCATGATGAAAAGCTCCCACAGACTTTTGACCCACGTACAGGGACTTTGAAACAGGATCTAACAGTCTCTGAATATGAAGCTCTAGTGATTTCTCATATAGATAAGATTTCTAAAAAGGGAGAGGAGTATTCAAACGTAAAGGAAGTGTCTGTCCAAAGGTGTGTAGACGATTATAAAAAAATGTTGAAGCAAAAAAGAACTTATGAAAAGCGCCCTAATGGTCTCGTTCTGACTGTTTATGCTGATGATGGACATATTGAGTCGCGTAGAACTTTTAAACGATTGAGCTCAGAGGAAGCCAAAGGGGTCAAAAGTGGTTATGATAGGGATTATGAGTATGCCTTGAAGTATTATAATTATTCAAGGCATGATGGGGATTATCTCATCTGGCGCTGATTCACTTACCTAGCAAGCAGCTCTTTTCTATCGAGAATCATAGCCTAACGTTTTATTAAAGAACCTTACAGTCTTTATGATAATTGTCAAATACTATTTCACCATTTATTTTGGTACAATAGAACGGTAGACCAATAAAAAAGGAGATTATTATGAACCAGCAAGAGTGGATTGAGTACTTTGAATTAGTCAACGGTCGCAAACCAACTCCCGCAGAGTTAGCTCAAGCTCAAGCAGCAGGCGAGTTTATCCTTGAACGACCTAACGTCTTTGGCTCAAATGGACAGGTGACGGAGCAAAGACCGATTAAGCCAGCTGAACCTGTGATAACGATGACACAGCAGCCTCAGTTTGCCCAAACAACAGCAACCTTCCAACAAGTCGTACCTGCTAAAAAAGGTATGTCTAAGAAAACTAAGATTATTTTGGCATCAGTCTTTGGTTCCTTAGCAGCGATTTTACTTATTGTTGGGGGCTACTCACTATGGCGCTACCAATCAGGTAAGATTGCGGATGGAACGTATGAGGTAGTAAGTTTTTCTTATTACAATGAAGATAAGAATAGAATGGTCGACGGCATTAAAGAATACAAGGATGAAGACACAAAATTGTTAGATTTTTTAGTTGTAAAGAAAAATCAATCTAATCATTACAATTATTTAGAAAGCGATGGGAAATCTTCAATTAGTCTAATTCAGAACGAGAAATCGAATCCCTCAGAAATTTGATCCTTGGAAACAGAACTCAAAGTCAAGTAACTTAAGTTGCAGATGGATTGATTGAAATAAAG
>ENA-OQCX01001608-OQCX01001608.1-human-gut-metagenome-genome-assembly--contig:-NODE-1608-length-10053-cov-2.593693_pt1 | contig 10053 bp, 13 predicted proteins | sample MGYA00242762_ERZ504587 | MGnify/ENA primary metagenome ERZ504587 (study PRJEB26092, sample SAMD00036337) | human gut metagenome | host: Homo sapiens | study: EMG produced TPA metagenomics assembly of...
TTTTTCTATTACCTCAATCACATTTTCATATAAGGAATATATGCAACAAGAAAGAACTGTATCACCATCCTGAAAATATTTATCTTTTCCTTTTGGTGCCATTATAAGCTCATCCTTAGCTAACAACCCCTCATAAAACTTCTTCAAAGAAACTCTTTTCCCTTTTGGAATATTATCAATATCCCATATTCCTCTTACATAATCATATGCATATTCATCTGCTCCTTCCCCATATAACGAATTCTTTAATAACTTTACTGCATCCTTTCCTATCGAATCATTAAACATTTTCTTAGATTTAGTAGCTCTCTTAGAATCTATAGCAATTTTTGTGTCCTTATATAATCTAGATTCATGATTAGTTAATCCTAGTATCACAGCAGAAACAAACCCAGCTTTAGAATTATCTTCTATCCCATTTGAACGCAAAAAATTAGCACACGCTAAAGTATATCGTCTTAATTCTTTTCTAACAGCTTCTTTGGTTGCAGAAAATCTATTCAATGCCACTTCTATATCTTTTTCGTATTGTTTAATTGAAACAATCGAGTCATCTAAATACCCATTTTCCAATAATGCAATATCTGAAATTTCTCCTCCTTTTGGCCAAACATATGACGTCACTTTTGCTTCTGCTTTTGTTTGACCGGAAACTCCAATTGCAACAACATCATAATTTGCTTTCAAAAACGATGCATACCACAAAGCTCCGTTTATTGCATATTTTTCAGTTTCACTCGGATTTCCAAATCCATATTTCAAATAATCACTCGGATTTTCAAACATAGAATGGTTATCTATTCCCCCTTTACACTCTATTACGATTATAATATCTGCTTTATCCAAAGTAATCGTAAAATCAGGAGTTCCTCTTGTTTTTAATGTTTGTTTTTTTGTGGCTTTCGAAAAACACCTCATAAAGCCAATGGTTTTCTGTCCCTTTATAACTATCTTCCTTATACCATGTTATTCCGTCCACCTTGATATTTTGATCACATGGATAGCCATCAATATCTTTTAGTTTTCCTGCGGTTAAGCCCTTAGTAATTTCTTCACTTTCCTTTGCCATAATTATTCACCATCCTGATGTTTGCTATTTTTAATAACTTTTTCTGCCTCTTTTAATGCTGTTCTTCTAATAAACTCACTATAGGAAGCATACGCTTCAATCCGGGCAGCTTGTTTTAATTTCTTCAATTCGTCTTCACTGACCCTGATACTCATTGAAATAGTTTTTTCATTACTCCAACCTCCACATTCAGTAGAATAATCATATCATTCATGTGCAACAATTACAATACATAGTTCCACTTTTTCTATATTTCTCATACAATAACTATCCAAAACCAGCCATGGACAGTTTCTGGACAGTTCTCTATAACATTTTATAACAATCGGCAATCTCCATGAATCAGAAAAGTCCGAAAACACGAGCTTTGTAACATGATGTAACAATATATAAACTATTCAGACAGTCTCTCATTCCTTTAGATAACTATAAAACAACGAAGCCCGTTAGCCCTTGTGGTTAGCGGGTTTTCGCTGTTCTGTACTTGTTGCAAAATCCGCTTCGGTCAAATCTCGGTCAAATAATTTTCTAAAGAAATGTTGCACCTTTTCTATTCTCTTTCTTATTCTTGTTCTGATTATATGATTTCCTTATACAAATTCTGTAATTTATCCATTTCCGATTTTGCTTTATCATCTGTGACGTGCGTATACAAATCCAGTGTGATTGCTATGGAATAATGTCCGAGGAATCCTTGTACTACCTTTGCGTCAATCCCGGCTTCAAAACAACGCGTTGCAAAAGTATGACGAAGTGCATGTGGATAAAAATGCGGAATCGGTATAAACACTGTCTTGTTTTTCTCTGCCTGCTTTTTTCGTTCCTTATTGATAGATTTTTCTATCCAGTCTAACGTCACTTGAAAGGTGTGTTCTGTAATCGGTTTTCCGTTCTTTCCAACAAACACAAGATTTTCAAATCCCTCTAATGGTTGCCATTCACTAGCTGACAACTGCATTTCTTTCAACTGAATCCACTGACGTTTTAAAGCCTTATACACACTGTCCTGCATGGGAATCGTCCGTATACTGTTCTTTGTCTTTGGTGTCTGGTACTTGAATACATACTTCTTTGTTTCCTTATCTTTGATATACACCAACGTTTTATTTACAGAAATTTCCCGTTTCCGAAAATCTACATCATCCCATGTAAGCCCAAGCAGTTCTCCGCCACGCATTCCCGTTCCGAGTGCTACCTGTATGAGATTCTCGTGTATTCTCTCCTTTGCGTGTTCCAATACTTCCCGTTGTTCTTTCACAGTCAGTACCCGTATCTGTTTTGTCTTTGTTTTGGGAACTTCCACTCCTGCACATGGTTGAATGTAAGAATCCTGTTATGCACTGCATATTTGAACATAGCATTGAGAATATTATACACATCCCGTATAGTCTTTGTGCTGTAATCATCATCTGCCATATTCTGAAGCAGACGTTCCAAAATAATCGGATTAAAATCTGCCACACGTTGTTTTCCTATCTGCTTCTTTATGTAACGTCTGTAAAAATCATCATAACGTACTTGTGTACTCTCCTTGATAGTCCGCTTCTTATGGGTATTCAGCCAGATATCAAACCATGTATCCAGAGTGATATTATCGCCCTTTCCTTTCAACCCATGCTTGACTTCATAGCGTAAATCTTCCATTTCTTGAACTAACTTTTTAAGTCCGCATTATCTTTTGTATACGTTTCTCCTTTGTAATAAAACCGCCCTCTGTAAATTCCGCTTTTTCTCTGCATAATTCCCGGCGGTAATGGATTTCCTTTTAAGTCCTTGCCCAATCTGCACGCTCCTTTCCGTGCAAGGACTATCAGAACTGGTCTGACAGTATTATATGCTTATTTGTGTTTATACTGCAATTACTTCATATTTATTTTTCAGATTATGCCCTTCGTTTTTCTTCAAAAACTGGTCTAAAACCTCAGAGCGTATAAGAATCTTATTTCCAATCCTTATGACCGGAATCTTCTGCCATGTAATCAGCTTTCGCAGATTATTTCTTCCAATTCCCGTATACTCTGACGCTTCATTCACTGTAAGGGCTTTCTTTGTCTGTATCGTTTTCTGTGTATGTTCTGTCAAAGATTCTCCTTTCTTCTTCCCTCAAAAGGAAAGATTTTTTATAGTCCTCATATATGCGTTGTTGTTCTTCGTTCATCTGCCCCCGTTCTATTAGCTGGCGGATATAATCTCTGTTATCCAGTTTTCCGATTTTATCCATTAGCTTTAAAGAGGGCGAAACTGCTACGTTCAGCCACTGCCATGTTCGTTCCAGTGTCTTTTTCTCTGGATTCATGGTCAACTTTATCTTCCCTACATCCTGCATGAGTTCTTCCCACGGGGGATAAGTAGGATAAAGCCGTTTTCTTGTAACCGTGCTGTTTTCCGGCTTCTGTAAAAACCGCACTTTCTCGTTTAATACAGACAACGCAATCCGTGCCACATCCCTGTCTTTCAGAAGTTCTTCTACTAATCTGACCGCTTTTTTGTGCCGGAATCGAAGTTCATATCTGTTCCAGTCCGGGTTGAGTTCTTTTCCGAACTTTTCTGCCTGTTCATATCCCTTTTCATAGAATGTAATCCGAAAATCACTGTGTTTACTGCCGAGATATAGTGTTTTTCCCTGCGCTTCTATTTCATCCTCTTTCAGTCTATCAGAACGATTCTCTGCTGTATCACGCAACTGACTAGATATCAGCCCCTCGTTTTTCAGACGAATCAATTCCGGGATAGACAGATAAGGCTTTGTATCGTCGATTGCCAAGTCTATCCTCGGAAAATTCACCGGGTATCTGCAAACTCTTTCCAGAAAATCAAACCATGTTTCCTTATTCATCATAAGGAAATTTTCATAATTCCTGCACCCCGAACCACTCATAAGAATCTGAAATCCCTCATACTGTGCATTTCCTGTCGGTTTCAGAATCTTGATATTGTCAAATCTTGCTATCAGTTCGTGTCCAGCAATTCCTTTTTCCTTACCATGCAGTTCCATAAAACTCAGTGGAATCCGCAAGATATCTTCTATGATTATGAACACGTCTACACCTTTGACAGTAATCTGACACCAGTCAATCAGTGCTGTCAAATCTTCTTTCTGACGAGTTACCCCCCTGTTTAGTATAGGGGGTTCTGAAATTTTCATTACCTCTGTTATCATCATCCCTGCCTTTCGTAGTATGCCGTGGCTTTCGCCACGTTCCCGGAACTTCTCTACTCCCTTTGCTCCTTTCACGCTGTACGGAGCAGTCCGCAGAGAATTTCCGGGAACAGTCTCTACACGTTTCCTTTTCCGGTAACAACACGGATACCCTTGCAGGAGATTCTGTCCACCAATACTGGGAAGTTTCCTCTCTGCACATAAGGGGCATATACCGCTTCTTCTAGTTCTACCACTGTGTAAGGCTCTACCTTTGGAAGTTCTGTTGCTTCCAGACGGATATCTACGCTGTTTCCAAGTTTCATGCTTCCGAGGTGAAGTTTCAATGCTTCCACTTCCTCGGTTTTCTTCCGGGTTTCCTTATCATACTTGTAGCAGTAGTCTGCTCCCATGTAACGGAGTTCCCCGAACGCTTCTCTGACCTGTTCTTTTGTCAATGTAATCTGCATGCTACATTTCTCCTTTTTTGAAATCATGGTGAATGAGTGTCTGGTAAGTGTGACAAGTCCTTTTCATATCCACGTCTATATTTATTTCATTACTTTTCTCCTTACCTCTTAACCTCATCATAGACCTGTTTTTTCTTCTTGTCAACAATTATTTTACTTTTTCCCTTACTTTTTATTTTTGTATTTCAAACGCTTAACTATATCTTTTTATAACTTATTATAATTTTACCCTTACATTTATCCTTATCTTGTGTTATGATGAAAACAGAAACGAGGTGTGCATATGTTTGTGAATAAAGAAGCAGTAGGAAAACGAATTTTACAGATACGCAAGAAATACGGTTACAGTATGCAGAAGTTTGGGGAAATCATAGATAATGCCCCGAAAGGCTCTGTAAACAGTTGGGAAAAGGGTGTGAATCTTCCCAATGAGAAACGCTTGAAGCAGATTGCCACGTTGGGCAATATGACGCTGAATGAACTTCTGTATGGTTCATTTAAAGAATATGTAGATATGCTTATCACAGAAAAACTGGGGATTGAACTGCCGGAAGAATTTACCAGAACTTTCTATTCTCTTTTAGAGCAGAACGGATTTACCTACGGGGATGATATCGAAATTGTCCGGCTTGTAAACGGCTTTCTGACTTATCATAACCTTACAACAAAAGAAACCGCCATTTTCTATCAGCCAACTGCATACTCCGGCGATTATTTTGACGGTATCATACAAAAAGCGGATTCTTCCGTTCTGGTCTGCCGGGCATATGCAGATAAGGCAAACAACACCTTACATATCATTCCGGCTTTTGAGAATGGACAGACTGAGGAAGTAGCAGACTTCTTTCATGCACTGAAAAGCATAACCGCTCCACACAACAACAATTATTTCACTTCCGGCTTTCTGACACTCGGACTGGCATTGAGAGATTCCAAAGTAATTATCTATGGAATTGATGAAAAACAGGGAACAGCACAGGTAATCCCTTACGAATATGATTGCGAATCAGACGCTTATATCCAGAATGAACATCTGGCATATACCAGACAGGATAGCTTTTTCCGAGAAGCCACGAAAGAAGCGGTCTATCGGAAAATGCAATCCGACAGAAGTAACCCATAAGATAAACAAGAGGACTTGCAAGGTTTGTGACCTTTCAAGTCTCTTATGTATCATGATGGTATTGGCTGTGTCCGTTCCGTAAAGGACTGCCTACGGCGTCTCGGCTTCGCCTTGTTCCTTTACCTCACTAATAATAATGTTCTGATAGCAGAACTCTTACTTATACTTTTATCTTACTATTCTTTCAATTTTTACCGTTTCACCATCAATATTATACTTAAAAAATAAAATTTAATAACATTTCCTTCTGATACTTGTTCTAGATCACCTTTACACTTAGTACAATCTAAACTAACTTTTGTCGTATCAAAAAATAGACTACTTCTTCCTTCTCATTTAGTTCTATTAAAAGTGTATCAAAAGTTTTCTCTACAACAACCCCACTCAAATGAAACCAATGAGAATTATCATCTCCACTAGAACGCAACTCCATATTTTGACGATTCTCCTTAAAAACATTTCCTTTTACGCCAAGCACAATTAATACTATTGCAAGCAAAAGTATGATTAACAAAATCAATCGTTTCTTATCCATTAAATGTAGTCCCCGATATGTCTGTCCAACTATCAAAATCAAAATTCAAATAACGTACTGTATTTCCAGAATTATATGCTCGCAAAGTTGCATATCCCTCTGCTGCCATTGAATGCCCCGCACGTTCTCCAGTATCACTGCTAATTATACCACAATGGACAACTGCTATATCTCCTCTATCAATGCAATTAGTGAAAAAATTATAATTGGGACTATAGTCAGTATTTTGTGTTACAGAAACATTCTTTCCAGCACAAAAGTCCACAAATCCAGGTCCAATATTGCCAATAGTTGTTGAACCATATGTTATTCCTCCACTCTCCGATGAAACTGTCGTTCCTGTTGAATCCCAAATATCCATATAATCACCTGCAATATCTGTATAATCAACAGCATTATAATATGCACCACATGCTAATAATGCACTAACTGCACATGCATAATGTCCTGTTACACTTTCTATATACGGCTCATTAAAGGAAATAAATTCTTGAAGATGATTTGTTGAAACAAGCGTGTAGTTTTCATAAACTTCAGCAACATCTAGCAAAACCTCATCCCAAGTAGCTGGGTCTTTTCCCCTACTCTCATTCAATGACAGTACTGTTTTTTCTAATGTTTACTTTAATAATATATCTTATTTCCTATTTTGTCTATATTTTTTTATGTTTATTTCAAATATTTCATTCTATTTTATTTTTATCAAACTATTTTCAAACAAATCCAAACAAAGAATCTCGGGGCAAATTTCGGTCAAATCAGGATAAATAAATATAACACTTTATATGTAAGTCAATTTTAAAAAAGCCTGTAATTCCGGGCTTTACAACACTTTGTAACACAATATAAACCAGTTCGATAATCCCTCATTCCTTTAGATAACTATAAACGACAACGAACGCCACAGGCCGAAAGGTTTGTGCGTTTGTCGTTTCTTTTTTCAGCAAAATTTAATGCTTGTTTAAAAGCTATATGCTATAATAAATTATCAACAAAACCCTTATATAGCTTATCATTTTCTCTCGTTTCCCAAAAAGAATGTTTCAAAGAAAGCGGTGGTTACTATGAAAGGAAAATATCTTTTTACAAGTTTCATTATGATTTCACTTATCATGATAGTCTCAGCCTCTTGCGGCAGTTCCAAAACTGACAAAACCTCACAGGAAACACCGGTAAACTACACCGGTGAAAATATCAATCAGCTTCTGACCTATACCGTTCCAGATGGATACCATATCGATACAGAGAATTGTACAGATAAAAACGAAAGCTTCATACACAATTATTTTATCCTCTGATGACTTAGATGAAGAAGTATTTACTCTTGAGATTATCTCTTATAAAAAGCAAGGTGTAGCAATCACTGACGATTGCGACATTGATATGGACTACCTGTTAAATGTTTCCAAGAATTCTGTGATTAAAAAGATAACCTTAAACGACACATTTACAGTAGATGGGCATACCTGCAATGAAGTTACAGAGTACTGGCCATATGATCCGGATGAAGAATTCATTTCTTCATCCCAGAATCCTGTATCATATCTTTTACATGCTCTCGGATTCAAAAAGGAGCAAAAAACGATTGCATTTGAACAGGCATATATTCAAAATGGTGATTATATTATCGGAGTAGGCGTCCGAAGTTTCAATGCAGTGCAAGATATTGAAAATGATGTATTAAAAAAAGATTTGTATAAAATACTGAATTCCATAAAATTTTCAGGCAACCTATAACAAATCATCCTGAATATCTTCCTCCAGCATCCGTATCCCCGCAACACTGGTCACCGGCAGCGAGAACACAATCGTACGTTCTTTGCTGTCGAGACCGGCCTGCTCCATGATTGCTTTCATGATCTGATTCTTCTCTCTGCTCTTAGTTACGATCAGAATGACCTCTTTTTCTTCCACCAGTGATACCCCAAGATATTTCTTTGCAAGCTCCATCCCAGTTCCTTTTGCATGGATCACAGTCCCTCCGCCGGCCTTTGCCGCTCTTGCCGCATCCATGACCGTATCGATATATCCCTGATTTGCGATTGCTACCAGAAGTTCATAGTCTGTATCTTTCATCGAAGTCTCCTCCTCTTTTTCAAATTCCTGTTCATTTACAAGAAACTGCAGTGTCTTTTCTTCCGCCCACGCTGCTAAGCGGCACAATGAATGATACCCCTGTCCCTGGTACATCGATCAGCATCTTCGTGATCAGTCCCCGGCGCAGCTTTTTCCAGGTCTCTCCTGTAACGATTGCAAGAAATAACAACTTTTCCGACTCTTCCAGGCCGAAATAATCCAGCACTTCACTCTGTGCCGTCCCCCTTCCGATCGTTTCCAGAAATACAGGAAGTCCGTACTCTTTAAAAAATGTCTGGAAATCTTTTCGTTTGTTTCTGTTCGTGATGGTCACCATCATATATACCTTGCTCATGAATTCTCCCTTACAACTCTATGATATCCGCATCCCCATATGCCTCCAATGGCAGTACTTTGATCGGCTCTGCGAGCATCTCGTCTTTATCCTTCTTACGCTCCTGATACTGATACACCACATGGAGGAACACAGTTGCGCAAGTAAGACTGATAACGAAATTACTTAAAGAAAGGTAACTGTTGCTCCTATCAAAATTAAATATGTGTGAGAGGACAAGCCTTTCAGTTCATAGACGTTCAGAAATGAGCGTCTATTTTTTACCCAAATGAAAGGAGAATCAAAAAATATGAATAAGATACTGAAACGATTGTTTACAGGTGTTCTCACCCTTGCAACCGTCTTTACCGCACTACCTACAACTGCTGTTCATGCTGCGGAAACGCAATACTGGACAGCATCAGAGGAACGTGTCGGAATTGTTGAGAAAGTAATGAATGACGGTTCTATCGGCTCTACATTCAACGAGGGGCATATGACCGTCGAGGGCGAGGACGCTTACTGTATCGACATCAACACAGGCTTTAAGAATGGATATAAGACTAGAGCTGACGCAAGTACACGCATGACTGTCGACCAGATAGCTGACGTTGCTTTATCTCTTGAATACGTCAAACAGTATACGAAAAGTCATACAGGATTGAACAGCCAGCACGCCTATCTTTTAAGACAGTTAGTAGTCTGGCAGAGATTGAGCGTCCATCTTGGGTGGAGCTGTGACAATGTACGAGCTTCCTATGATGAAATCTCAAAATCCGTGCAAGATGAAGTATTCGCCGGAGCGAAAGCCTTTGTAGCAGCAAATAAAGGACGCTATGACTGTTACGGTTATATCTACACTGGTGAGGGGCAGGATTTAGGACAGTTCTATGCAAAGTTGCTGTCGGGAATGGCAAGATTCAGAAATCTTCCAGTAATACCACAGTTACGAACGGGAATAACTGCTATTCCCTCTCTGGTGCGACTTATGGTGTCTATTCTGATAAAGGCTGCACGAAATCTGTTGTCACACTTACGACAAATGCCAGTGGAAATACTGACACTGTGGAATTAAGAGCTGCAACATACTATGTGAAAGAAACGAAAGCCCCAAAAGGATTCCAGTTAGATAAGAACGTCTATACTATGACGGTCAAAGCTGGTGAAACTTCTACATTGAAAGTCAGCGACACACCAAAAGTCACAGACACTTTGGTTGAGCTTTTCAAGATTGATATGGAAACTTCCAAAGCTACGCCACAGGGTAACGCTTCTTTGGAGGGTGCAGAGTTTGTCTGGAAGTATTA
>ENA-OQCX01001609-OQCX01001609.1-human-gut-metagenome-genome-assembly--contig:-NODE-1609-length-10043-cov-3.447660_pt1 | contig 10043 bp, 16 predicted proteins | sample MGYA00242762_ERZ504587 | MGnify/ENA primary metagenome ERZ504587 (study PRJEB26092, sample SAMD00036337) | human gut metagenome | host: Homo sapiens | study: EMG produced TPA metagenomics assembly of...
TAGCCGCATCCTAAATCAAGCACACGCTTATCTTTAAAATCCGGCAGCAGCTTTCTCAATGTTTCCCATTCTCCTGCACCGGCTAGTCCCTGCTGTGAGCGACTCATTTGACTGTATTTTTGAAAAATATATCATCATCATATTTGTTTTCTTTTCCATATTCTACATAATTCAACATCTTTCACCTCGCTGTAAACTTCCGATTTTTCGTTCTCTGCGACTTCCCAATAAACGGGAATTTAACGTTCACTCATATATTGTTTTATTTCATCAGAAGTCAATTTTCGTACTTCTGTATGTGAATATTCTTTATACTCTCCAACATTAAACACAGGTGTCATTTGTTTGCATTTCTTGTCTTTATTCTTTTTCAAGAATAGATGTAAATCCTCATTCCCGGCGAATATTTTATAAGATACTCTGCCTTTACTGTTCTCTATCTCATAAATACCACATGAACTTTTCGTTGTATAATCGGCTGTTCGTAAATAAAGTTTTGCAATTTCCAATGACTTAAAAGGAAAATTCCATCTTTGTAATCCTCTGTTTGGGTCATGTTCAATACAAATGCAACGTCCACAAGTTCCACAAATATATTGAGTGTGGTTTTCTAAGCAGTCCAAGGGATTTAGTAATGGTGTTATTCTATTTTCATCAGAGTAACATTCTTCACACATTTTTCTTTTTGCTCCTTATCAAATTCCGATTTATCAAATAAGAATTTCCGTCAATTTTTCTCTTGATGTGGCTCGCTTCTAAGAGTAGGAACGAACTGTTCTGTTGCCGGAGACGGACCATTCGGGTCGGTCTCCGGCAGTATTTTTGTTATCGCCTATTAAAAAACAGCCGGAACGACTTTCTGCTGCGCTACATCGATGATGCCGTATGTATTCAGTCTGAGTTTGGGAATGACCGGAAGGCTGACGAAGGCGAGGGTCATAAAAATGCCGATGTCTTCCGCTACACCATGTGCCTTGAGGCATCGTTCAGCGCCTGCATTTTCGCCGCAACGCTCTCTGCGCTTTCGGTGCTCATCAATCCGGCCACCGGAAGCGCAAGTTCTGCCACGACCTGTCCATCTGCCACAAACGCAAGTCCGCCTTTGTTTTTCCGCACGGTGTTGCTGGCCAGCATCATATCGGTATCGTTGTCCCCTGCCACAATCAGGTTATGGGAATCATGTGCGATGCTCGATGCAACGGCTCCGCATTTCAGGCTGAAGTTTCCTAAAAAGCCAATGCCCACATGGCCGGAGTGATGATGCCGCTCAAAAACGGCCAGTTTTACGATGTTGTGTTCCGGGTCCACACCGGGAGCTTTGCCCGGATGCCGTTGGAACGGGATGATTTTTTCCTCCGTAAGCAACTCGCCCCGGTTCAGGCAGATGACACGCTCCTGCTCCCCGCTTTCCCGAAGTTCCAGGTCCTGCAGTGTGATCTCATCCAGATCAAAGGAATCCATAACGTGGGAAAATCTCACACGGTCGATGTCAAGCGGTGCGGGTTTCAGCGTTTTTCCGTGCTCGGCCACCAGCGTGCCATTCTTGTAAACCTGTTCGACCGTAAAGGATTCCAGATTAGGAACCACAACCAGATCTGCCCGGTACCCCGGTGCTACGGCACCGCGCTGCTTGAACCCAAAATACTGTGCCGGACCAGCGTTGCCATTTTGACGGCCACTGCTGGGTCTGCGCCCAGCCGGATCGCTTTACGGATGTTGGAATCGATGTGGCCGCTGTCCAGCAGGTCACCGGGGTGCTTATCATCCGTCACCAGCATACAGCGGCTGCAATAAGGCTCCCGGAACAGCGGCATCAGGGCCTCCATATTTTTGGCAGCCGTTCCTTCCCGGATCATGATATATTGTCCGAGCCGGAATTTTTCCATGGCTTCCTCAATGTTGGAGCACTCGTGATCAGACTGAACGCCTGCCGCAATATAAGCATTCAGGTCCTTATCGCTCAAGAGCGGTGCGTGTCCATCCACGATCTTTCCCGCTTCGGTGCAGTCGCGGATCTTCTGCAGGATCTTCGGGTCACAGCGCACCGTCCCGTAGGCATTCATCAGTTCCGCAAGCCCCAGCACACGGGGATTGCCGTAGTAAGGCCGGAGCTGTTCTGCGTTCAGCACCGCGCCGGATTCATCCAGATCCGTGGCCGGCACACAGGAGGGCAGCATGAAATAAACCGAAAGGGTCAGATTTTTTGTCGTTTCCAGCATAAAATCCAAGCCTTCCAGCCCCGCAACGTTCGAGATCTCGTGTGGGTCTGTGACCACCGCAGTGGTACCGTGGGGCAGCACTGCCTGCTCGAAAGCCTGACCACAGAGCATGGAGCTTTCGATGTGGATATGCCCATCGATCAGACCGGGACAGACATATTTGCCGTGCAGATCAACTTCTTTCCGGCCGTGATACGCACCCACGCCCACGATCGAATTTCCGCTGATGGCAATGTCAGCGGTGTCGATCTCATCGGTAAACACATTGACGATTCTGGCATTTTTCAAAACCAGATCGGCCAAAGCATCTCCTCTGCCTGCCGAGATCCGGCGTTTCAGCTCATCAGACTGCATAGAAACATCTCCTCTCTCTGAAGTTCAATTTTCTCACCTGTGGATTGGTTCTGCCTTATTCTACCACGCCTTGCCGCTGCGGAAAAGATGCCAGGAACAAAAATGGCCCCGGAGGCTTGTTACAGCTCTCCGGGGCCACTTTATGTGCGTGTGTGACCTGGCGCAGACCGTCAGCACTCCACTGCCACCTTGATCACGCCGTCCCGTTTCTTTTCAAACAGCTCGTAGCCCTCTGCGATCCGGCGCAGGGGGTAGGTGTGGGTGATGAGCGGTTCGGTATCGATCTTGCCTTCTGCGATGAGACGCAGCGTTTCTTCACAATCGCAGCCGTCCACGCCGCCGGTCTTAAAGGTGAGGTTTTTGCCGTACATTTCCGGCAGCGGCAGGGTCTGTGCCTTATCGTACAGCGCCACCACCGTCACAACGGCGTTGGGCCGTGCACACTCCCATGCCAGCCGGAAGGTGGAGTCCGCCCCTGCCACCTCCAGCACCACATCGGCCCCGTCGTGGTCGCTGTGGGCACGCACAAAGGCGGCGCAGTCCTCCGGCTGCACGGTGAGCACCTGCGGGTAGTGCCGACGGATGAACTGCAGGCGGCTTGCGTCCTTTTCACAGACGATGATGCGCTTGGGGCTGTGCAGCATGACGCACAGCAGCGTGCAGATGCCGGTCGGCCCTGCACCGAGGATCAGCACGGTATCCTCGGGGGTGATTTCCGAGATGCGTGCCGCCCAAAAGCCGGTGGCCAGCACATCGCCCACCAGCAGCGCCTGCCGATCGGTAACGCCGTCCGGGATCTTGTTCAGTCCCTGATCCGCAAAGGGCACCCGGACATACTCGGCCTGCCCGCCGTCGATGCGGCAGCCCAGCGCCCAGCCGCCGTTTTGATCGGTGCAGTTGTTCACAAAGCCTTTTTTGCAGAAAAAGCACTCTCCGCAGAAGGTCTCCACGTTCACCGTCACCCGGTCGCCGGGTTTCACATTGGTCACCGCACTGCCCACTTCTTCTACGATGCCCACCATCTCGTGCCCTACCGTGATGCCGGGCACCGCCCGGGGCACGCTGCCGTGCTTGATGTGCAGATCGCTGGAGCAGATACTGGCAAGGGTCACCTTTACAATGGCGTCCCGCTCGTGCTGCAGCACCGGCTTTGGTTTTTCCATCAGGGCAAACGTCCCCTCTGAAACATAGGTATAGGTCAGCATGCTTTTTACCTCCATGCGCTTTGATATTTCCGGACTTGAGTATACCACGCAGCTCTCCGCCGATCAGTTCTTGGGCTGATACTGCATGCTGGACACATTGTAAATGGTAACAAAAGCCTTGGGGTCTTCCCGGTTGATAAAGTTCATCAGCTTCTGATATTCGCTCTTGTCCACGATGGTAATGATCTCGTTGTGCTTTTCCAGATTGTATGCACCGATGGCCTCGTACATGGTCGCACCGCTGTGCAGGTCATGGAGGATGAACTGACGCAGCGCCTCCTCTTTTTCGGTGATGATGCAGACGCGGCGTTTGATGCTGCTATCAAAGATGAAATGGTCCAGCACGATGCCGTTGAAGTAAGTACCGAGGATACTCAGCACCACGGTCTTTTTATCGTAGACCAGGGCCGCGGAAAGCGCCACACACATTCCCGACAGAGACATGGCTTTTCCCAATTCCATGTGCAGGTACTTGTTCATGATCTTTGCCACGATATCCAGCCCGCCGGAGGATGCATTGCGGTTGAATAAAATACTCAGCCCGATGCTGACCACCAGAATATAGCACAGCACGTCCAGCTCCTGACTGCCGGTCATCGAGCCGAACTCCGGGAACAGCTTTTCAAACAGCCCCAGAAACACCGGCAGCAGCACACTGGTGTATACGTCTTTGCGCCAAATTCTCTGCCGCAGGTAAAGAACCCGATGATGAGAAGCACGACGTTCAGGATCATCGTAATGACCGACAAGGGCAGCGGCACAAAATTGGACAGCACGATGCCAAGGCCGGAAATGCTGCTGACGGATGTATGGCTCGGCACCAGAAAAAAGAAAACGCCCGCCGCAATGATCGCCACCGCCCCCGGTCAGGACTGCCGTCTCCCTCAGACTGCGCCGGTCTTTCCTTTTACATCACTCATCTTTGTCCCCCTAAAATCAAATTTGTTTCACCGATCTCCTCATCTTTGTCGATGCGGACATGGAGCTTACCGCCAAAGCGTTTGTATTCCATAGTGAAGTACCTCCATAAATTCCGAGTTGCTGTTCTCAGTATACCATGATTTTCCCTTGCGGAAAAGATAGCGAAACAAAAATGCCCCCGGAGAGCTTGTTGCGGCTCTCCGGGGGCATCTTATATGCGTTGTGCTTTGGCGCACACGACCGGCGTTTTACTCGATCTCGATCAGGTTCGGGTTCTCAGGCAAAGCCTTCGTCTGCTGAGGAGCAGGCAGCTCGACGTGCAGGACACCATCCTCGAACTTTGCGTGGATGTCTTCCTTCTTCACATCGCCCACGTAGAAACTGCGTGCACAGGTGCCGGAGAAGGTCTCGCGGCGGATGTAATGACCTTCTCATCCTTCTCATCATTGCTGTGATTACGGACGGCCTGAATGGTGAGGTAACCGTCGTTCAGTTCCATCTGAACGTCTTCCTTCTTGCAGCCCGGCAGATCCACGGCCACATCGTAGCCGTTCTCGGTCTGCTTCACATCGGTCTTCATCATGTTTGCACCGCGCTTACCGAAGGTCTCGCGCTCTTCACGGTTCATCGCACGCTCCAGCGCACCCTCGTTCCAGAACGGATCAAAGAGATCATCGAACAGATTCTCATGGAAAACAGCAGGCATAAACATAAATCATTCCTCCAATCCCGGCGTTCAGGTCGGGTAAAAAATCTTTATGTTGTTTATTCGGAAAGGCTTTCGGGGAGCCTAGCGGCTCTCCTTTTGCCCTTCCTCCTGAGCACGCTATAGTTATAGCGCCAATCTTTAGCACTGTCAAGTACAGAGTGCTAAAATTCACAGAAAGATAATTTTCTGATAATCTTTCATGTAATCTTAGGCGTTTTTCAGGCATATGTCAGCTTAAGCATTTGGCATCCACTCCATTCGCCACCAGAGTAGCAGCGATTTCCTCGAATGTCTTTACTATCTCCATTGCTTTTACCGGAACGACGATTTCGTCCGGTTCTCCTTTCTCCAGGAGACCTTTTGAAAAGCTCATGCCAGGGGTTTTCACTTCGCCAATATTAAAAGCCATCAAGTTCACTTTTCGTCCATCAGATGCCTCAAAATCAAAAAAATTCATAACTCCATCAAACACATCTGGCGACTCAAGTTCTTTACTGTCATAATCCAATATATGCGCATGTTCTGAAACGATTGATTTGATTTTATCTACTTCTGCCTTTTCCAGTTGCAGTCCTTGTGTATTTTCTCTGTTCTCCTGACATTGAACGAAGCCATCTTCTGACACGGACACACGGCAAAGCGGCAAACTCCAGGCATTTGCCAGCAAATAATCAAAAACGATGTTTTCTCTCATCCGAATCTCCTTATCCTTCCACCTTCTGGATCACCGCACCCAGCCATCGGCACAGGGTATCGCCTGCCTGATTTGCGATTTCCAGCACGCGGGCGTGGCTATGCTTGACCGTCTGGATGCCGGTGGCCATGTTGGTGATGCAGCTGACGGCCAGCACCTTCATGCCCATGTAGTTGCAGACCATGGTTTCCGGCACGGTGCTCATGCCCACGGCATCGGCTCCCATCCCCGCAAAGGCGCGAATTTCAGCCGCCGTTTCATAGCAAGGCCCATAAAGCCATGTAAACGCCCTCCTTGTAGGCAATGCCCAGTTCATCGGCGGTCTGCTTGGCAAGGTTCCGCAGTTCCAGACTGTAAGGTTCGGTCATGTCCGGGAAGCGGGGACCGAAGCGCTCATCGTTGGGGCCAATGAGGGGGTTCGTGCCCATCATGTTGATGAAGTCGGTAATGAGCATCAGGGTGCCCGGCGCAAACTCCCGGTTGATGCCGCCGCAGGCGTTGGTCAACACCACCTTTCCACGCCCAACAGCTTGAACACATAGAACGGGTAGCAGACTTCCTTCATGGAGTAGCCCTCATAGAAATGGAAGCGGCCTTCCATGGCGTAGACTTCCGTGTCCCCCAGCTTGCCAGCCAACAATGCGCCTTTGTGTCCTGCCACCGTGGATACCGGGAAGTTGGGGATATCCTTGTAGGACAGTTCTTCCGTGTCCGTAAAGTCCACGGTCAGCTTGCCAAGGCCGGAGCCCAGCACCACCGCGATCTTCGGGCGCTTTTTCGTGTGCGTCTTGATATATTCCGCACTTTCCAGTGCCTTTTCATAAAGATGTTCCATACCGTTCTCTCCTTTTCCCAAAAAATTCGATATACTCTCTGGGTTCAGTATATCGGATTTTTCAGGCCGATGCAAGACGCCCTCCATCGAGTCTTATTAAAAACCAAGGAGCAGATACTTCACATCACGAGTGTGTTGTATCTGCTCCTTGGTTCTCCGAATGTCTTATCTCTGGCCGATGTTCCACCGAAACAGCTCATATCCTTCCCGGATATCCTCCGGCAGACGTTTCAAAGTCTCGTCCCGCAGTTCCTGCGGCATCCCGTAAAAAGCTTCGGCAATGCCGCCGGTGATGCAGGCAAGGGTGTCGCTGTCACCGCCCAGAGAGACCGCATTGCGAAGTGCATCCTCAAAACTGACACTTTCCAGAAAAGCAATGATTGCTTCCGGCACAGTTTCCTGACAGGTCTCCACATGATGATAGGTCGGCCGAATTTCATCGCAGGTACGGTTCAGGTCATAGCCGAAGGTCTGCTCCACATATTGTTTGATTTCCGGCTTGCTGTGGCCGGTACGGGCCAGAAAAATCACTGCCGCCGTGGCCTGCGCGCCTTTGATGCCCTCCGGGTGGTTGTGGGTGACTTCAGCGGTCACTTTTGCCATTTCCAGCGTTTTGTCCAGCGTATCGAACAGCCAGCCCGCTGCCGACACCCGCATAGCCGAACCGTTACCGAAACTGCCATAGGGATTCGGATTTTCTGCGTGCAGCCACCGGCGGAACATCCCGCCGTAACCGGCATGGGATATTCACGGCCCCAGAACCGCATTTCATGCTGCACTGCACAAAATGTTCTCTCCGGCAGACCCTTTCCGTCAATCAGACCAACTGCCACCGCAGCGGTCATGACGGTATCATCGGTGAAGTGCGATTTCTCGCTCAGCAGCGGAAAATCCTTGTGCTTGTAATTGTTGTGGTCAAATTCATAGGGACTGCCCACGATGTCACCCAAGATTGCTCCTAACATGGCTGTTTCCCCCCTTACCTATGATGCCGCTTCTGGAAATCAGCTTCGATTTGTTCTTTCCACTCTGCGCCGATGGACGCGCAGCAGGGTGCTTCCCGCATCCGGGAGACCGTCTCGCTGACAACGTGATAGTTGACCGCCACGCCCTGTGCGTCATTCTCAAACCGCACCGCCCGGTCGGACGAGATACCGAAGCGGGCAGCTTCCTTCACGGCGTCCATGTTGGCACCGAGGAACAGGAATTCCCAGCCGTACTGCTCTTTTTCCCGCTCGATCATCCGGCGGATCTTCTCATAGCCAAACCGTTTGCTGGCGTTTTCCAGTCCGTCGGTGGTGATGACAAAGATGACCTTTTCGGCACACTCGTCCTCCGGCAGATGGCGCTGGATATTCACCATCTTTTCCATGCCATAACCAATGGCATCCAGCAGCGCCGTGCAGCCACGGACGTAATAGTCCTTTTCGGTCAGCGGTGCAACAGCCTTCAGTGGGAAACGGTCGTGCAGCAGCTGCACCTCATGGTCGAACAGGATCGTGGTCACGTTGGCCTCGCCTCCTGCTCCTTCTGCCGGGTCAGCATAGCATTGAACCCGCCGATGGTATCCTGCTCCAGCCCGCCCATGGAACCGCTGCGGTCCAGAATGAAAACAAGCTCGGTAAGATTTTTCTTCATAATAAATGCCCTCCGTTTTGTGGTGTATCGCTTTCGTTGGCAAAAGGATACCACAAACCGGAGGGCAAAAGGTCAACGGGCAGGCGACAAATTACGCACCCAGCTGTTCCTGATCGTATTCAAACAGCAGCGTATTGACCTGATTGATGTTATAGATTTTGTGTTCCAGGCAATACCGCACGATCCAGTCCCGCTTGGAGCCATCCGAAAAGGCATAGCCCGCACTCTTGAGCAGGTCGATGGTTTCATCTTCGGACAGGTGCAGCCCAACCGCAAAGGCCAGCACCGTTTTCTTTTTGGGGTTGTAGTCGCGATTGCACTGAATTTTGGAGAAATGCTGCCGGGAGATGTTGGACTGCTTGTACACGGTGGAGTCTTTCAGCCCCCGTTCGTCAATGAGCCGCAGCAGCCGGGTGGTGAAGCTCTCGCCAAGGTTGTCCATCAGGCTTTCCAGACTGCGGGCTGTCCTGGGTGCCGCGGCGGGTGCCGGAACTGCACCTAGCATCGGTACGGCGGCATCTTCTTCCAGAAGCCTCCGCCGCTCTGACAATTCCCTGCGCCGACGGCCAAATCCGTAGCTTTCATCGTTCTGTGCTACATAGTGGTCGTCAATGTACTCCTCCACCGAGGCGAACAGCTTCCGGCTCACGGCCAGCGAGTCCCGGTCGTAAAGCACCAGATACACAGTCAGGTCGTGCTCCATGACGTACTGTGTGATGGTGTCCACCGCAATGCGGAAGGCCTGTTCTTTGGGGTAGCCATAGTTCCCGCTGGACAGCAGCGGGAAAGCCACGCTTTCGCAGTGGTACTTTGCGGCTAATTTCAGCGCAGAGTGGTAGGCACCGGCTAATTGTTCTGCTTCGCCGAACCCGCCGTCGTGCCACGCTGGGCAGACTGCATGGAAAACGTACTTTGCCGACAGACCGAACGCCGGGGTACACACTGCCCTGCCCGGCTCGCAGTGCCCGATGGCTTCACAGGCGGCGGTCAGCTCCTGCTCCCCTGCCGCCTGATAGATGGCACGGCTGGTGCTGCTGCCCTGCAAAAGGTTCCGGTTGGCCGGGTTGACAATGGCATCCGCCGCCACTTTGGTGATGTCATTGCGGATCATCAGAAACGGCATGGTGGTTCCTCCTCACATGGTTTTCTTCATCCTATCACATCCGATGGGGCGGCGCAAGGGGTGCTCTTGTTTCCTGTCCGCGCAGCTATTATAATAGGTACAGAAAGAAGGTGAGCTTCCTGCACGACATCTGGAATCCATGGCACGGCTGCGTCAAGTGCAGCGAGGGCTGCCAGAACTGTTACATGTATTTTCTCGACCGGATGCGGGACCAGAATGGAGCCGAGATCTACAAAACGAAAAGCGGCTTTTCCTATCCGCTCCAGAAAGACCGCACCGGACACTACAAAATCCAGAGTGGTGAGCAGATCCGGGTCTGCATGACCTCGGATTTCTTCTTGGAAG
>ENA-OQCX01001610-OQCX01001610.1-human-gut-metagenome-genome-assembly--contig:-NODE-1610-length-10041-cov-2.238552_pt1 | contig 10041 bp, 15 predicted proteins | sample MGYA00242762_ERZ504587 | MGnify/ENA primary metagenome ERZ504587 (study PRJEB26092, sample SAMD00036337) | human gut metagenome | host: Homo sapiens | study: EMG produced TPA metagenomics assembly of...
GGATTATCTTATGGAATTTAACGGTATGGAGATGATACTGACCGACCTGACGCCGAACGCGCCGTCAAGCTATGCACTGGCCCCTGCTGGCAGCGGCGTGGCGTCAAAGGATATTCTCGGAAACGTTACCTACCAGAACAGCTACGTTTTTTGGGCTCGGGAGCATAGCGGTGACGAGGCAGACCGGCGGGACAATTATGACTTTCTGGATTCCTTCTGCAACTGGTTGGAGGAGCGTAACCGAGATGAGATTTTTCCCGCATTGCCCGATCCATACAGGGTATCTGAGATTAGCGTCAGCAATGTGATGCTGATGGATATCGACGACAGCGGCCTCGGCACTTATCAAATTCAAATCCAGCTTATTTTTGAAAGGAGATATGATACATGAGCGAACCTACAATTACCGGCAAAGGTTATGTCAAGCGCGAAGAATTTAAGCTCTTTGCAAACGTAGCGACCGGTGAAAGTCCCGAATGGGAGCTACAGGGCGATAAGATTGAGGACATGTCCATCGAGCTCAACCCCAACGTTGAGACCACTGCGGACGTGACCGGCGTTACCACCACAACCCTTGACCGCTATGAGGAACAGACATCCGTCGAGCCCTACCGCTGCCGGAAGGACAGCAAGCTTTTCCCGATCCTTTACGATATCGTGAAATACCGCAAGACACTGACTGATGTTGAGCTGGAGTTCCTGTGCGTCAACATTTTCGCGGACGCGTCCGGCAAGTATGACGCCTGGACGCAGAAAGGCATTGTCGCCGTGCAGTCCTATGGCGGCGATACGGCGGGCCTCTCTATCCCCTACAACATCCATTGGACGGGTGAGCGCACCTACGGGACGGCGGCGATCGCGGGCGGCGTTGTAACCTTTACGGCCGCCGGCTCCGCGCTCGCTTGAAAGGAGCATGAAACATGAAGATTCAAACTGGATTAACCATCCCAATTGAGCGCGACGGCGCCCACGTCGGGGATTTGCACTTCAATCCCGACGACGTATGCTTCGTCGAGCGCGTTTACGACCTGATCGGCGAGCTGCAACAGGCGGAGAAGACATATGAGGCCAGGGCGCAGGAGCTGGAAGTCGACAACAGTGTGGATGAATACGGGATCCCGCAGAACATCCGCGCGCGCCTCCAATTTCTGCGCGAGGCCTGCGAAGATCTCTATACGAAGATCGATACAGTGTTCGGCACAGGCACAAGTGAAATGGTGTTCGGCGGGGCGCTGAGCCTGTCTGCGATCGAGCAGTTCTTCACCGGCCTTGCGCCGCATTTTGAAGAGTCTCGGGCGGGCAAGGTCGCCGCATACCTGAACGAATCAAAGAGGGCGTTGAAGAAATGAACATCCTGGCCGGACGGTTCCCGACCTCCGTCGAGATCGGCGGGCGGGAATATGCGCTGAACACTGACTACCGCATCGGCCTGAAATGTATCCTCGCCTGGGAGGACCAAGAGCTGACGGCCAGGGAAAAAACGCTGGTCATGCTCCGCCTGCTGTACAAAGAGATACCGCCGGACACGCAGAAAGCCTGCGAGCTGGCGGTATATTTTTTGAACTGCGGCGAAGAGAAGGAAGGGGAAGCCGGTTCTCCTGCCCGGCGGATCTACAGCTTTGCGAAGGATGCGAAGTACATTTACTCCGCCATCCGGCAGACGCATGGGATTGACCTTGAAACGGTGAAATACCTGCACTGGTGGAAGTTCTGCTACTTCTTCCTCGACCTTGACCCGGACTGCATGTTCCAGCAGATGCTGCACCTGCGCCAGCAGAAGCAGCAGGGCAAGCTCACCAAGGAGGAACGGGCGGTGTATTACCGCCTGCGGGATATCCTCGATTTGCCCGGCGAGAAGGACGCACAAACGCGCAGCGCGGAGGAAGAATTTATGGCAAAACTGAATCCCGATGATTAGGTCGCTCTCCGTGTAGGAGAGCGTGGGTTGAAATAAAGGAGGCGACACCGATGGTGAAAGGCTCGATTAAGCTGGTGATCCAATCGGATGCGCGGCAGGCTGAAAAAGACCTGCAAGCGCTGGAAAAGAGCGCGCAGCGGATCAAGGACCTGGAGAAGGAAAACGCCGCGCTAGGCAAATCCTATGACCAGATGCGGGCAAAGGCCGAGAAGGCGCGCAGGCGACATTGGAGGCTGCGAGCAAAGCGGCGGCAGCCGGAGATAAGATGCATAATTTCCAGGAAAACGAGCGATACAAACACGACTTTGGCTTGATGACGCTAAGGTAGACCAACTCACAAATGACGCACTCTCCTCAAACGCCGAATACCAAAAGCTTGTCAAGGCAGCAGAGGAAGCGGCCGACAAGCATCAGCAACTCGCCGCCGCGCAGAAGGAAGCCGAAAAGTCCGCCGCAGACCTAAAACGGCAAATAGCAGAAAACACGCAGCAGCTTGCCGACGAGCGCACTGCCCTGGCGGAACATCAGGAAAAGACGCAAAAAGCGCGGCCAGCACGCAAAAGCTCAACGAAAAGCTAAAGCAAACCTCCAAGAGCGGCAAGAAAGCATCAGCGGGGCTGTTGGGGGTCGGGAAGTCGGCTAAATCAGCATCTAGGGGTGCGCTGAACCTTGGGCTTGCCTTGAAAAGTATGATGCTCTATATGGGCGTAAGCAAAGCCATAGAGGCCATGAAAGCCGGCTTCGCAGACTTGGCGCAAGCCAGCACGTCCTTCAATGGATCAATGTCCGGCCTGTCCTCGTCCTTTTTGCAGGTGCGCAATTCGATTGCTGCCGCCTGCGCGCCAGCGTTACAGGCCCTTACGCCAATCATCCAAACCGTGGCCAATGCGTTTGTCACGGCCATGACGCGGTTGGGGCGTTTTCAGCCCGGCTGTTTGGGAATGCGACGACGTTCACACAGGCGAAATATGCCGCGGTGGACTACGCAAAAAGCGTGGCGGATACCGCAAAGACGGCGAAGGATGCCGACAAGGAGATGGGCTCGCTGGCATCATTCGATCAAGTAAACAACATCTCCGAGCAGAAGCAAACAGGCGCATCTGCGGACAATGGGAAGCCTGCACCGCAGGATATGTTTGAGACAGTCGGGATATCGGAGGAAACTGTTGGGCTGGCCGACCGGGTGCGGGAATCGTTTGAAAGGATGCTGGAGCCGCTTCGGCGGGTTGATTTTAGTAGTGTCACCAGTCTTTCGATGGGCTGAAAGAAGCGTTCTCCCGGTTTTTCTCTGGACTTCTTGCCATTGACTTGAAGCCGCTGGGTGAATCGCTTGCCCGTGTCGCGGAGGCCGCCTCCCCAATCGTGGCAGGGCTATTTGATGGTTTGTCGTGGTTTCTTGATAACATCGCGGGCCCATTGGCAAAGTGGGCGATGGAATGCCTGTTTCCGGCCGTTCTCGACGTGATCGCGGGTGCGATTAAACTGATCGGTAGTGTGTTGGAGGCTGTAAAGCCTTTGTTCCTCTGGCTTTGGGATAATTTTCTCGAGCCCGTCGCGAAGTGGACGGGCGGCGTGATCGTGTCTGTGCTGGGATGGATTGCCGATGCGCTGACCCGGATATCTGACTGGATAAGCAGCCATCAAAAACAGTTGAGACGATCACAATTATCATTGGCAGCTTTGCTGCGGCATGGGGGCTTGTCAACGTTGCTATCGGCATATGGAATGCAGTTGGCGCGGTGGCCTCCGGGATCATAAAAGGAGTTGGGCTAGCGCTCCAATTTGCCCAAACAAAAGCGGGCCTCGTTACAATCATCCTTGGCGCATTAATAGCTGTCATTGTTCTCTGCATCCGCCATTGGGACGAAATAAAGGCAAAAGCCATAGAATGCTGGAACAAAATCAAAGACGCCTGGAACAAAGCCGGGGACTGGTTTCACAAACACGTTACGGAGCCGATTTCAAATTTCTTCTCCGGCCTATGGGACGGAATCAAAGGCGCGTTTACAAGAGCGTTGATTTCATCAAAAAGCCTTTAAGGGCTATGTGAATGGATGGATTACGATGGTTGAATCTTTCATAAACTTTTTTATCCGGGGAATCAACGTGTTGGTTCGCGGCATCAACAAGCTCAGCTTCGACGTGCCGTCCTGGGTTCCCGGCATCGGCGGTAAATCGCTGGGATTCAGCATCCCCCTAATCCCGCAAGTGCAAATACCTCGCCTCGCCACCGGCGCAGTGATCCCGCCCAACCAGCAATTCGCGGCCATTCTCGGCGACCAGACGCACGGCCGCAATCTGGAGCCCCGGAAGCCTGATCCGGCAAATCGTCTGAGAGGAGCTGGGCAATGTCTATAGCCCCGTCCTCAACGCCATCAACAATAGCAATCTCGCAAGAAAGCCACTATCATGGGCGATGTCTATATGGATGGCCAGAAGGTTGGCCGGCTAGTTGCAAAGCCGGTTTTCCGCGAGGGTAACCGCGCTGGGTACATCAAAGTAAAGGTGTGATTATTATGGTCTATGCTGTGGACGGCGTGCCGTTTCCAGCGCCTCCCGACATGTCCAGCATCCAATACACGGATAGCCAGATCGTCACGGACGCGCAGCGCACCGTTGGGCCGGGCGCGTATATGACAAAGGAACTGCTGGCCGAAAAGCTGTCGATCTCGGTGAAGTGGTCGGAGATGACCTTCCCCAGCTCCGCAGGCTCAAAGCAATGCGCGCGGGCAAAAACTTCTTTCGGCTGCGCTACTACGACGAGGGCACGGGGACGATCCGGGAGGGGCAGTTTTACAGCGGCGATCTGACCTATACCGTCAAGCTCGCGGACCGTGTGACGCAAATCCCGATTCTGTATCAGGATATCTCCTGGCCGTTTGTGGAGAAATGAAAAGAGGGCTCCCCGGTTATGGGGAGCCCCGCGAGTTATCATTAAAGACCTAATATTTGCTTTTTCTTTGTCTCGAACTCCTCGGCTGTAATGATACCTTTATCCATGAGATTTGCTAGTTTCTCTAAATCGTCAAGGCTTCCAACGGAAGAATTCGCAGCGTGTGCCCCGGCACTTTTACTTTGGATACGCTCTTGGTTGATTTTATCAGCGAAAGCAGATAATTGCTTCTTCTTTCCGTCCATTTCAAACGATATGGTGATCCCCTGAATTCTAAGTACGCTGGACATCATAATATCAATCACATTTTTTTGATCTATTGACTGTATATCCGTTAATAGAATCTCTTTGGAGTGACACTGCCCTAAGATGCTTTGAACAAAAAACAATCGTTTATTTGTAAGAACAACAACACCGGACTCTTTGTCTTTTATGTGAGTATTCGGATGAATCTGGTGGCCAGAAGGTAATTCAGCGACAATTGATGTTAATGCCGATATAACCGTTTCATCCGGAAGCAGCATTTTTTCCGCTGCCTTAATCGATCCGCCGTACATAGCCGTTGTGCAACCATTCTGCTTTAAAACATCTTTAATACTCAACCGTACATTCCTCCCTAAAGCTTGTTTGTGCCATAACACGTTGCAAGAATTCCACGCACCCGCGAGGGGTGCGACAAGAACGTTAAGTCAATAGACAACAACCCGTCAAAATTTCAACCCACAGGCCCCGTGTGGAGCCTGACTTGAACGCGGCGGGCCTCTTCATCTTCCAAATTATTTCAATCCACAGGCCACTCGCGGAGCCTGACAGCAAACACAGCCAATCGCTTGCCTGTCTTTACTCCTTTATTACAGCATATTTTACAAGATTTTGCAAGCGGTTAAAACAAACAAATAGTCAAAAAAATACATTTATGATGCTACTAAAAAAATTCGTTCGTCAAAATGACCATTTTTTTGTCTCTTCTAAAAAGTTATATAATCCATAGTTTTTATTCTTTTTTGAAATTTAAACAACGGGTCAAATACTTTACGAGTATTTGGCTTTTTGTCAACCTTCCAAATCTTTGTGAAGTTATACTATTTACAACATTAAGGCAATGGAATACTTTATAGGTGTCACATGTGATTAATTTTAAATGTGTCTTGACTTTTGTACGTAAATAAGTTAATATATGTCCGTACAAAAGAAAGGAGGCGTAAAATGTCCCCAAGAACAGGCAGACCTACTGAGGCTCCTAAAACCGGAAGAATAGAATTACGGCTATCTGATCAGGATAGGGAAATGCTAGAATTCTGCTGTGAGGCTACAGGCAAAACGAAAGCGGAGGTTATCCGTGAGGGAATTCAGAAGGTTTATGAAGGCCTAAAAAATAGAACAAACGGGGTTGAGTTTGGCGACCGTCCCGAAATGTTCTATCCACACCAGACCGTAGTCTGATAAATCTATTATATCAGACTACCTCTGGAATTTCAACGAAGTTCAGGAGGTATTTTTATGTCATCAGCATTAGACCTTGAAGAAATTTGCATGAATCTACAGCAGATTTACGATGCGCTATCCATCTATACCGAATCAGTCGGCGAAGAGCGGGTCGGCGCAGAAAACGTCAACGAGCCTTGGGCATATGCCAATCTTGCCACTCGTCTCGGCAGGTACGAAAGCCTGCTAAACTGTTCACTGCGTGAGATGGCAGTGGAAATTGCAAACCTTGACCAAATCGTTAATGCAAAATGTGCGACGAAAAAGGAGGAAAAGCAGCATGAACGAACTGAAAGTATTTGAGAAGAACGGACAACTTCTGACCGACAGCCGCGAGGTGGCAAAGATGATCGACAGGCCGCATTACGATTTGATGAAGGCCATTCGCTCTTATTGCGATTATCTTAACGAAGGGAATTTTCCCTTGGTTGATTTCTTCCTCGAAAGCACCTACCCAGACAGCAAAGGAGAAATCCGCCCTTGTTACCTCTTAACCAAGAAAGGCTGCGACATGGTCGCAAACAAGCTCACCGGCCAGAAGGTGTATTGTTCACCGCCGCCTATGTCACCGCCTTTGAACAGATGCGGGAGCGTATCAAAACCGGCAAAGCACTCCCAGACGACGAATCCCGCAAGCTCCGCGCCCGCGCAATGGCCCTGAACGCCGCCAACCGATCCGCCCGGATGCTCATTGACGCTTACGACAGCGCCGGAATCCAGCCAAGCTACAAGGTGCTGGCCCTGACCGATCTTTACCGCAACGAGGGCCTCAAACTCCCTACGCCGCCGCTGGAGGTAGATGAGCTTACATACGACTTCACGGAAATGGCCGAAGCGCTTGGAATCCTGTCCGAAGCGTCCGGCAAGCCCCATGCGCAGGCCGTCGGCGCGATCGTCTCCACCCTCGCCATTCCGGAGCAGATGATCGTCCATGCACCCTATGACCGCAACGGCCACGCAGCAGACTACGACCGCTACAAGGCCCCGGTGCTCGACATGGTGCGCAATTGGCTCGCAGAGCACGGCAACCCTCGCCCGATCGCGGCGAAGGGTAAGAAGTATCGGGTGAAGTACGCCAGTTAAATTGTTGAAACCCTTGCATTCTCAGTATATGTACGGTATAATGTACATATACTGAGAGCAGGAGGCGAAGCAAATGACAAATACCAATATTACGAACCTGCGCAAGAATCTGTTTGAGTATATTGACCAGGCCATTACCTACAATGACGTCATCAATGTCAATACCAAAAAGGGAAATGCGGTCATCATGAGCGAAGAGGAATACAACGGCCTGATGGAAACGCTGCATATCGCGGCGGTTCCCGGACTGACAGAGGCCATCCTTGAAAGCTCGAAAGAGCCGCTTGACAGTATGGCAAATGCGGATGATTTGGAGTGGTAGGGATGTATGAGGTCAAGCTCTCAAAACGCGCGCAGAAGGATTTACAGAAGCTCAAGCAGAGCGGGTTATCCAAAAGGCTAAGTCGCTGGTCGATATCCTGAAGGAAAACCCGTGGCAGAACCCGCCGCCCTATGAAAAGCTGGTGGGCGATCTCAACGGATTTATTCCCGCCGGATCAACGTCCAGCATCGGCTGGTGTACAAGGTCTATGAAGATGAAAAAGCGGTTGCGATCTACAGTATGTGGACGCACTACGAATAAGGGAAACGCCCGCACTTGTGATCAGGTGCGGGTTTGTCTTTGAACTTGGCGTATAAAGCCATCTAACGTTAATCTGTTAAATTCATCGCAGTACGCCCGTGCATCTCTATCATCGGAGGAAGGCATTCCTGAATCTTATATCCAACAGGCGTTAAATCATAATCAAAGATATAAGGATTCACGGCATATTGATGTTGCTTTTTTGTTATAAGCGCAAGTATATCTTCTCTCGAATAAAACATTTTCGGTATGGATATATCTAACGCATTCGATAGCTCCTTTTCATCGATGACCTCTAGACATAATAGCTTATAAGCTACCTCCGCGATCCATGTATAGGGCATTGAGGAAGTGAACATTTGAAGGCTTATTTTTTGATTTTCAATTGATTTTATAATCCATGAAAAATCTTCTTTGCTAATTTTCTTTCTAAACAATTCAACTGATAATGCCTCAATTTTAGAAATATCTACATGAAAATAAATTCCATAAATTTTATACATTTGCTTAGACTGTACCTGTAAATATCGTAATTTAACATCTGAAGATGACAAATTGGCTTTTCTTTCAACTATATTTTTACTGTTTAGTTTTGCACAGCCGATCGATTCAAGATAAGTCCCATAATCAAATGAATAAATGCCCTTCGTCAAAAGGTTTATAATATTATAATCGGCGACAAAGCTACATTTCACATTCCAAAAAGCTAATTCCTGTAAGCTCTTAAGAATGTCACGATTCATTTTTTGGAGTATCTCCATTGCCTGTTCGGCAATAATGCGATCATATGATCGTCCTTTACTAAAAACATGATCCACCGCCAATTGAACCAGCGTATCGTGAACCACGCTGTCATCCGTGGAACTGGCCGTTTTCATTGCGCTGCCTAGCATATATTGCACTTCTGGCTCCGCGAACTCATTGATTGCTTCCGGTTTCTTCTGGTGAATTTGGGCCAAGATCTCATTGAGCACCGGTTCAACACGTTCCCAAGCTTTATCGGATGCCAGTTTGGTGAGGTATGGAAGTTCATTCCTATAAATATCCATTGCGATCTCTTTTGCATCTGCATAAGAGATTCCATATTGATTAATATCTCTGCCGGCCTGCAGATTGTTATCTCCTTCTACCGATTGTTCACTTTTCAACGTGGATATCACCTACCGCCTGGTTATTGTAATTCCCCTTGATCCGTTGTCTGTTGTTGCTGTTCGTCGATACGCTGTTCCTGATTTTCACGATGTTTGACGCGGCATAAATTGACACGCACAGCCCTATAATCGATACCGGCAGGCTGATAATCGTGCAGATCGCTGCGATCATGTTTAATGTTTCAGTCAAGTCAATTCTCCTCTCTTTGTCGTTCTTCCCTATTCATCCCATATTCTACCTGAATCTTTTCCATTCGTAAAGCCGTTTCGCAAAACTTGCCAAAAAAGCACACTAGAGCTCTTTATAGGGTTCACGGTGTGCTTTTCTCATACCTTAAAAGGAGGTGATCCCCATCATCTACGCAATCGACGGCAAATCCTTCCCCAAGCCGCCCTCCAGCTGTGAGCACACCGTCACGCAGGTTGTCACCAAGGCCAGCCGCACCGTGGGCAAGGGCGCGCTGCTCAACAAGGAGCTGCTTGCCGAGAAGGAGAAAATCAACTGCGTCTGGCTGTACATGACTGCGCGGGAATATGCGCAGCTCCGCCAGATGGGCGCAGGGAAAAATTTCTTCCGACTAAACTACTACGACGCCACCACCATGACAAAGAAGACGAAAGAGTTTTATGGCTCCGACATTACTGCCACGGAGGTGAATGGCTTGGATCGGAATGACATCCCGCAAGGCTATCAAACCGTCAAATGGAGCTTTATAGAAAGGTAGGCGAACTCCATATGCTCACCGTCCCCCAGGAATTCCACGATTATTCGCGCGCCTCTGACGCCGCACGGACCTCATTGTCCGGCTCGATCCATTAAGCTGGCCGACGGGCATCAACGCCCACGGCACCGCGCACAGCCTTTGTATGCCCATCCAGTGGGACAAATCCCCGCCGCACCGTCTTTATGCCACGGGAGAGTACAACC
>ENA-OQCX01001611-OQCX01001611.1-human-gut-metagenome-genome-assembly--contig:-NODE-1611-length-10036-cov-5.747502_pt1 | contig 10036 bp, 9 predicted proteins | sample MGYA00242762_ERZ504587 | MGnify/ENA primary metagenome ERZ504587 (study PRJEB26092, sample SAMD00036337) | human gut metagenome | host: Homo sapiens | study: EMG produced TPA metagenomics assembly of...
TAACAAACTACGTATGGAAAATAAAAAAGGGCTGGATGTGAGATTAAGTGCTTATCAGTCACTTTTATTACTACTCCATGGATTTGGAGGATGATGAAATCAGGCAGATGGTGATGAGTGGCTGGAGGAATGGCTGAAGGTGAGAAAAAGGAGTAATTTATGTTTCTAATCAGTATCTTAAAGAAAGCATTTGGTTTTGGTGTGATGCCCAAATTGGCTTCATTAGTAAACCTTTTGCTTTTGCCTTTAATAACTCCTTTTCTTACCCCTTTTGATTATGGCATTTGGGGAGTGATTACCTCTTATTCCGGACTATTTATTACTATAGCTCCTTTGGGACTTAATCTGTTTCTTACCAATAGTTATTATGAATATTCTAACCATTGGAGGGTATTATGGGGAAGAGTTATATGTTATTTCTATCTTTCAGGTATATTACTGAGTATTGTCTATATTTGTGTTATAATGGGAATGTTGTCAGAAGTTTGTATTCAAAAAAGGTTTCTGATTGCTATGATTAGTTGTGTACCTCTTCTTCTTTTTGGAAATACTGTGATTGCACAGCATCTCTATCCTTTGAAAGGAACTCCGAAGCCATTGGTTTATCGTACTTTGTTAGGTAGTATCTGTGGTATGACTGTCTCGTTTGTATCTATTTATTTTTTTAAGGCTGGCTATTGGGGCTTTCTTTTTGGTGTAGCTGTCACAGCTATTGTATCATTTACCTTATTTTGTCCCTTACTTTTCAAAAAAGAAGGCATAAAACCTATTATAGACCGAAAGTGGAAAAAATTAGTGGATATGTTGAAGTTGTCATGGCCGCTCATTCCTCATGCTCTTGGCTTTGTATTGCTCTCTTCTTCTTCGCGTATTATAATGAATCTCTATCAAGTATCCTTGGAAGATATTGGATTGTTTTCAAATGGATATATGATGGGCGATTATATTACTATTATTACCACTTCGTTAGTCGTTGCACTGGTTCCGCAGTTGCAAAAAACTTATCGGGATAAAAGGTTTGGTGATTATAGGAGTCTCTATTATTTTTGTCAATTTACAACCTTGACTGCCGTTTTTACAGTAGCTATTTGGATGCCGGATATTTATCGAGTCGTTATTCGTAACGAGAGTTTCCAATCATGCAGTGCCATTGCAAGTATCATATGTTTTGCCAATGTATTGTTACCTTTCTATAATTTTACTTCCAATGTGGCTTTCATAAAGAAAGACTCAAAGCAACTTTTATGGCTTATTTTTATGCCGGGAGCAGTGAATATTTTTCTTTCCATTATTTTGATTCCAATATTGGGGTATGTATCAGTGGTATATTCTACGTTGGTGTCTTATTGGACAATAGCTATTATTCCATTTTTTGTACCTTATTTTCATAAAAACACGAAGGTTTGGATGGGTAAATTGAATAGAATCATCGTTATCCTATTGATAGTGCTTTTAGCGGTAGTGGTGGCGCAATATTTGTCACAAACGTTGTGGTGGATTAAGATTATGGTAATGATTCCTATTGTTTTAGTCTATTTCTTTATGTTGAACAAATTTCAAATTAAAAAGATATTTCAATGAATGTAAGCGTTGTGTTACCATCTTTCAACAGAGCTCGTCTGTTGCCCATAACTATTCCTACTTATTTTCAGGAGGATGTGAGTGAAGTGATATTGGTTGATGATTGTTCTTCAGACAATACAGCTGAAGTGGTGAAGGAGTTGCAAACAAGATTTCCCACTTTACGTTATTTCCGTAATGAAGTAAACTCGAAGCAACCTTACACACAAAATGTTGCTATTAGCAAAGTTCAGTCAGAGTATATTTATTTTGGTGACGATGATTCGGTGCTTTATCCCGGTTCTATCCGTAACTTGCTGAATGTAATGAGAGAGAAAAATGCCGATATTGTGGGAGGAAGAGCATTGGCGCTTTTCTTTCCTGAACAAATCGATGAACTGGATGAGTTTTTGTCACATTATCGCAATCGAATCGCTACTGAGGCTAATCAGATTGTTGATTTATCCACTTTGTCCACAAACTTTACATATACAGTGAAAGAGCCGATTAGGGTCCCATTTTGTCATGCTTCTTGTCTTTGTAAGACCCAAGTAGCGCGCGAAATGCAGTTTGATGTGAAAATAGAAGGAAATGCCTATCGTGAAGAGACAGACTTTTTGATTCGGGCTACTTTGGCTGGATATACCATTTATTATACCAGTTCGGCCAACCAAATAAATCTGCCTTCAGCGATGTGTTCCGGAGGAGCACGCAGTAAGAATCATCGACATTGGCTGAAAATGCCATTCGCAACAATGATTATTTCATTGACAAGAATTATGATAGTATGCAGAAAATGTTTAGTCTGCCTCGTACCAAAGATGAAATGAAAGCACTGTTTAGGGTGCAGATAAAAAAGCAGGTACGCCAAAAGCATATCATGGATTTTTTGGAAAGGATAGGATTGTTTAAAATAATCTATCACATAAAACATAAATTTGACTGATGAAAATATTGATTTTTGCAGGTGTTTCGCCCAATACATTTGTGTATATGATGGACGAGGCCGAGTTATATTACCGATTGGGGCATGAGGTTTATTTCGTGTATTGCGATCCGCAAGCGGAAATATGTTGGGAGAATATGAAACGCAACCCCATGAAGTGTAAATTGTGTAGTTGTTATACTACGCGTATGCGAAAGAAACTTTCCGAGGGTATACACCAAATCTCTTTATGTAGTGTTTTAACAGAGAAAATAAAGGTAGAGGCTAAAAACTTTCATCCTCAATACAAATCTTTGTCAGAGATAAAAGCACTTAAATATAATGGTGTATCAGTAGGTATGTCGAGTCTTTCCAACTATATCTCACACACACGCAACTGCAACCCTAAACTGGATGGTGTGTTCCGTGCCTATTTTGATGAGTTGTTACGTTCTACCGTTCGACGCACTTTAATGGTAGATAGAATCATTACTGATGTACAGCCTGATAAGGTGTTGTTGTTCAATGGCCGTGCTAATGATGCACGTCCCGAATGGGAGATAAGCCAATTGCACAATATTCCTTTCGTTTCGTGTGAATCAATCTGCGTGTTCCATCACAAATACCTTAAAAGATATTTTTGTGGGAATATTCCTCACAGCATTATTTTAAATACAGAGATGATTTATAATACTTGGAATCAGTCTGTGCTGTCTGAAGCTGAAAAAGAACATGTTGGAAATATGTTTTTCATACAAAGAAAGACGGGTACTTATGCGGGTGATAAAAATTACATAGCTAATCAGAACAAAGCAAAACTGCCCGACAATTGGGATGAAGGCTATCGAAATATCGTGATTTTCAATAGTTCGGAAGATGAATTTGCAGCAGTGGGTGATGAGTATGATAAAGCTAGGCTATTCCCAACACAGTTGGATGCGATTGTAAATATAGCCGAATTCTTAAAGAACAACCCCAAAGTGAGAGTTTATTTACGTATTCATCCCAATCTAACGAATGTGCCCTACAAGTATCATACAGACTTGCTGAAATTAGGCGAGAAATATCCTAACATGACTGTTATCCCGGGCGGAAGCAGTTTAAGTACTTATGCGCTGATAGATAGGGCAGACGTAGTAGTGGTGTGGGGCTCTACTACCGGTGCCGAAGCTGTATATCATGGTAAGCCGGTGATATTGTTGGGTGGAGCAGTATATCGCGAGCTGGGTATTACCTATAATCCCGAGAATGAAGAAGAGCTGCATCGTCTGCTGCTTCAATCCGTTCTCCCGCCCAAGGATAGAACCAATGCAATCAAGATGGGATTTTATTACTTGCAATATCTTTCACCGGCCTCTACGTTTTGGAAGTACAATTTTGAGACTTATAGATTTCATCTCGGCTCGTTTAAACATTCATGTTTGCTTTATGATAACCAAAAGCTATTGGGTTCCAGATTACTCTATTATTTGGTAACTAAAAGCTTCATTGGTGTTTATAGTAAATTGTTCAAGAAAAAGATTTTGAATTTACCTACTGCAGAAGCTTAACTGTATATATGGGTGCAAGTACAAGTCAGTCATTACCCTATGTACTTGTTGCTTTGTGTTTTATTGCTATTATTGCATGGAACACAAGGCAACGGTGCAGAGGTATTGATACCGACAATGTAGATACCTTTTTTGGGGGGATCATTTACTTCTTGTTTATTGGCCTTCGTCACGAGGTGGGATACGATTGGGAAGCATACGATGCATTTTTTCATGATTGTCATACAGATTTTGATAGTTTTGTAGCACGTTTGGAAAATTCAAATGCTGAGCCATTGTTCCAGTATTACATGTTTTTCGTAAAAAACAGTGTATGGGACAATCTTAGTTTTTTTATGACCCTATCCACCTAATTGATTTGGTGGTGATATGTTGGTTGTTCCGGCGGTATTCGTCTTTTTTTATGCTTTCAATGCTTATATACTTTGCATTGTTTCTGGATTCGGTAAATGTGATGCGCAACATGAAGAGTATCTCGTTTTTCTACCTTTCCATTCCTTTCTTGATACAACGCAAGGCATTGCCTTATTTTATATTGAATCTGATAGGCTTTGGATTTCACACGAGTTCCATTGTCTATTTTCCACTCTATTTCATTCTTACAAAGAAGTATCATAAATACGTATATTGGGGTATCTTCTTAGTGGGAAACTTTATGGTTCTATCGCATATTAATCTTTTTTCCAATCTTTTGATTCAAGGTGCATCTATGATAGGGGGGCGTGTTTTGAGTAGTACGGAGGAGTATATGGTAAAGAGTATGTTCAATAATTATTCAGCCGTTTCTATCGGCTATCTGGAACGGATGTGCAGCGGAATATTGTTACTACTGTTTTATGATAAACTGAATGCTTTGGGGAAGAATATGACATTGTTCTACAATCTGTTTTTCTGTATGCTGTTTTGCAGGCTCTTTCTTGCGGAATTCGATACGCTACCCGTACGCTTCAGCTATTTGTTTATGTCATCTTATTGCATTCTCTATCCCGCAATCTACAAAGAACTGAATATGAGGTGGAAGATAGTTTTTCTGGCTGTTGTGTGTCTGTATGCTGTTATCAGAGTGTTCCAATTGGGACAAGATGAACACTATCTATATCACAATGTATTGTTTGGCTGATTATGAGTAAAAAGATATTGTGTGTCAGTTTGGGATATGAAGGGGGATGCGTGTACTATGCCAACCAACTGCTCAACCACTTTCCTACTGATAAAATAGATGTATGGATAGCTGCTTCAACCGAAGAACCCTTTTGCGGAAAAGCGAAGAAGATAAAAGTCTATAAGGGATTAATAGGACAGCTTTGGTCGTGGACTTTCTTTCTGCCTTATTATTTATTGCTTCTTCTGCTAAAGATTTGGCGGGGCAGATATGATAGGGTGTTGGTGTTTGGACCTCACAATTGGGATACAGTCTTTGTGTCTCTATGTAAGTGGTGCAAGGTACCCACTTTTTTTAGTTATACATGATGGAGTGATGCATGTAGGCGAGACTTCGGTAATTCATCAAAAGATGATGGATGTGGCAATGAAGAATGCTGCTCATTGGGTGTTCTTGTCTGAGTTTGTGCGCCAAAGGGTGGAAGTACATATAGGCGTGCAAAAACCTTCCATTATTATACCTCACGGAGTAATTGTTTATGGTGATAATAAAACCAAAATTGAAGTATTGCCCAAGAGATATAACTTATTGATGATAGGTCGAATCAATTATTATAAAGGTGTTGATTTGTTGGCAGACGCATTACCTTTGATAGACTACGACAGAATAGGAACAATCACTTTGGCGGGAAAATTTGATGAATGTATCTCTACTTTAAAATTTGATAACAACTTGTATGTAAGGATAGTCAATAAATACTTGACGAATGACGAGTTTGATAAGTTTGTGAATGAGAATCACTTACTGCTGATGCCTTATTTAGAAGCATCGCAAAGCGGCGTTGCTGCTGTTTCATTGGGATATAACATTCCTGCAATCGCAACGCAGGTGGGAGGAATTCCCGAACAGTTACCTGCCGATACGGCTTACTTTCTGGAAAAGGCTTCGCCTGAAGCTTTGGCTGAAGCAATTAATGCAGCCACTGCCAATGCCGAAGAATATCTTTATAAAAAACAACATTTACAATCTTTGGCAGATGGTTTGCAATGGGAGCACTTGGCTGAAGTGTTGTATCAATACGTATCCAACAAATAATTTAAATGAAAATTGCATTACAACTTTTGAACACATTGAAGCGGGGAGGGGCTGAAAATGTGGCACTTAACTATGCTTCTGCCTTGAGCGAAATGGGCGTGTCTTCTTGCTTTATAGCCAAAAGCCACAGTGCTGAATATGAGGCGATGATTCGCAATCAGAACCATGACATAGAGAATAGGCTTACCGGTGACTTGATAGCCGGGGCTGACTACATATTTATTCATAGTAATATAAATCTTCTGCGGCTGATAAAGTACAAAATTGCAGCTAAGCTAAAAGGTAAAAAAGTAATTTACTTGCAGCACCTCTTCTTCTGTGAACGGAAGTTTTTTATTCTCTCGCTTCTCATTAATTGGATATGCACAGATTTCTTTTTGATAACTCCTCGTACAGAACAGTTGGTAAAGAAATATATCCGCATACCCGTTCATACTTTTATAAACTTTTATATTCAAAGATATGAGAAAAAAGATTATTCTACTATTCGTCAAACGGTAAGAGAGGAACTGCATATTGCCGATGATGATTTGATTATTATGTTTTCTGCTATCTTCAAGCCAGGCAAGGGATTGCAGATTGCTTGAAAATGGCTTCGCTGATGAGCAATGAGCCCAACGTGAAATTCTTGATTGCAGGCGAGGGAGAAGAACAATACTTGATAGATGAATATAGGGGCAACAACATTATTGCTGTGGGATGTGTAAATGATGTAGAACGTTATTTAATATCTTCAGATATTTATTTATTTTCTTCCTTTCTTCAAGAAATGTTGCCTATGGCTTTGGTGGAGGCAATAAATGCCGACTTGTCCATATTGGCATACGACACCATAATCAATCGCTTTTTATTATCAAATAGTACTTTTGAGAGCTTAGACGATATGATAAAAGCTGTTGAAGAACGGAGGGTGCCACGCGGATTTAAGCATTATGATAAAGCCTATGCATTGGGGCAATTTCGAAATATACTAAAACTGTCTTGAACTTATGTTTAGCAAGCAAAATGCGGATGAATTGCAAAGTAGGGTTATAGCTTTTTTGCGTTTTCCTCTCATAGTGGGAGTTGTGTTTATTCATAACTATAGACCTTCTATTATTGTAGGCAATGAGGTAATGGGGAGTGAAACACACATGCCTACCTATTCTTTTATAGGTCAATTGTTCTCACAATATATAGGTTGGATTTCTGTGCCTTTGTTTTTCTTCTTTTCAGGTTTTCTCTTCTTCTACAAAGCTGATTATTCTCTGCAAACATACATTTACAAGATAAAACGTAGAATAAGTACTTTGCTGATACCTTATTTATTTTGGAATGCCTCTTTTTTGATTTGTTTTTTTGCGGTATCTCACCTTCCTCTAACGAGACAATGGTTTCAATTTCCTAATAATGCCGGGCTGGATTATTATTTGTCTTCGTTTTGGGGAATACTTGATGATAAGAAGACGATGACATATCCTATAGCTTATCAATTTTGGTTCATAAGAGATTTAATGGTACTGTCTTTATTCTCTCCAGTTCTTTATTGTCTGCTTAGCCGTTTTAAAGGTCTTCTTATTTGGCTTATTGCTGTATTCTGGCTTTGCGGCTATTCATTGCCTATATCGGTATAAGAGGTTTAAGCACAGAAGCTTTATTCTTTTTCTCATTAGGTGCAGTCTTTAGTATCTACAAGCGTAACTTTGTAAATATAGTTAGAATATATGGATATTATCCATATATTTTCTACTTACTAATGGTGGCTGTTCATTATGCTTTTATGGTCCAAGGACATGATGTTCAATGGCTATTTAAATTAATAAAAATAGCAGGCATTCTTAGTACTCTTAATTTGTCTGCTGCAATAGTGGCTAAGCATAATTTTAGAAGCACAACTTTTTTAGCTTCTGCCAGCTTTTTTGTTTTTGCAATACACGATCCTTGGTTGTTATCGAACATTCGCAAGTTGTTGTATGTCACTTTGCATCCGGCAAGTGACTTCGCAATGGTTGTTGTCTATTTCTTTAATATTTTGTTGACAGTTACGATTGCATTGGCTCTTTACTATTGCTTGAAAAAGATTTCTCCCAAGTTTACTGCAATTATTACTGGAGGAAGGTAAAGGGAATCCTAAGTTACGGCAACAATTCGAAATAAGCTTAAGGGAATTTTAATTCAAAACCAATATACGAAAGATGGCGAAGATAACTCACATTTTTAAAACATTCTATCCGGATGAACCGGACGGTGGTATCCAAGAAGTGATTCATCAACTTGGTCTGATGTCGATGAAGCATGGATATGAAGTGGAAGTAATATCCCTTTCAAAAAAGCCGGGAGTCTGTGACTATGATGGAATAAAGTGCATTTCTTATAAGACGAATATCCGTCTTTCTTCAATGCCTATGAGTGTCGGTTTGATGAAGAATTTTTCAAGGATAATAAAGAATACAGATATTATACATCTGCATTATCCTTACCCTTTTGCGGAACTTCTTACGCTGTTTCATAAAACGAGTAAGCCTATCGTGATAACTTTTCATGCACCTATAGAAGGGCGGGGAGTGCTGATGAATGGTTATGCACCTTTTGTGAAAAGGTTATTTAAAAAAGCGAGTGTCATTGTGCCCACCAGTCCTAATCTGGCTTCGACCGAGTCTATCTTAAATGTCTGCAAGGATAAAATTCATCCGATAGGATTATGGGTTTCAGACGAGAGATTTAATGAGCATCATCCGGTTGAAGAAGAGTTTGCCCGGCAAGTGAATGAATATGGGCAGTTTGCCTTGTTCGTGGGAGTGCTTCGTACATACAAAGGGCTACATTATTTGCTTGATGCAGCTAAAAAGGTAAACAAAAATATCCTGATTGCAGGTCGTGGCCCTCTTTTTAAGGAACTCAACCGGAGAATTAGAGATGAGGACATCAATAATGTTCATTTGTTGGGCTATCAATCTAATGAGCATGTTGCGTATTTATTCAAGAAATGTTCGTTCGTAGTGCTGCCTTCCATTACTCGTGGCGAGTGCTTTGGAGTGGTTCTTCTGGAAGCGTGTCATTATGGGAAAGCGATGATTTCAACGGAACTGGGGACAGGCACCAGTTGGGTGAATACAAATGAGACTGGGTTTGTTATCGCACCGCGAGATGCTGATGTCTTAGCTGAAAAAATGAATTATCTGTTTGACAATTCGGAACAAAGCAGAATATTGGGAGCACATGCGCAAAAACGTGCCAATGAACTATTCAGTGCAAATTCTTGTGGGGGAGCTTATTTGGAGATCTATGATAAACTATTGAAATAGTAGCTACTATCAGTGGAAGTTACACTTAAAAGTACAAATAGGTGGGAGATAATTAGAACTTTTTAGAATCATTGGTATCATTGTAGGAGGAAGATTGGAACAATGAATAAAATTAAGCCATATAAAGAACAATATTCAATAATGAAGAAAGCTACCGAACCTATGGTTACTTACACGAACAATAGAAAGAGTTCAAATGTCATTGCGGATGCGCGTGATGATATACGATGTGTTATTTTCAGTGAGGAGTTTTAAATAGACCTCAACCTCGTATATATAAAGGTCTTGTTTGAATGAAAGTCGTGTTTATTTCCGAAATAGAGGAGGATTTGTATTAGCTTATAAAGGTGCTTGTTGAGAAGGAATGCTTGGGTGCTTATCCTTCTACAATTTTGTAAGCAGTCAAAAAATGGCTATTGATTGCAACCTCTATCTTCGCTGCGAACAAAAATTTTAGAATTTATGTATAGCAGTGAAGATCTTGAAAGGTTTTACTTTCAATACCAGACCGAGGCTTTGC
>ENA-OQCX01001612-OQCX01001612.1-human-gut-metagenome-genome-assembly--contig:-NODE-1612-length-10035-cov-5.313181_pt1 | contig 10035 bp, 13 predicted proteins | sample MGYA00242762_ERZ504587 | MGnify/ENA primary metagenome ERZ504587 (study PRJEB26092, sample SAMD00036337) | human gut metagenome | host: Homo sapiens | study: EMG produced TPA metagenomics assembly of...
GGGAAAAAAACGTCCGCTTGGCATACCCTCTTTTGATGATAAGCTGTACAGGAAGTAGTCAGAATGATACTTGAAGCAATCTATGAAGGTAGTCTTGAACATACTTCACATGGGTTTCGTCCCAAACGAAGTTGTCATACTGCTCTTATAGATATACAAAAGACATTCACTGCCGTGAAATGGTTTATTGAAGGCGATATTAAAGGATTCTTCGACAATATCAATCATGACGTACTGATTAATATTCTTCGGGAACGTATCGCCGACGAGAGATTTTGCGGCTTATCAGAAAATTCCTGAATGCCGGATATGTGGAAGACTGGGTATTTCATAGAACGTACAGTGGAACTCCGCAAGGCGGGATTATCAGCCCAATACTGGCTAACATCTACCTTGACAAGTTCGACAAGTACATCAAGGAATACATCAATCGGTTCAATAAAGGGGTAACAAGAAAAGGCGACGCTCGATACAAGCTCTACGAACAGCGAAGATACCGACTGGCAAAGAAACTAAAGAATGAGAAAGATGTAAAGGTAAGGAAACAGATGACCGCCGAAATTAAGCGGCTACGAGAAGAACGGAACAACTATCCGGCACGTAATGAAATGGACAGCAGTATCAAACGGTTAAAATACGTGAGATACGCAGATGACTTTCTGATTGGAATTACCGGTAATCTTGAAGACTGCAAAACAGTAAAAAGAGGATATTAAGAATTATTTGAATGAAGCTCTTAAACTGGAACTGTCAGACGAAAAGACACTGATAACCAATGCGCAGAAACCAGCGAAATTTCTCGGATATGACGTATTTATACGTAGGTGTAACGATTTACGTAAGGATAAGTACGGTAAAACGGTTCGTGCATTCGGACACAAGCCTGTATTGTACCTGAATTTTGAAACGATGCGGAAGAAACTCTTTGATTATAAAGCCGCAAGAATCGCGGTCGTCAATGGCAAAGAGGTTTGGAAATCCATTGTCAGAACGTACATGCTGAACTTGGATGACTTGGAAATAGTCAGTCAGTTCAATGCCGAAATCCGAGGTTCTATAATTACTACTCAATAGCCAATAACAGCTATGTCATCAATTCTTTCTATCACATTATGTCATACAGCATGTATAAGTATTTTGCGAACAAATACAAATCATCTGTAAAGAAAATACTTCTGAAATATAAAAAGAACAAGGTTTTCCAAGTGGCATATGAAAATAGTAAGGGTAAGACACTTTACCAATCATTTTATCATGATGGTTTCAAACGCAAAAAGGTTGCAGGGAATATTTACTGTGACACTATTCCACGGACAGTTTCCATAACAGGTGGACGTAACAGCCTTATGGAAAGGCTGAAGCTCCAAGTCTGCGAATTATGCGGTGCTACCGATAAACTCGAAATGCATCACGTTCGCAAACTTAAAGACCTGAAAGGTAAATCCGACTGGGAAAAGAAAATGATAGCTCGAAGACGAAAAACTTTGGCTGTCTGCTCAAAGTGTCATGCAAAAATAGACCCCGACCGAAGAATCAGACTGAATTAATTAGTGGAGAGCCGGATACAGGGAGACTTGTAAGTCCGGTTCGGAGGCGAGTACTCGGAAACCTACCATAGAAATATGACAAGGCGCTGGGTGCTTAGCCTACGCGTACACCACCGAGGAAACGGAGAAAGTGGAGGTTTACCGTCTGGCGGAGAAGTTGGGCGGCGACATCGAAGCCGCCATCCGGCAACTTGCCGAGAAGCGGAGAACCAAAAGTTAATCATTTAATCATCAGCTAAAAACAAGAAATGCGTATGAATTTATCAAAAGTTAAAATGCTGCAAGTCAGCAAGTGCCTTATCGGATTGGCGGTCATGATGCTGCAATCCTGCGATGTGGTCGATAACCGCCGTGATATGCTGTGCGGGGAACTGGGAGAGCGTGGAGGGGAAGCCCGATGTGCTTATCTACAAGGAGGGCGAAGCTACAAGGTGACGGTGTTCCGCCGGAGCGGTCTGCGCCGCAAGCTGAAACCGGAAACCTATCTCTTGCAGGAGGAAAACGACAACCTGTTCATGAACACCGGCTTCCGCATCGACGTGTCCTACAACGAGGCAACGGACGTGCTGACCTTCTCGCCGGGCGGCGACTATGTGCGGGTGAAACCGCAGCCGGGACACCCGACAGAAGAATAACAACCACTAAAATCCAAAGTAACATGAGAACAAGAATAACAATGATTATCTGCCTGTGCCTGCTTTTCGCGGGCAGGGCAAGCGCACAGTGGTCGTAAGCGATCCGGGCAATCTAGCGCAGGGCATCATCAATGCCTCCAAAAACATCATCCATACCTCCAAGACCGCCACGAACATGGTGAGCAACTTTCAGGAGACGGTGAAAATCTATCAGCAGGGCAAGAAGTATTACGATGCCCTCAAATCGGTGAACAATCTGGTCAAGGACGCCCGCAAGGTGCAGCAGACCATCCTGATGGTGGGCGACATCACAGACATCTATGTGAACAGTTTCCAACGGATGCTCCGTGACGGGAATTTCAGACCCGAAGAGCTTTCCGCAATCGCTTTCGGCTACACGAAACTGCTGGAGGAAAGCAACGAAGTGTTGACGGAACTCAGGAACGTGGTGAACATCACCACGCTCTCCATGACCGACAAGGAGCGCATGGACGTGGTGGAACGCTGCCACTCGAAGATGAAGCGTTACCGCAACCTCGTGAGCTACTACACGAACAAGAACATCTCCGTGAGTTACCTGCGTGCGAAAAAGAAGAACGACCTCGACCGCATCATGGGGCTGTACGGGAACATGAACGAAAGATACTGGTAGCCTATGAAGTTCGACAACCTTCATCAGATTTTACGTTCACTTTATGAGCAGATGATGCCGCTGTGTGGGGACATGGCTGGTGTGGCGAAAGGCATCGCCGGGCTGGGTGCGCTGTTCTACGTCGCCTACCGGGTATGGCAGTCGCTGGCGAGAGCTGAACCGATAGACGTATTCCCGATGCTCCGTCCTTTTGCCATCGGTCTGTGCATCATGTTCTTCCGACTGTGGTGCTGGGCACGATAAACAGCATCCTCTCACCCGTCGTACAGGGCACGGCAAAGATGCTGGAGGCGGAAACGCTGGACATGAACCGATACCGGGAGCAGAAGGACAAACTGGAATACGAGGCGATGGTACGCAACCCCGAAACCGCCTACCTCGTGTCCAACGAGGAATTTGACAAGCAACTGGAGGAACTCGGCTGGTCGCCCTCCGACATGGTGACGATGGCGGGAATGTATATCGACCGGGGAATGTACAACATGAAGAAGAGCATCCGCGACTTCTTCCGCGAGATACTCGAACTGCTGTTCCAAGCCGCCGCCCTCGTGATAGACACCGTCCGCACCTTCTTTCTCGTGGTGCTGGCGATTCTCGGTCCGATAGCCTTCGCCCTGTCGGTATGGGACGGTTTCCAAAACACGCTCACGCAGTGGATATGCCGCTATATACAGGTCTATCTGTGGCTACCGGTATCGGACATGTTCAGCACCATACTGGCGAAGATACAGGTTCTGATGCTGCAAAACGACATCGAGCGGATGCAGGCAGACCCGAACTTCTCGCTGGATTCGAGCGACGGGGTGTATATCGTATTCCTCTGCATCGGCATCATCGGCTACTTTACCATTCCCACCGTTGCGGGCTGGATTATCCAAGCCGGAGGCATGGGCGGTTACGGTCGCAACGTGAACCAGATGGCGGGACGAGCCGGAAGCATGGCGGGCAGCGTGGCGGGTGCAGCCGCAGGAAACGCAGTCGGACGTGTCGGCAAATTGCTGAAATAATCAATGTGCAATCATAAATTGGAAAATATAAATGGAATTCAAATCACTTAGAAACATCGAATCGTCGTTCAGGCAGATACGCCTGTTCGGTATCGTCTTCCTCTCGCTGTGCGCCGTGGTGACGGTGTGGAGCGTGTGGAACTCCTACCGTTTCGCAGAGAAGCAACGGGAGAAAATCTATGTGCTGGACAACGGCAAGAGCCTGATGCTCGCCTTGTCTCAGGATTTGTCGCAGAACCGCCCGGCGGAGGCACGGGAACATGTGCGCCGTTTCCACGAGATGTTCTTCACGCTATCACCTGAAAAAAGCGCGATTGAACACAACGTGAAACGTGCCTTGCTGCTGGCGGACAAGAGCGTGTACCACTATTATTCGGACTTCGCGGAGAAGGGGTACTACAACCGCATCATCGCCGGGAACATCAACCAAGTGCTGAAGGTGGACAGCGTGGTGTGCGACTTCAACGCCTATCCCTACCGTGCCGTGACCTACGCCACACAGAAAATCATCCGGCAGAGCAACGTCACCGAGCGCAGCCTCGTGACCACCTGCCGCCTGCTGAACGCATCGCGGTCGGATGACAACCCGAACGGTTTTACCATCGAGGGTTTCACCATCATTGAGAACAAGGATTTACAGACTATCAAACGGTAACAGGACATGAAAAGTATCAGAAAATCAATGTGGGGCATGTATTGGAAACTCCACGACAAACGGAAACGCTTGGCGGCAAGTCTCAAAGGGTATCTGGACGCTTGCCGCCGGAAACACGCCGCCGCATCGTGCTGGGGATGTTCGCCGCCTTCGCGGTGCTTGCCCTTTACACCTTCGGCAGAGCCGTCTATGACATCGGCAGGAACGACGGCTCACATATGGAAACGGGACACGCCGGACGGGTGGAACTGCCGACCCCGGCGGAAACAGGCAATCACTTAACACCTTATTTATATGGAACAGACAAAGAATGAACCGACGAAAGAGAACAAAGCTGCTCCCGAAACGGGGAAACCGAAAAAGGAGCGCGAACCGCTGACAGAGGCGCAACGGCTGAAACGGCAGAAGATGATCGTGCTGCCCGCTATGGTGTTGGTGTTCATCGGGGCGATGTGGCTGATATTCGCCCCGTCCTCCGGCAAGGAGCAACCGCCGGGAACGGACGGATACAACACCGAGATGCCCGACGCTGACAAGGCGAACCGGCAGATTATCGGCGACAAGCTGAAAGCCTACGAGCATGGGGAGATGGAAGAGCGTCAGGAGAGCCGCAACCGTGCCATCGGGCAGCTGGGCGACATGTTCGACCGCGAGATAGCGGGAACGGAGAACGGAGTGGACTTCGACCTCGCCAATCCGGGCGGCAAGGAAGAAAGGGCAAAGCCAGCCACGCCGCAGACCATCCAGTCCTCCGCAGCCGCCTACCGTGACCTGAACGCCACGCTCGGAAACTTCTACGACCAGCCGAAAAACGACAATGCGGAGATGGACGAATTGTTGGAGCGCATCGCATCGCTGGAGTCGGAACTGGAAAGCGAGAGGGGCAAGGCTTCCTCTATGGACGAGCAGGTGGCTCTTATGGAGAAGTCCTACGAGCTGGCGGCAAAGTACATGGGCGGTCAGAACGGAGGACAGCCATCGGCGGAACAGAGGCAGAGCCAACTACCGTGCAGAAAGGGAAGAAGAACAAGGCAATGCCTATCAGACAGGTGGAGCATCAAGTAGTTTCTTCACTCTCACAGCCTATGAGTAACGCGGAGTTTGTCGCCGCCTTATCGCAGGAACGCAACCGGGGTTTCAACACGGCTGTCGGCACGGCGGAGGTATTGGACAGGAACACCATACCGGCGTGCGTGCATGGGGCGCAGAGCGTGACGGACGGGCAGACGGTAAGGCTGCGCCTGCTGGAGCCTATGGCGGTGGCAGGCAGGACAATACCCCGGGGTGCGGTGGTGGTCGGCACGGGCAAGATACAGGGTGAGCGGCTCGACATCGAGATTACCTCGCTGGAATACGACGGCACGATTATCCCCGTGGAGCTTGCGGTCTATGACACGGACGGACAGCCCGGCATCTTCATCCCGAACTCGATGGAGATGAACGCCGTCCGGGAGGTCGCCGCCAACATGGGCGGCTCGCTGGGAAGCAGCATCAACATCTCCACCAATGCCGGGGCGCAGCTCGCCTCCGACTTGGGCAAGGGCTGATACAAGGCACGAGCCAGTACATCGCCAAAAAGATGCGAACCGTCAAGGTGCATCTGAAAGCCGGGTACAGGGTCATGCTTTACCAAGAAAAATATTGAAAACAATAAAAATTACCACTAAAATCCAAAAGTAATGAGAAAAGTAATCATCATGTTTGCCCTCGCTATGGGCATCATAACTGCCAACGCGCAGGAGAATGTAACCGTTGAAACGACCAACGGAAGTGAACAACCGACCTTGACGAAGGAGGTCTATCCGCAGAAGGAGGCGGACGGCGACCTATATCACGGGCTGTCACGCAAGCTGACCTTCGACCGCATGATACCGCCGCACGGTCTGGAAGTGACCTACGACAAGACCGTCCACGTCATTTTTCCGGCGGAGGTGCGCTATGTCGATTTAGGCTCGCCCGACCTGATTGCCGGGAAAGCCGACGGAGCGGAGAACATCATCCGTGTGAAGGCTACCGTAAGGAATTTTCCCAACGAAACGAATATGTCCGTCATCACGGAGGACGGCAGTTTCTACACCTTCAACGTGAAGTACGCCGCCGAACCGCTGTTGCTCAACGTGGAGATGTGCGACTTCATCCATGACGCAGCACGGTGAACCGCCCGAACAACGCGCAGGAAATCTATCTGAAAGAGCTGGGCAGCGAAAGCCCGATGCTGGTGCGCCTTATCATGAAGTCCATCCACAAACAGAACAAGCGCGAGGTGAAGCATATCGGCTGCAAGCGTTTCGGCATCCAATACCTGTTGAAAGGCATCTACACGCACAACGGCTTGCTTTATTTCCACACGGAGATAAAGAACCAGAGCAACGTGCCTTTCGATGTGGACTACATCACTTGGAAAATCGTGGACAAGAAGGTTGCGAAGCGTACTGCCGTGCAGGAGCAGATTATTCTGCCGCTCCGCGCGCAGAACTACGCCACCCTCGTGCCGGGCAAAAAGAGCGAGCGCACGGTCTTCACGATGGCGAAGTTCACCATCCCCGATGACAAGTGCCTCGTGGTGGAATTGAACGAGAAGAACGGCGGCCGTCACCAGTCCTTCGTGATTGAGAACGAGGATTTGGTACGCGCGGGTACCATCAACGAACTTCAAGTACGCTGACCATGAGAAAGTACATCGCAATAATCATCGCGTCGCTTGCCCTTTTTACAGGGCAGGCGCACGCCCAGCGGTGTCTGCCGAAGATGCAGGGCATCGAGGTGAGGGCGGACATGGCGGACGGCTTCAATCTCGGCGGCAAGGACGGCGGGTACAGCTTCGGGGCGGCTCTCTCCACCTACACGAAGAAGGGGAACAAGTGGGTGTTCGGTGGCGAATACCTGTTGAAGAACAATCCCTACAAGGACACCAAGATACCCGTGGCGCAGTTCACGGCGGAGGGCGGCTATTACTTCAAGATACTGTCGGACGCCCGAAAGATTGTTTTCGTCTATGCCGGGGCTTCGGCTCTCGCCGGATATGAGGCGGTAAATTGGGGGAAGAAGGTGCTGCATGACGCTCCACGCTGCACGACCGGGACGCCTTCATCTACGGCGGTGCGCTGACGCTCGATGTGGAGTGTTACGTGGCAGACCGTATCGCCCTGCTTGCCAACCTGCGGGAGCGTTGCCTTTGGGGTGGCGACACACGGAAGTTCCACACGCAGTTCGGGGTCGGTATCAAGTTCATCATCAACTGACACGGGCATGGAAAGGACGGAAATAGATGCTGTCAGAAGGATGCCGCTTGCGGATTTTCTCGCACGGCTGGGGCATGAGCCTGTCAGAAGGAGCGGTAACGAGCTGTGGTATCTTGCCCCGTACAGGGGCGAGCGCACATCCTCTTTCCGTGTGAACGTGGCGAAACAGCTCTGGTACGACTTCGGTTTGGGCAAGGGCGGCGACATCTTCACGCTTGCCGGGGAGTTTCTGCAAAGCGATGACTTCATGAAGCAAGCGAAGTTCATAGCGGAAGCCGCCAATATGACGGTTGCCGGATGGGAAAAGCCCGTCTATCTCTCGAAGCCGACCGAATCCGTTTTTGAGGATGTGGAGGTCGCTCCGCTGCTCCGCTCACTGCTGACGGAGTATTTAGAGGAACGGGGCATCCCTTACGCCATCGCATCCCGTCACTGCTGCCGCTTGAACTACGGTGTGCGTGGAAAACGGTATTTTGCCGTTGGCTTTCCGAACATGGCAGGTGGCTATGAAGTCAGAAGCCGATATTTCAAGGGTTGCATACCTCCGAAGTCTGTATCACTGGTAAAGGCGAATGACATCCCGGCTGACGAGTGCCTCGTGTTCGAGGGCTTCATGGACTTTCTCTCTGCCGTGACGCTTGGTGTAACCGGTAACGCTGACTGTCTTGTGCTGAACTCAGTCGCCAACGTGGAGAAGGCGGCGGGATTGCTGGACGGATACGGGCGCATCGGCTGCTTCCTCGACCGTGACGAAGCCGGACGGCGGACGCTTGCCGCACTTACCATGCGATACGGGGAACGTGTCACCGACCGTTCCTCCCTCTATGACGGTTGCAAGGACTTGAACGAGTACCTGCAACTGACAACGAAAAAACAGAAAAACAACCATCTAAAATCGAAGAACAATGAACATACTGAACAACAGAAACAAGAGAACATCAATATTCAAGCAGTGGCGTTATGCCTGATAGCCGCCATGTCATTCACCCTCGTGTCATGTGACGATGACATGGACATCCAGCAGTCCTATCCCTTCACGGTGGAGGTCATGCCCGTGCCGAACAAGGTAGTAAAGGGGCAGACAGTGGAAATCCGCTGTGAACTGAAAAAGGAGGGCGACTTTTCGGGTACACTCTATACCATCCGCTATTTCCAGTTCGAGGGGGAAGGCTCGCTCAAAATGGATAACGGCATCACCTTCCTGCCTAACGACCGCTACCTGCTGGAGAACGAAAAATTCCGCCTGTACTACACGGCGGCGGGTGATGAGGCGCATAATTTCATCGTGGTGGTGGAGGATAACTTTAGCAACTCCTACGAACTGGAATTTGACTTCAACAACAGGAATGTAAAGGACGACGATCTTACCATCGTTCCCATCGGCAACTTCAGCCCTTGTTGAATGATGCGTGTATTCATGACAATGCTCTGTTCACTTCTGACGGTCTGTTCTGTGTCCGCGCAGATCAGCCGCCAAGAGGGAACGGACGGGCAGGCGGCAATCTACCGACTGCCGCTTATGGAACGTGCTTTTTTATGCTGCCGCTACTTTGAAGGCTGGCACTCAGAAAAACACTACCCATACGTCGGTTGGGGTCACAAACTTTTGCCAAACGAGAAGTATTCGGCACGAACCATGACAAAACGGGATGCGGATGAACTTTTGCGGAAAGACCTGCGCAAATTTGTCGCCATGTTCCGTAAATTCGGGGTTGATTCGATTTTGCTTGGCACGTTAGCTTACAATGTGGGACCGGCGAAGCTGTTAGGCAGCAAAACAATCCCCAAAAGCACCTTAATCAAGAAGCTGGAAGCTGGTGACAGGAACATCTACCGTGAGTATATAGCCTTCTGCAACTACAAAGGAAAACGCCACGCCATGCTGCTCAAACGGAGAAAGGCGGAGTTTGCGCTGTTGTATATCCCATAAAAGGACTGACAAAACTGGCAAAAGACGTGCCATATTTAACTTGGCACGTCTTTTGCTCTATCACTTGATAGATTATCGTAGGATTTTCTCGTTAATTGACATCGTTGAGCCATTTTTGCCTATCGGTTTCCAAATAACACTTCAAGTTGTAAGTGTTGTGAGAGCAATACAAAACATAGTTATTAACCATAAAAAGTATAGCGAAATTATGAAGAAAGTATTTAGGAAAATTCAGAAAGGAACAACAAAAATGATTGAACGTATCAAATCGTTGGGGGAAATGGAGACGAAGCAGAAATGTGTAGTTCAACGGTTCGAGATTATCATTCCCCTCCACCAAAAAATAACGACCCAATATATAGCCTCC
>ENA-OQCX01001614-OQCX01001614.1-human-gut-metagenome-genome-assembly--contig:-NODE-1614-length-10023-cov-2.596403_pt1 | contig 10023 bp, 12 predicted proteins | sample MGYA00242762_ERZ504587 | MGnify/ENA primary metagenome ERZ504587 (study PRJEB26092, sample SAMD00036337) | human gut metagenome | host: Homo sapiens | study: EMG produced TPA metagenomics assembly of...
GTGTCTGCGGAAGACTGATGTGCTGTCTGACGAATGAAGAGGAGACATACGAAGAACTGAACAGCCATCTTCCGGCAAATGGTGATCATGTCACAACACCGGAAGGCTTAAGAGGAGATGTCCAGTCTGTTAACGTACTCCGTCAGCTGGTGAAGGTTGTTGTAACACTGGATAATGACGAGAAAGAGATCCGTGAGTATCCGGCAGCAGAACTGAGATTCAAGCCGAGACGTAAGAAGAAAGACGTAAGACTTTCCAAAGAAGAGATGAAGGAACTGAAGGCGTAGAAGAAAAGAACGGAGCGTCAAAGTTAAATGATGACTAAATTACTTCCGAATGAAAGACTGGATGACCTGCAGATCAGAGGATACGAGATCATCCAGAGTCCGGGGCGGTTCTGTTTTGGAATGGATGCGGTGCTTTTGTCCGCATTTGCAAATGTGAAAAAGCACGAAAAAGCACTGGATCTCGGAACAGGAACGGGGATTCTTCCGATCCTTCTGGAAGCTAAATATCCGGGCCTGCATTATACAGGACTGGAGATTCAGGAGGAGAGCGCAGATATGGCAAGGCGCAGCGTCAGCCATAACGGATTGGAAGAGAGGATCGACATTGTAACGGGAGATATCAAGGAGGCAGCATCCATATTCGGAGCCGCCTCTTTTGGAGTTTATTACGACCAATCCCCGTACATGATTGGAGACCACGGGACTGAAGAATCAGAATACAGCATTGTATATTGCCAGACATGAGGCACTCTGCACGCTGGATGATATATTAAGAGAAGTGCGAAACTATTGAAGGTCAAAGGAAGGTTTTACATGGTCCACAGGCCATTCCGGCTTCCGGAGATCATGACAAAGATGTGCGCATACGGAATCGAGCCAAAACGTATGCGGCTGGTATATCCGCATATAGACAAAGAACCGAACATGGTTCTGATCGAGGGTATGAAAGGCGGAAATCCGAGAATGCAGGTGGAGCCGCCACTGATCGTATATCAGAAGGATGGAAGTTATACAGAAGAACTGCTTGAGATGTACGGGATGAACAAGAGCGAGCATAAGATGGAGGAGTAAGAGATGGCAGGAACATTGTACTTATGTGCGACACCGATAGGAAATCTGGAAGATATGACCTTCCGGGCGGTGCGGATTTTGAAAGAAGCAGATCTGATTGCGGCAGAAGATACCAGGAACAGTATCAAGCTTCTGAATCATTTTGAGATTAAGACACCGATGACCAGCTATCATGAATATAATAAGATTGAAAAAGGACACAAACTTGTGGAACGCCTGCAGAATGGTGAAGATATTGCAGTGATTACCGATGCAGGTATGCCGGGAATCTCTGATCCGGGAGAAGAACTGGTAAAGATGTGCCAGGAGGCCGGGATCACGGTTACAGCTGTTCCGGGAGCCTGCGCATGTGTGACGGCGCTTACGATATCCGGGCTTGGAACGAGAAGATTCGCATTTGAAGCATTTCTTCCGACGGATAAGAAGGAGAGACAGGCTGTCTTGAATGAACTGAAAGATGAGACAAGAACAATGGTGATCTACGAAGCACCGCACAGACTGGTCCGCACGTTGAAGACGCTTCGGGAGACGCTTGGCAACAGACGCATCAGTATCTGCCGGGAACTGACGAAGAAGCATGAGACGGTATTTGCCACAAAGATAGAAGACGCACTGGCATATTATGACGTACAGGAGCCGAAGGGAGAATGCGTCATGGTGATCGAAGGAAAAAGCAGGGAAGAGATCCGGAGTGAAGAAAAAGCCAGATGGGAAGAGATGAGCATGGAAGAGCATATGGAACTCTATCTCGGACAGGGCATGGATAAGAAAGCTGCGATGAAACAGGTGGCAAAGGACAGAGGTATAGGGAAAAGAGACGTCTATCAGGCACTGTTACAGACACCCTGACTTTAAATAACGTTCCGTTCGTCAACTTGTATAGAAAATGAAAAAAAAATTGTTCAACTTGGGCATTACCCAGGTTGAACTTTTTTATATACTTTTTATCAGAACGAAACAGGTAACAAAATGAAATAAAACGATTATAAATCAGGAGGATTATAACAATGGCAAGTTTATCATTAAAACACATTAACAAAACTTATCCAAATGGATTGAAGCAGTAAAAGACTTCAACCTTGAGATTGAAGATAAAGAATTTATCATTTTCGTAGGACCATCCGGATGTGGTAAATCTACAACACTCCGTATGATCGCCGGTCTGGAAGATATTACTTCCGGAGAATTGAAGATCGGGGACAAAGTAGTAAATGACGTAGAGCCAAAAGACAGAGATATCGCAATGGTATTCCAGAACTACGCTCTGTATCCACATATGACAGTATATGACAACATGGCATTTGGTCTGAAGTTAAGAAAAGTACCAAAGGACCAGATCGACAAAATGGTTCGTGAGGCAGCTAAGATCCTGGATCTGGAACCACTGCTTGACCGTAAACCAAAAGCTCTTTCCGGTGGACAGAGACAGCGTGTTGCTATGGGACGTGCGATCGTTCGTGATCCAAAGGTATTCCTTATGGACGAGCCTCTTTCAAACTTGGATGCAAAACTCCGTGGACAGATGCGTATCGAGATCTCTAAACTGCACCAGAGATTAGGTACAACCATCATCTATGTAACACATGACCAGACAGAAGCTATGACACTGGGAACCAGAATCGTAGTTATGAACGCAGGTGTTGTTCAGCAGGTAGATACACCACAGACTCTGTACGATTATCCATGCAACCAGTTCGTTGCCGGATTCATCGGATCACCACAGATGAACTTTGTTGATGCGAAATGTAAAGTAGTCGGAGATAAAGTATACCTGGTAGCAGGACCTTCAGAAATCGAGCTTCCACCGGCAAAAGCGAAGAAGCTGATTGATGGCGGATATGAAGGAAAGACAGTTGTTCTCGGAATCCGTCCGGAAGACGTGCACGATGAGCAGATGTTCATCGAAGCTTCTCCAAATACAGTAATCGAAGCAAAGATCCGTGTATATGAGATGCTCGGTGCAGAAGTATTCTTATACTTCGATTATGAAGGATCAAGCATGACAGCAAGAGTGGATCCTAGAACAACAGCAAGAACAGGTGATACTGTTAAATTTGCTCTGGATGCTGAGAAGATCCATATCTTTGATAAAGAGACACAGGTTACAATCACAAACTAGTCTGTAATGAAGCTTGGTATAAGAGCCGCAATTATCATGAAAAACAGATGAATATAAGAGGACCGGGCGTAAGAAAGCGTCCGGTCTTTTCGTTTTTTTCAGCAGACAATAAAATTTTGCTTTGTTAAAGCATGATTATCTGCTATAATGTATTCGTAATGCAGTTCGTTAGCGTGCTAAAATGTATACAAGTATGCAAAAGAACACGAAGAACAGCATTGCGGATAGGAAATGGGGGACAATGCGTGTTATCAAATCAGATATTACACAAAACAGCACAGGATATCAGGGAGATTACAGGATTTGACTGTGCAATATGGGATATGCAGGGATTCTGTCTCGTAAGGACGAATGAGACTCTGACCGGGTATGAGATCCAGATCCAGGATTTCCGTGATGACGAAGAAGAACCGGAAGAGATGATCTTAGATGAGATGGGAATGTTCCGCATTTATGAAGACAGTGATCCGGTATATGTATTGATGCTGCATGGAAATGCAGACGGCATGGAACTGGCAGGACGTATGGGAGCCAGTCAGCTTCGGAATCTTCTTTATGTATACAAAGAACGGATGGATAAGAACCGGTTTATTCAGAATCTGCTTCTGGATAATCTGCTTCTGGTTGATATCTATAATCAGGCAAAGAAGATGAAGATTCCGGCAGAACTCAAGAGAGTCGTATTCGTGATCGAACCGAAGAATGAAGGAGATGTCCTGGTACAGGAAACTCTGAAAGGTCTGTATGCGACGGGAACAAAGGATTTCGTAACGGCAATTGATGAAAAACATATTATTCTTGTGAAGTCACTGCAGTCTACCGACAGCTATCCGCAGGTAGAACAGATTGCCAAAGAGCTGGTCACGACGCTGAATATGGAAGCCATGGTAAGTGTAAGAGCGGCATATGGAACAATTGTAGAAGAATTAAAGGATGTATCCAGATCATACAAAGAAGCAGATATGGCTTTGGAAGTCGGAAGAGTGTTTTATACAGAGAAGAAGATCCTTGCATACAATGAACTCGGAATCGGACGGCTGATCCATCAGCTTCCGGCATCACTCTGCGAGATGTTCCTGAATGAAGTATTCGAAGCTGGCAAGGCAGATATTTTCGAAGAAGAAGAACTGACGACTGTTTATACATTCTTCGATAATAACCTGAATATATCAGAGACGGCAAGGCGTCTGTATGTGCACAGAAATACACTGGTGTACCGTTTGGAGAAGATTCAGAAGAAAACAGGACTGGATGTGCGTGTATTTGACGATGCACTGACATTCAAGATTGCCATGATGGTAGCAGACCATATGAAATATATGAAAGAATAATCAGGTTAGCAGATGTCTGGACTCAGACATTTTAATATATTCATAATACGATAGTAGGAGGACAAAACATGCTGAAATTATATGACAAGGGAGTCTATTTACTGAATGGAACAGAGATTGTGGAAGAAAAAGAAGCAGTTGCTGCAAAAACAGGTAAAGATGTGACTCCACAGGAAGCTGCAAAGAATACAATGGCATATAACATTCTGGCAGCGCATAACACCTCGGGAAATATGGAGCGTCTGCAGATCAAATTCGATAAGCTGACATCTCATGACATTACATTCGTTGGAATTATTCAGACAGCCAGGGCTTCAGGGCTTGAAAAATTTCCGATCCCTTATGTACTTACGAACTGTCATAACTCTCTTTGTGCAGTCGGAGGAACGATCAACGAAGATGATCACATGTTCGGTCTCACCTGCGCGAAAAAATATGGCGGAGTCTATGTACCGCCTCATCAGGCAGTCATCCACCAGTTTGCCCGTGAGATGCTGGCTGGCGGCGGTAAGATGATCTTAGGATCAGACAGCCACACACGTTATGGTGCACTTGGAACCATGGCTATGGGAGAAGGCGGACCGGAGCTTGTAAAACAGCTTCTGAATAAGACATATGATATTAAGATGCCGGGGGTAGTCGGAATCTACTTAGATGGTGAGCCGATGAAAGGTGTCGGACCACAGGACGTGGCACTTGCGATCATCGGTGCGACATTCGGCAATGGCTATGTTAACAATAAAGTGATGGAATTCGTAGGACCTGGTGTGAGTAAGTTAAGTGCGGACTTCCGTATCGGTATCGATGTTATGACGACAGAGACGACCTGCCTGTCATCCATCTGGAAGACCGATGATAAGATCAAAGAATTCTATGACATTCATGGAAGAAGTGAAGATTACAAAGAACTCAACCCAGGAGATATTGCTTACTATGACGGTATGGTATATGTAAACTTAAGTGAGATCAAACCAATGATCGCAATGCCATTCCATCCGTCTAATGTATACACGATCGATGAAGTGAGAACCAACTTAAAAGACATCCTTCATGATGTAGAACAGAAAGCACTGGTAAGTCTCGACGGAGCAGTTGACTATTCTCTGCAGGATAAGATTGTAAATGGGCAGCTATATGTGGATCAGGGAATCATCGCAGGATGTGCCGGCGGCGGATTTGAAAATATCTGTGCAGCAGCAGATATCATCAAAGGACACTATATCGGTTCCGATGAGTTTACATTCAGTGTATATCCTGCAAGTACACCGATCTACATGGAACTTGTGAAGAACGGAGCAGTTGCTGACCTTATGGAAGCAGGAACGATCGTGAAGACGGCATTCTGCGGACCATGCTTCGGTGCCGGAGATACCCCTGCAAACAACGCATTCTCGATCCGTCACTCAACCAGAAACTTCCCGAACCGTGAAGGTTCCAAGCTTCAGAGCGGACAGATCGCATCGGTTGCACTTATGGATGCACGTTCCATCGCAGCAACAGCAGCAATAAGGGATTCCTTACACCTGCAACTGACCTGGATGTGGAATATAAAGGACAGACTTATCATTTTGATAAGAACATTTACGCAAACCGTGTCTTCGACAGCCATGGCGTAGCAGATCCATCGGTAGAGATCAAATTCGGACCAAACATCAAAGACTGGCCTGCAATGGCAGCACTTCCGGAAAACTTACTTCTGAAAGTGGTATCTGAGATCCATGATCCGGTAACCACAACAGATGAACTGATTCCATCCGGTGAGACCTCTTCTTACAGATCCAACCCTCTGGGACTTGCAGAATTTGCATTGTCCAGAAAAGATCCTGCTTATGTAGGCCGTGCGAAGGAAGTACAGAAAGCTGAGAAAGCAATTGAAGCAGGACAGTGTCCGTTAGAAGTATTAGATGAACTGAAACCGGTTATGGATAAGATCCACGAGACATATCCGGAGACAGGAAAAGGTAATCTCGGAATCGGAAGCACGATCTTTGCAGTGAAACCGGGAGATGGTTCTGCAAGAGAACAGGCAGCATCCTGTCAGAAGGTACTCGGCGGCTGGGCAAATATTGCGAACGAATATGCAACCAAGAGATATCGTTCGAATCTGATCAACTGGGGTATGCTTCCTTTTATTACGGAGGAAGATCACGAGAACTTAAGCTTCCGTAACGGCGACTATATCTTCGTGCCGGAGATCAGAAAAGCAGTGGAAGATAAGAATGCCGAGATCAAGGCTTATGTGGTTGGAGATTCTCTGAAAGAGATCACGCTGAAGCTTGGTGATATGACCGATGCAGAAAGAGAGATCATCCTGAAAGGATGCCTGATCAATTAATTACAGAGGATAATATGTTTTATTTTTAGTATCGTTTTGTTTTGGAAAATTTTGATCTGACATTCGGACTTATGTATACAGCAGGAAATCACGGATTTCCTGCTGTTTTTCCTTATACGGAGATGTAGACACTGCCGAAATAAGGAAAGTTCTTGTATAATATGATAAAATACCTGCAACAATGTGAGTAGGAAATGACTCTTATTTATATAGGATTTATAATAATTACCGGAAGATTAAAAACAGTGATAAAAGATTCATATCTGAGGGAGGTTACGATATGATATGCAGTGTAAAAAGGTTCTCGGAAATGTATGAAACGGTTTACCGTGATCTGTACCATTACGCACTGTGCCTGATGAAGAATCCACAGGAAGCGGAGGATGCAGTGAGTGAGGCGGTTGTTGCGGCATACGAGAACATACATAAATTAAAAAAAGAAGAAGCATTCCGCAGCTGGATATTTACAATTCTGACGAATAAATGTAAGAAGAGATTGAAGAAGGCATTAAAAGAAGAGCCGGGAAGAGAGGAAGAACTTCCGGAACAGCCGGTTGTACCGGATTATGATCTGGCAATGGACGTTAGGAAAGCATTCTTCGTGTTATCGGAAGAAGAACAGATATTAGTCGGATTATCCGTATTCGGCGGGTATTGCAGTCAGGAGATCGGGGAAATGATGCGGCTGAATCCGAACACGGTACGATCGAAGCGGAGCCGGGCACTTAAAAAGATGGAATGTGTGCTGGGCAGTTATGGAGAAACAGGGCATGGAAGAAAGGAGTGAGAAGTGTATGCGGCGTGAGAATGAACATGAAAAAAAGCAGAACGGATACTACGAACAGGATATGTGGATCAGATTGCACGATTGTCAGAAAACACAGAGGTACCGGACAGTCTGAGACCGGAAAATATAGAACGGTTACTAAAAGGGAAAAAGCAGAAGAAACATTTTCATTCATACCGGATCGGACTTGCAGCAGCCTGTGTAGCAGTTGTGACGGGAATCATAGTGTGGCAGTATGGAAGCCTGCATCATGGAATGACAGAATCTAAAAGGGTGTCAGCAGATAATGCAGAAAGGAAGATCAGCGGCAGCAGGAAGATCAGGATAGCCGAAAGTTATGATGAAATCTATAAATATATCAAACGGTCGCAAGGTAACGAAGGAATTGCAATGTATGCAAGAAGTGGAAATGAGACATCGGCAGCAGCGGATACAGGCAGTGGGAATGAGACATCAGCGGCAGCAATGGAGCAGATGGCGGGTATTCGCAGACCAATGTCCGGCAGTCCGGTGTAGAATGAAGGGAGATATTGCAAAAACAGATGGAACGTATCTGTATGTACGGGAAGATAATGGCCGGACGATCGACATCATAGATGCCGGGAAAGGGCAGTTGGAAAAATACAGTGAGATCACTTTGGAAAAAGAATATACGATCCAGGAATTTTATATAGATACAGACCGGAAGAAACTGGTGGCGGTATGTCAGAAAGAATGTACAGATGCAGACAATAAAAAGCAGGTCGGTACAGCTGTCCGGCAACAGACAAAAACTGCGGCAGTCACCTATGACATCAGTGATATCAAAAAGCCAGTAAAAGAAGGTGAAGTAACACAGAGCGTACTTACAATTCATCGCGCGTGGCAGACGGATACCTGTATCTGTTCAGTGAGTATTATACAGGAAGTAATGTGGTTAAAGATAAACCGGTCACCTATGTACCGATGGTGAATGACAAAGCAATGAGCCAAAGCAGTATCTGCCTGCCTCCGGAAAACTGTGGAATGATGTACGAAGTGATCAGTTCCGTGGATATCAGTAAACCGGATGAAACGGCAGATCATAAAGCGATCCTATCTGAAGGCGGTCAGATGTATGTCAGCAAAAAAAATATTTACTATTATGAATCAGGGTGGCAGCAGGACAATCAGACTGTGACAACACTTAGAAAAATTTCTTATAATAAGGGAAAATTAAAGGCAGCAGCACAGGGAAAAGTAAAAGGTTATCTGAATGATACCTTTTCGCTGGATGAATACAAGGGCAATTTAAGATTATTCACGACAAATAATGACGAAAATCTGGTGACGATACTGGATAAGAAACTGGATAAGATCAGTACCATCGAAAATCTGGCAAAAGGCGAAACCATCTATCTGCAAGGTTCATGGGCGAATCCGGATATTTTGTGACATATGAGCAGGTCGATCCGTTATTCAGTGTAGACCTGTCCGATCCGGAGAAGCCAAAGATTCTCGGTAAATTAAAGATTCCGGGATTTTCCGAATACCTGCATTTCTATGGAGAAGACAGACTGCTCGGTATCGGAATGTCAACCGATGAAGAATCCGGCGTGGCAGAAGGAGTAAAAATAACAATGTTCGATATATCTGACCGGTCAGATGTAAAAGAAGAATCTACACTTGTGCTGGATGATCTGTACGGAAGCCATGCGGCATATGATTATAAATCGGTGCTTGCCGATCCGGAGAAAAACGTAATCGGATTATCCGGTTACAGCCAGAATGGGGAAAGCTATTATCTGCTGACATACAACCGGACAGACAGGAAATTTGAGACAATCCTGCAAGAAGAAGTCAATGGAAATACATCTCAGGGAATCCGGGGAATCTATATAGAAGATACGCTGTATGTGATCAGCGGAAATATTATTGAAGCTTATGATATGAATACGGGTGTGAAAAGCGGAGATATCATATTATAAATTTAACTTGGGATTTAATTCAGAAAGGCTGTGGATACCCGAACCGGAATAAAGCTTGGAAAGGCGTTCCTGCTCAGGTTCCATCGGCGGGTCAATTCTAAAGGGGCAAAATTCTGCTAAAAGCAGGCTTTCAAATTTGAAACTCGGCATACGCCTCAGACAGTCAAATTTTGAAAACCCAACGCAGAATTTTGCCCCTTAAGAATTACCAACGCCTCTTTCACATTCACTGGAACGCCTTTCCAAGTTTTATTCCGTGTGTATCAAATGCCTTACGAATGAATGGCAAATGCGTAACCGTAGTGGCTTCCACCGGGTTACACTTCCGGGCATTTTATTTATTAACATTCGCTGCCAGTCACGACTTGAAGGAAACAATAGATAAGGATTATTGTGAATGTGGAATGCCGTTAGAAACAATTAGAG
>ENA-OQCX01001618-OQCX01001618.1-human-gut-metagenome-genome-assembly--contig:-NODE-1618-length-10018-cov-1.915479_pt1 | contig 10018 bp, 12 predicted proteins | sample MGYA00242762_ERZ504587 | MGnify/ENA primary metagenome ERZ504587 (study PRJEB26092, sample SAMD00036337) | human gut metagenome | host: Homo sapiens | study: EMG produced TPA metagenomics assembly of...
TGGGCAACCAGCAGCTAAGCCCGTAAGGGAAAGTTCAACGGCTATCCGGTATGGAGTAGGCCCAAGGGGGCCGAAGCGGTGCGCCCCCGCCCCATGGCGGGGTGAAGATATAGTCTACGCTTGCGTGAAAGCGCAAGAGGCTTAAAAAGCCGGGCAGGTCTACCGAGCCTGCCTAAATCACACGGCGATAAGCTATTGGCAACCATGAGATCGAGAAATATATCCGTTTCCATCATTATCCAGAACATTGCCCAGTTAAAGGCGCTGTACGAGAAGCAATGGGAATCCATCATGGGCAACTGTGACGAGTTTTTGTACCTGGGCGGCAACGAATCGTCCACCCACAAGCTCATCTCCGAAAGCTATCTGGGCAAGAGCACCCTCTGGCTGGACACCTACGGCAAGAGCACCGGACATTCCGGCAGCTACTCGACCAATAACCAGATCACGGGCCGGGAACTGATGACCCCGGACGAAGTGCGGATGTTAGACAACCGCCTGGCCCTGCTCTTTATCCGTGGGGAACCGCCGCTGATGGATGAAAAGTACGACCTGTTAAAGCACCCTTATGTGAAATACACCACCGATGGCGGCGCGCCAGCCTTCACCCACGGCGGTACGGAAAACGCTGTGGCGGATATGGTTATTGGCCGCCTTACCCCCGGCGACCTGGAAAAAGTCAAGGAGCCGGATGAACTTTGTGAGCTTCTGTCCGACGAGGACATGGAGAAAAATCTTTCAATTCAAGGAGGAAAAGCAAAATGAGACTGTTTAACAAGGAAAATAAGAACAAGGAAACCATCGCCTGCCCATGGGCCAAAAGAGCAAACGTGCCCTTGCGGTCTACTCGGCCTTGGTGTTCCTGCTGTGCTGCTGCACCACCACAGCTTTTGCCGCCGGCGATCCGTTGACCGTTATCAACAACCTCAGCGATTTCATTTTTGGCCTCATCCGGGCCATTGGTATGATCCTGCTGGGCTTCGGTGTGGTGCAGATCGGCCTCTCCCTCAAATCCCACGACCCCAGCCAGCGAGCCAACGGTTTCCTCACTTTGGCCGGTGGTGTTGTCATCACTTTTGCCAAGGAGATTTTGACCCTGATTACCGGCTGATTGGCCCAGTGGAAAGGAGTTTGCCATGAATTTGAAATGCGAGTGCTATATCCACTCTTTGAAGCAGGGGGAGAAAAACGTGCTGGGCGAAGCGACCATCCTCAAGCGCCTGGGGGATAACGACTACCTGGCCGAGTACAATGGTGTGAAATGCCATGCGATGTTCAATCCCTTTGTAGGGCGCTATTTTTGTGGACGATGTGTACGGCATTGTCCGCAGTTCGCCGGAGCGCGGCGAAAGATAAACGAAAAATACGACAGTGCGGGGGCGGGCATACCGGCCCGCCCCTTATCCTGCTGGAAAGGAGGAATGTGTTTTGAGTGATAACTGGGTTGTGCAAAACCTGCAGAACGCCCTGGACACCTGGAACAAGTACCTGTCTGAGATCTGGCAGCTCATCACCCAAAGTCCGGAGCAGTTTAAGGGCGGTACGATTTGGAGCGTCATTGTCAACATCAATGACGCGGTACGGGCCATTGGCCTGGCGCTTTTAGTGCTGTTCTTTGTAGTGGGCGTCATGCGCACCTGCGGCAGCTTTGCCGAGGTGAAAAAGCCGGAACACGCGCTGAAGCTGTTTATCCGGTTTGCCATCGCCAAGGGCGTTGTAACCTATGGGCTGGAACTGATGATGGCCCTTTTCAATATCGTCCAGGGGCTTGTTTCCACGATTATGAACGCAGCCGGATTCGGTTCGGCACAGCAGACGGTTCTCCCACAGGAAGTCATTGACGCGGTGGAAAGCTGCGGCTTTTTTGAATCTATCCCTTGTGGGCGGTAACGCTCATCGGCGGGCTGTTCATCACTGTCCTCAGCTTCATTATGATTATGACCGTCTACGGGCGGTTTTTTAAGCTCTATCGTGCGCCCGGAAGGGCTGCGGCGTAAGCCAAAGTAGCTCGCGGGCAATTTGGGATTCTGCCAGTAGCGCGGCAGTAGGAAAAGGTATTCCGAAGGGAGGTGCAAATTATCCTATCACCAACCGATTTATCCGGCGGGGAAACCCAATGGGGAGTGTAGCATATCGGCAACGTCGTAAGTTGGGAAACTATCTAACCACTACTGAACGGCAAGGTGAAACGTTGTGAATGAGGAATAAAGCTGGATTGCTTGAAGGGTAGTCCAAGGCGGCATACTTGAGCCGGCGGCGCAGGATAGTTGTATTCGCCGCATGCCGTGGCAATCGGTGACAGGTAGATGCCGATTGCGAAATACCCACGACAGCCAACCGCAGTAAGCGGATAACGGACGAAAACCCATTCCGACATCACAACACGCTGTCCCAAACTGCCTAACCGGGGATTGCCTAACCTGGAACGCCCTTATAGGCTATGGCTTTCAGAGCCTGAAAATCCGGTATGGCAACGGAGCCGCCGTAGTAGTCCGAGCAAGGGAAAGCCTTGCACATGGCGAAGGGCGGCAGGATATCAACCAAACTATCAATGGAAAGGTGCGTGAGGCACTATGAGAAGTCCAAAGAACGTTTTGGAAAGTCTGACATCAAAAGCAGCAAGCAAAGATTACCACTATCAAAGGCTCTATCGGAACCTGTACAATCCGGCATTTTATCTGCTGGCGTATGAGCGTATCCAAGCAAAACCCGGCAACATGACAGCCGGAAGCGATGGGAAAACAATCGATGGCATGAGTATGAAGCGAATTGAAGTCCTCATTCAAAAACTGAAGGATTTCAGTTATCAGCCAAAACCTGCCAGAAGAACGTATATCCCAAAAGCAAACGGAAAAACACGTCCTCTTGGTATTCCGTCCTTCGATGACAAGCTGGTGCAAGAGGTGGTGCGCATGATACTGGAAAGCATTTATGAACCTACCTTTCACGTTACTTCCCATGGATTCCGCCCAAAGCGGAGCTGTCATACGGCCCTGCAATATATCAAGCGGAACTACACGGGGGTCAAATGGTTTGTTGAGGGTGATATCAAAGGATGTTTTGACAACGTTGACCATCATGTGCTGGTGCAGATACTGCGCAGGCGCATTGCGGATGAGCATTTCATCGGCCTAATTTGGAAATTCCTGAAAGCGGGATATATGGAAAATTGGGAGTATCACAACACCTATTCCGGCACCCCGCAAGGGTCGCTGATTAGCCCAATTCTGGCGAATATCTACCTCAATGAACTGGACGTATTTATGGCAGAGTATGCCAAATCCTTTAACTGCGGTACAAAACGGAAAATTAACCCGGCCTACAAAAAGCCGTTGGATGTCCGGCGCGGAAAACAGGAATGGCTGAAACGCAATGAAGCAAAAATCAGTAAGGAAAAACGCCGGGAGGTCATGGCGCAGATACAGGAACTTAATAGCCGACTGCGCTCTATCCCTTACAGCGACCCTATGGATACGGAATACAGACGGGTTGTTTATGTCCGTTATGCTGATGATTTCCTGATTGGTGTGATTGGGAGCAAAGAGGATGCGAGGCAGGTCAAATCCGATGTGGGGACGTTCATCAAGGGACATCTTCATTTGGAGATGTCCCCGGAAAAAACGCTCATCACCCACGGAAGTGACTTCGCCCACTTCCTCGGATATCTGATTACAGTCAGCCGGGAACAAAACAGTACCCGGACAAAGACGGGTTTTACACGCCGAACCTATGTAGGAAAGTCAAGCTGTACGTGCCGAAAGAGAAATGGCTGAACCGCCTGCTCTCCTATGGCGCGCTGAAAATCAGCTATGACAAAACCCATGGGAACAAAGAGGTATGGGAACCGGTACGGCGTCCGGGGCTGATACGCCTGGATGATATTGAGATTTTGAACCAGTACAATGCAGAAGTGCGGGGCATGTACAATTATTATCGGCTGGCAAACAATGCAACGGTGTTGAACTCTTTCCTCTACGTGATGAAGTTCAGCATGTACAAGACCTTCGCCGGAAAGTATCGGACGAGCATGCGGAAAATTATTCGCAAATACTGCCGCAACGGGGATTTTACTGTATCGTATTCAACGAAAAACGGGACAAAATCTGTGGTGTTTTACAATCAGGGCATGCGTCATAACGACAAAGTCGTTGTAACGGAAAACCCGGACATCATTGGCAGGGCCAATGAGAACCGCCGCTATACCCGGCTGATAGACCGGTTGCAAGGCCATATCTGCGAGTTCTGCGGAGCCGAAACAGAGGATATTGAAATCCATCATGTCCGAAAACTGAAAGATTTAAGTGGTAAGGCAGAATGGGAACGCCAAATGATTGCGCGTAAACGCAAGACAATGGCGCTGTGCCACTCCTGCCATGTAAAGCTGCACAATGGAAAGTTAGACTGATATCTGGAAAGCCGGATACATCGAGAGGTGTACGTCCGGTTTGGAGGGGAGCGTTTGGAAACCTACCGCAGTAATGCGGCAAGGCGCTGGGCGCTTACCCTACTTTACACGGCCATCGCGCCGGTGCCCTGTCCACCTTTGCTGGGGAACCAACGCAGAACGTGGGCAAGAGCTTTATCAAATCCTATGCGGCGGTGTGCTGGAGGGGGCCATCATCGTGCTGGCCTGTATTATCTTCTCCCTGTTCGCGGCTTCCCCGCCTGCCATTGACCCCAATGCGGCGGCAGTGACGCAGGTGTGGAGCTATATTGGAGAATTGGTCTTTAACATGCTCGTCCTCGTAGGCGCAGTGAAGATGGCCGACCGCGTGGTGCGCGAGATGATGGGCCTGTAAAGGAGGATGTATGAAGCGTTTTATATTTTCAAAGACGGAGTACAACAAGCGTTAAGAAATGGAGGGTAAGTATGAACATGAGTAATGAAAAGCTGATGAGGCTTGCCGAGCGCGCCCTAAAGCGCACAGAATCCTATCAATGGAACCGGGGGCTGGACATGCCGGATGAGGAAAACTATAAAATTCAATATTTATTGGTTAAGGGCAGCAAGAACTCTCCAGAAAATGCAGTTGCCTATGCGTCCTATGGAGGCGAGATCATGATCCTTTATCCCTTGCAGGAGGATAGACAGCCGATTGAAATCAACGAGGATGTCTTTTTCTTTGATTCAGAGCTATTTGAAGCTCTGGAGCAGGGCTATTCGGTGGCTTTCATGTCGCTGGAATCCCACTGCTGCATTTGGTATGAGATTGAAAATCTGCAAGATAAGCTGGAACATCCGGCTGGTGTGCAGAAATATCTGCATTATTGTAAGCAACACGGTATTACCAGGGAACGGTTAGCCAGGAGGAATATTATGACGGCATGGACGCGATGAAACTCTATGACCGGCAGGCCGCCATAGGCTCCCAGGTCAAAAAGAAACAAGAGCTTGAGCGATAACAGGAGGTGGCATTTTGGAAGTCAAGATCAACCGCGAAATCCGCAATTACACCGAATCCATGTTTTTCGGTTTGAGTATGCGGCAGTTCATCTTTTCGGTACTGGCCTGCGGTGTAGCCGTGGGCCTTTACTTTATCCTGCGCCCCTATTTTGGGGTGGAAACCCTGTCCTGGATGTGCATTTTGGGGGCAGCACCTTTGCTATGCTGGGGTTCATCACCTATCATGGCATGACAGCGGAACAATTCATCTGGGCGTGGCTGCGCTCGGAAATGCTGGAGCCGAAGGAATTTAAGTTCGAGGACAGCAACTACTACTATGCGGCTCTGAAAGATACCATCGAGGGGCAGCAAACCGGACGACCCGTCAAGCGTCAGTCCAAAGAACCGAAACATTTTTCATAAACGGAAGGAGGCAAAGCATGATTAAGACACTCAAAACCATGTCCAAGCAGGACAAGGAACGATATACCGTACCCCGAAAGGTGCAGGATGTGATCCCCGTCCGCCGTATCTGGCCGGACGGTATTTTTTTGACCGGAAACAAGTTCTCCAAAACCTACCGCTTTTCGGATATTAACTATCTGGTGGCAAGCCGCGAGGATAAGGAGAGTATGTTCCTCATCTACTCGGAACTTCTCAATTCCCTGGATTCCGGGGCGGTGACGAAGATTACCATCAACAACCGGAGGATGAACAAGGCCAATTTTGAGCAGTCCATCCTCATGCCCATGCAGGAGGATTTCCGGGACGAGTATCGCAGGGAATACAATCAAATGCTGCTTGATAAGGCAACCGGAGCAAACGGGATCACCCAGGAAAAATATATTACCATCTCCGTGGTAAAGAAAGATATTGAGGAGGCCCGCGCCTATTTCTCCCGCGTGGGGGCCGACCTTATTTCCCATTTTGCAGCCCTGGGTTCCAAGTGCGTGGAACTGGACGCTTCCGAACGGCTGCGTATCCTGCACGACTTCTACCGCCAAGGCGAGGAGGCAGAGTTTTCCTTTGACCTGGCGGCTAAGGCGAAGCATGGCCATGATTTCAAGGACTATATCTGCCCGGACAGCATGGAGAAGAACAGCGACTATCTGAAGCTGGGGGATAAGTTCTGCCGGGTACTGTTTCTCAAAGACTACGCTTCCTATATTAAGGATAACATGGTGACGGAGCTGACGGATTTCAACCGCAATCTGATGTTCTCCATCGACATTGTGCCGGTGCCTACGGATGAGGCAGTGCGGGAGGTGGAAAACCGCCTGCTGGGTGTGGAAACCAACATTACGAACTGGCAAAGGAGACAAAATGCCAATAACAACTTCTCCGCTGTGGTGCCCTATGATATGGAGCTTCAGCGGAAAGAGAGCAAGGAGTTTTTGGACGATCTCACCACCCGCGACCAGCGATGATGTTCGCGGTAATGACCCTGGCCATCACCGCCGACACCAAGGAGCAGCTTGACAGCGATACCGAGGCGGTGCTTTCCGTGGCGCGAAAGCATATGTGCCAGCTTGCGGTGCTCAAGTTCCAGCAGCTTGATGGCCTGAACACCGCCCTGCCATCGGGGTGCGGAAAATCAACGCCTTTCGCACTCTTACTACTGAGAGTTTGGCGGTGTTCATTCCATTCAAGGTACAGGAAATTCAGGATAAAGGCGGCATTTACTTTGGAGAGAACGCCATTTCCCACAATCTCATCATGTGCAACAAGGCGAACCTCTTGAACCAGTCGGCCTTCCTGCTGGGCGTACCCGGCGCTGGTAAGTCCTTCAGCGCCAAGGAGCTGATCGCGTTCCTTATGCTCCATCCAGATTACGCCGAGGACGAAATCCTCGTGTGTGACCCGGAGGGCGAGTTTGGCGCGCTGGTGAAAGCCTGGGCCGGGAAAAAGCTACGGTGGCCCATCTGGTGGCGGGCGGCAAAGACCGCCTAAACGCCATGTATATGGTAGAGGGCTACGGCGAGCAGAACCCCATCGTGGAAAAAAGCCAGTTTATCATGTCCCTCATTGAGCAGATCGACAAGCGCGGCGTGGGGCCGCAGCACAAATCTATCATTGACCGTTGCACCGCCCTGGTGTACCCGGAGGCGGAGAAGATCGGACGGTGGCCACCCTCTGTGACCTGCGGAATAAGCTGCTGGAGCAGCCGGAGGATAAGGCCAAAGAAATTGCCCTTTCCCTGGAGCTTTACACCACCGGCTCCCTGGACATCTTTGGTCGGGAAAGCACAGTGGATTTGAACAAGCCCTATGTGGTGTTCGACATCCACGGCCTGGGCGAGCAGCTAAAGCCTGCCGGTTCCCTGGTCATCACCGATACCATCCTGAACCGCGTGACCCTCAACTGGAAACGGGGCAAGCGCACCCACGTCTTTATCGACGAGTTCCATGTGATGTTTGAAAATGAGCAGAGCGGGATCTTCTTCAACTCTGCGTGGCGGCAGTTCAGAAAACGCGGGGCCTACCCCACAGCCATCACCCAGAATGTGGAGTACCTGCTGGATTCCGTGCAGGCCAGCACCATGCTCAGCAACTCGGAGTTTATTGTTATGCTGAACCAGGCGGCTTCCGACCGGGAAAAGCTCTCCAAGCTCCTCAATATTTCCAGGGAGCAGATGAGCTACGTCACCAATGCGGACGCAGGCTGCGGCCTGATCCGTTACGGCAGCGCCCTGGTGCCCTTTGTCAATCGGTTCCCGCGCAGCACAAAGTTGTATGCCTTGATGACCACCAAGCCCGGCGAGGGCGTGTTCGGCGGAGAGGAGGTTTTCGTTGATTGAGTTTTATGTTGGAACATGAAGATTACGGATGATAGGACGGTATTTGGAAAGGCGTGTTTGCTGTTACAGGTGAATATGCCTTTTCCTTATGTAAAAACGGCAAAAGTCATATGAGAATAAAACTTATTACCAGAAAGGAAAAAATCAGTATTGAACTTGTTTTTGAAAGGACACGAGGCAACCTGTTTTTACAATCAGATTTATTGCATGGACTGCATGGAACTGTTAGCCGAAATCCCGGACGGCGCGGTATCTTTGATCCTTACCGACCCGCCCTATGGTATTTCCTATCAAAATCATTTTGCCAAGCATCCCCATCCTCTGCTGACAGGTGATACAGGAATTGACTACAAACAACTGGCACGGGAGAGTTACCGCATTTTACAGCATAACGCCCATGCCTATTTTTTTACCCGTTTGACTGTTACCCAGAACACTATGCTTGTCTGCAGGAAGCTGGATTCCAGATTAAAAATTGTCTGGTAATCGAAAAGAACACCATTGGTGGCCTGGGGGATTTACAAGGGAGTTTTGCCAACAATGCGGAATGGCTTATATTTTGCCAGAAAGGGCGGCGGGCGTTCAACCACACCACACTTCTGCAAACCGGAAAAAGGAAGGAACCTTATTCCATGCCGGACGTAGTCCCAGCAAGAAGTATAAAACGCGCTTCCCTGCCTGTTGGTTTGGCGAAGAATATCCCAAGCAACCTACAATTCAACCTGGCAGAAAAAGAATCAGATTTTTCATCCTACGGTGAAAAATACCGAGTTCCTTTCGTGGCTGATTCAGTTATCCAGTATGCCGGGGGAGTTGATTTTTGACGGCTATATGGGAACCGGCAGCACCGCTTTGGCTGCCATTCAGACCGGCAGGCTCTATTTGGGTACGGAAATTCAGCCAGAATACTATGCGCTGGCAAAGCGGCGCATACAGGAGGTGAAAATGCCATTGGTCAGAAAAGGAAGCGATTCGTATGGAACTTATTTTTGAAAGGACAGTTTTGATATGAACAGACTTAATATCCGGTTTGCGTCCTCAGAACACCGGGATTTCTTTTTGGATATGATGAGCGAGGCCAAGCGGAACGACTGTTACCACCGGGCCTTTTTCTATGTCATGGGGATCGCCCCGGAAACAAGGGCCAACATCCGCCAGATGTTTGATTTTGGGCAGGACTGTATTGAACCGGAGGGTATGAACGGCGGCTGGCAGACCAGCGGCACCGTCCGGGTGTGCCGCCTTGCCTTCAATCTCTGGAACGGCTATACCGACCCGGAGCACAGCAACGCCTATTCCCCGGAGGACTTGTTCTGCTGTGAGTTTGGCCCCTACTTCATGGAGGGCATAAAAATCCGTTACCCGGAATACTGCCGGGAACTGCCGCCTGCCAGAAAGCAGGAGGCCCCAGCCCGGTAAACCGCTTTGATAGGAGGAACAGAAAATGGCTGAACTAACCTACACCCTGGGGGAACACCCCCAGATCAAGGAGCTTCTCTCCGTACTGGAGCAGAACAACCTTCAAAAGCAAAAGGAAGAAGTGCAGGCCCTGGTGGGCTATATGGACAGTCTGGAGGGGAAGCTGGCTCAGATGATGGAGGAAATGAAAGAAATGCGCCTGGAGGTAGGCAAGCTCCACGACAAGGGAATCCGCGCCCGGTGCGCCCAGCTTGTGACGGCGACGGAAGGAAAATCCAGCAGACCCGGACGATGGTTTTCACCGCCAAGGCAAATCTTATTTCCTCTGCCGGGCGCATGGTGCAGACCTTTCGGGGAAAAGGGCGCTCCGCCCTGCGTCAAGCGGTGCAGGCTTTGCGGATTCCCGCCGTTCTCTCCCG
>ENA-OQCX01001619-OQCX01001619.1-human-gut-metagenome-genome-assembly--contig:-NODE-1619-length-10016-cov-2.613409_pt1 | contig 10016 bp, 12 predicted proteins | sample MGYA00242762_ERZ504587 | MGnify/ENA primary metagenome ERZ504587 (study PRJEB26092, sample SAMD00036337) | human gut metagenome | host: Homo sapiens | study: EMG produced TPA metagenomics assembly of...
ACTTTGCCATAACGAAAAACTTTATGCCTAAAGATACGAAAACTTTGGGTAATAACAAAGCCCGGGCTTGAGAAAGTCTGGGCTTTGCGCATAAAAAAAGGCTGTGTCAGCGTTTTGACACAACCTCATTTTTATAATCAGATTAACCTTATCAGTCCAATTGAGCCAATTTGTTTTCAGAACCAAGCACGTTAACGATTTTGTGCTTGTAAGTTTCTCCATGTTGTCACGAGCCGGACCCAGATATTTACGCGGGTCAAATTCAGCCGGTTTCTCAGCAAACACCTTACGAACAGCAGCAGTCATAGCCAAACGAGAGTCTGAGTCGATATTGATTTTGCAAACAGCAGACTTCGCAGCCTTGCGCAGTTGCTCTTCGGGAATACCGATAGCTGCTTCCAACTTACCGCCGAATTGATTGATAGTATCAACTTCTTCCTGAGGAACTGAAGAAGAACCGTGAAGAACGATAGGGAATCCAGGAAGTTTCTCCATTACAGCATCCAATACGGCAAATTCCAAAGGAGGAGGAACCAGACGACCTGTAGCAGGATCTACGTGGCATTGTTCGGGTTTGAACTTGTATGCACCATGAGAAGTACCGATAGAAATAGCCAAAGAGTCACAACCTGTACGAGTAGCGAAATCGATAACTTCTTCAGGATTGGTATAAGTATGGTGTTCAGCAGATACTTCATCTTCTACACCAGCCAACACGCCAAGTTCACCTTCCACTGTAACATCGAATTGATGAGCATAATCAACAACCTTCTTTGTCAAAGCAACATTTTCTTCGTATGGAAGATGTGAACCGTCAATCATTACTGAGGAGAAACCTGAATCGATACAGCTTTTACAAGTTTCAAAAGTATCTCCGTGGTCAAGGTGAAGAACAATTTCAGGATGTTTGCAGCCCAGTTCCTTAGCATATTCCACAGCGCCCTGAGCCATGTAACGCAGCAAAGTAGCGTTAGCATATTGGCGAGCACCCTTAGATACCTGAAGGATAACCGGAGACTTAGTCTCTACTGCAGCCTTGATGATAGCCTGCATCTGTTCCATGTTATTGAAGTTGAATGCAGGGATTGCATATCCACCTTTGATAGCGCGAGCAAACATTTCTCTTGTGTTTACAAGGCCTAAATCTTTGTAATTAACCATTTTGTTTAAAGTTTATTGTTAGTGAATTAAAATTCTACGCAAAAGTAAGCATTATCCTTTAAAAAGAAGAACAAGAGAAGAATAAAATACCTCTACTCACCAGTCAAATCCATTCTATTTTAAAGCTATTGGCTTGAATTAACAGAATATTGTAATCTCTATATTACAAAGTTTTTGCATCTGTCTGTTCATTCTCTCCTTTTGCGTTCTTACCTCTATAAACAAAAAGCCGGAAAGCGAGTTTGTTTTCCGGCCTGTTATTTACACATTATTATATATTATCTTTTCAGATAGATAATCGTAGGTAAATGGTCGCTGTAACCGTTCAGCCATACGCGCCCGCCATGAGTACGCAAAGGTGAACCTTTGTATTTACCATCCTGCTGAATCAGGTAGTCGCGGATAAAAACCTCGCTATGGTCGTAACGCAGTCCTTTTTTCGCTTTCACCAACGGTCTGGACAGTACAATCTGGTCGAACAGATTCCACTTGCCACGATAGAGCAAGGTTCCCACACCCTTATCCTCCAGTATTTCCCACCAGGGATTGAAGAACTGATTGGCTTTCATGCCCGATATATATTTACGGGCCCCTAAAGTCTGCATGCTTTCATCCATCGGATCGTCATTCATATCTCCCATAACAAAGAGTTTCAGCTTTTTGTCTTCATGCATCAAGGAGTCCGTCAACGCCTTTACCTGCCTGGCGGCATGCACCCGCACCGGTGATTTCGCTCCGCGGGAAGCCAGTGATTCACAATGAAACACACACGCTCACCCGCCATTCTACCGTCTACAATAAGGAAACCACGCGTCAGATGCACGTATCCCCTTCAAACGGAGCGGAAAGTACCAGTTTAGAGTTCGTCACGGCAAACTGTTGCGGATCATACAAAAGTGCACAGTCAATGCCACGTCTGTCGGGTCCCTCATAATGAACAAACTTATAGTTAGCCATAGCCGGCTGACTGACAACTCCGTCAGTACCCTATGATTCTCGACTTCTGCCACGCCAATTACTGCCGGTCCCTCAGGAACCAGATTACGCGACAAGGAACTCAACACGTCCGAGAGATTATGCAGTTTAGCTTCGTACTTTTTCGCAGTCCACCGGTAACTGCCATCAGGCAGGAAGTCATAGTCATTCTTACCAGCATCATGGATGGTATCAAACAGATTCTCAAGATTATAAAACGCTATGCTATACAGTTTGCGTTCCGTGTTCTGGGCTACAACTATTGTAACGCTGAAACCAAAAAGAAAAGAATACAATCAGTTTTCTCATAGGTGATATGATATTAATCTCCTGCAAAAATCTAAAATAAAAAGTTATAAACCTATCAATTGCCAGCTTTTTTTGCAAAAAACCTTTTTTCATTTCATAGAAAAGCATTATCTTTGCGCACTGAAAAAGACCATTACACTATTTATTACCAAAATAGTAACAGAATATAAATTAAAAAACAAATATTGAAATGAAAAAAGGTATTCATCCTGAAAATTACCGTCCGGTAGTATTTAAAGATATGTCAAACGGCGATGTGTTCTTGTCTCGTTCTACAGTAAATACTAAGGAGACTATCGATCGAAGGCGAAACTTATCCGTTGGTAAAGTTGGAAATCTCCAGCACTTCTCACCCGTTCTACACTGGTAAGTCTAAGTTGGTTGACACAGCCGGTCGTGTTGATAAATTCATGAGCCGTTACGGTAACCGTAAGAAATAATCTGTTTTTCAAAGAAACGGAAAAAGGGAATCTGCTACAGATTCCCTTTTTTACTATATGCATACTACCCAACGTCAGTCCCATGCAAGACATAATTTCCACGGAAACCGCATCATCCTGTTTAAGTAAATCAGACTTTCCCGCGGAACGGCGGACGCACCACCACAGCCTTCAACTTACGGCCGCGCATATCAATACAGATTTCCGTACCAACCTTACTATATTCGGGCTTCACATACCCCATACCGATACCGATTTTACGGGTAGGCGACATTGTGCCCGAAGTAACCACTCCAATAGGAGTACCTTCCGGATTCTGTAACTCATAACCGTGACGGGGAATACCGCGATCTACCATTTCAAAACCGACCAATTTACGTACCGTACCCTCCGTCTTCTGTTTCTCCAGCATTGGACGATTGATAAAGTTCTTACCCTCTACAAACTTGGTAATCCATCCCAATCCAGCTTCAATAGGTGACGTGGTATCATCCAGGTCATTTCCATACAGGCAGAAATCCCATTTCAAAGGCGAAGCGTATCACGAGCACCCAAACCGATAGGTTTGATACCGAACTCCGCACCAGCCTCAAACACGGCATTCCATATTTTTATTGCAGCTTCAGGATAGAAATAGAGTTCAAAACCACCGGCTCCAGTATAACCGGTATTGGAGATTATAACATCCGGCTCACCTGCAAATTCACCATGCGTAAAGGTGTAATACGGAAGTTCGGAAAGATTAACAGGTGTCAGTTTCTGCAATGCTTCGATAGCTTTCGGACCTTGTACCGCAAGCTGCGCCATACGGTCGGAAGCATTCTCCAACTCAGCTCCCATCGTATTATGAGACATACACCAGTTCCAGTCTTTCTCGATATTGGAAGCATTGACTACCAACAGATATTTCTCCTGCTCGTACCGGTAGACCAATAAATCGTCTACAATACCGCCATCCTCATTGGGGAAGCAAGTATATTGTACCTTACCGGGAGTAAGGGCTGCTACGTTATTAGAGGTGACTGTCTGTAAAAAGTCCAAAGCATGCGGACCTTTCACCCAAAACTCTCCCATGTGGGAGACGTCAAACACACCGACACCCTGACAAACAGTAAGATGTTCATCAATGATACCGGAATATTCGATAGGCATATTGTATCCCGCAAATTCGTGCATCTTAGCTCCCAGCGAGATGTGCGTTTCTGTAAATGGAGTGGTTTTCATGGTGTGACTTATAAGTTATAGATTATGATTTATTTGTTAGCGGCAACGAGTTCGGCTATCTTGACGATAACATTCATGGCTTTCTCCATATTCTGAATAGGAATAAATTCGTAACGTCCGTGGAAATTCAGACCACCGGCAAAGATATTGGGGCACGGCAAGCCTTTGAACGAAAGTTGCGCACCGTCCGTACCGCCACGAATAGCTTTTACGTGAGGCTCTACACCGACGGCTTCCATAGCTTTAAAAGCTGTATCGATGATATGCATCACCGGCTCAATCTTCTCACGCATATTATAATATTGGTCATGTAGTTCGAGTGCGGCTGTACCCTCGCCATATTCGGCATTAATTTTGCAGACAAGGTGTTCAAATTCTTTCTTACGGCTCTCAAAACGAACACGGTCGTGATCGCGAATAATGTAAGTAACCGTGGTCTGCTCCACTTCACCCGTAATTCCAATAAGATGATAGAAGCCCTCGTACCCCTCGGTATGTTCCGGTGTTTCGTGGCTGGGCAACATGGAAATAAAACGATTGGCTACGCGGATAGAATTTATCATCTTGTTTTTGGCATAGCCGGATGTACATTGCGTCCCTTGAAAACAATCTTGGCAGAAGCCGCATTGAAGTTCTCGAACTCCAGTTCGCCTACTTCACCGCCATCCATAGTATAAGCCCATTCGCAACCGAATTGCTCAACATTGAATTTATGCGCACCCAAACCGATTTCCTCATCGGGATTGAAACCGATACGGATTTTACCATGTTTGATTTCAGGGTGTTCTTTCAGATAAGCTACTGCCGAAACAATCTCCGCAATACCGGCTTTGTCATCGGCACCCAATAATGTTTTTCCGTTAGTAACAATCAAATCTTCTCCCTTATGGTCGAGCAATTCGGGGAATCGAGCAGGAGAAAGAACTACTTGCTCATCTGCGCAAAGAACAATGTCCTTTCCATCGTAATTCTCTACAATGCGCGGGGAAACATCTTTCCCGCTCATATCGGGACTAGTATCCATATGGCAATGAAGCCGACAACAGGTACAGACTTATCTATATTGCAGGAAGAGTGGCAAACAGATAACCGTTCTCATCCAATGTAATCTCTTCCAACCCCAAAGCTTCCAATTCTTCTTTCAAGAACCTGGCAAATACCATTTGCCCCGGAGTACTCGGAGTTACCCCACTTTCCTCATTCGATTGCGTATCGAAACTTACATACTTTAAAAAACGTTCTACTAAAGTCATGATGATAGTGATTATAGTTAGTGATTAGCGATTAGTGGTTAGTGATGAACGATTAACGGTCAGTAGCTACAACCGCGCCCTCCTTTTATCCGAACGGCATTAATCACTTATCACTAAACCCTAATCACTATTTTACTGCCGTAAAATTAAAAAAAGGATTGTGAACTGCCAAGCAATTCACGACCCTTTTTCATTCATTAATAACTATTTTGTCAATCAAAAGTGACTGCTACCATCAAAACAATGGGTACAAAGTTTACATTTAGGCAGACCAATAGCCTCAACCAATGTTTCCAGCGTATTGAACTTTAATGATGACAGTCCAAAACGCTCACGGATAACTTCTACCATTTTCTCGTACTCCGGCGAACCCGTAGTGGCATATTTCTCAAGATTTTTGTTTTCATCACCTTCCAACTCCTTAATGACACGGCGGGTAATCAACTCCAAATCTCCTTTGGATGCTGTGAAGCCTACAAACGGACAGCTATATATCAACGGCGGACAGGCAATACGAATGTGTACTTCTTTCGCTCCATACTCATAAAGCACCTTTACATTATCGCGCAACTGAGTTCCACGGACAATGGAATCGTCACAAAACAGAAGGCGTTTACCTTCCAGCATGGCACGGTTGGGAATGAGTTTCATCTTTGCCACCAACGAACGCATTTCCTGCCTGCTGGGAGTGAAGCTACGCGGCCAAGTCGGAGTATATTTTGAAATGGCGCGATGATAAGGCACTCCCTTTCCTTCGGCATATCCCAGCGCCATACCGACACCGGAATCGGGTATGCCGCATGTACAATCTACTTCCGAGGTATCGGTCTGTCCCATTTTCAGTCCGGAAACAAAGCGTACATCTTCCACATTCTTTCCCTCATAGCATGAAGTGGGAAAGCCATAATAAACCCATAGGAAAGAACATATCTGCATCTCCTCATTAGGTTTGCGCATCTGTTCCACCCCTTCTGCATGCAGACGGACAATCTCGCCCGGTCCCAGATAGCGGTCTATTTCATATCCCAAGTTCGGGAAACTACTCGATTCGCTTGTGGCTGCATATGCTCCATCTTTCTTACCAATAACAATGGGAGTGCGCCCCCAACGGTCGGCGGGCGGCAATAATGCCGTCTTCAGTCAGCAGCAGCATGGAACATGAACCTTTAATATGCTTGTATACATTCTCAATGCCGTCTACAAAAGTCTTACCTTGTATCAGCAGCAAAGCGATAAGTTCCGTTTGATTGGTTTTGCCGGAGCTTAATTCGGCAAAGTGCATATTTTGCTCCAGAAGTTCGGTTTCCAACTCTTTCAGGTTCATAATCTTGGCAACCGTAACTATGGCAAACGACCGAGATGGGAATTTAAAATAAGAGGTTGAGGGTCTGTGTCACTGATAATTCCGATGCCGGAATTTCCCTTGAACTTATCCAGTTCGTCTTCAAATTTCGTACGGAAATAGGTACTTTCCAAATTATGAATGGAGCGTGTAAATACAGCCTCATCCTGATCATAAGTAGCCAAACCGCCACGTTTTGTCCCTAAATGTGAATTATAATCTGTGCCGTAAAACAAATCCGCCACGCAACTTGCCTTGGCGACTGTCCCGAAAAAACCTCCCAATAAGTTCCTTGTGTTATTAGTTATTTTATTAACGGGCACAAAGGTACAAAGAAGTTTCCTTGTGAGCGATATATTCCACCTCTAAAAATAATAAAAAACTCCCCGCCAAAACAAAGAAGTCAGTCCTGCGGGGAGTTTACCAATACCTAATTAAGAATTTCTTTTTACCTTAATCATTTCCATTTTTTCACACTCTTCTTCTCAGCCGGAGTAGCTTCAATCAAGCTCAATGCGAAACCACCGCTACGTGCTTCCCAAACGGAGATTTTGGTTTTGTTGGTTACAATACCTTTCTTTATCTGATAGGAAGTAGGATTCTCTTTGTAGTCGGCATCCTTACCATCGGCATACAGAGTAGCTACATATTGCTTGCCCGACGTCAGAAAATCGAGAGTAAAGCCGGCTGTGCGGGCATTTTCATCTGTAATGCCGCCTACAAACCAATTATCAGTACCTTTCGCCTTACGGGCTACGGTAATGTAATCTCCCGGTTCAGCTTCAATATATTCGCTGTCGTCCCAATCTACGGCTACATCTTTGATGAACTGGAATGCATCCATGTGCTTCTCGTAATTCTCCACTAGATCGGCAGCCATTTGCAACGGACTGTAAAGGGTTACATAAAGAGCCAACTGCTTGGCAAGCGTAGTTTGTACCTGTCCGTGAGGCAGGTCGCCCATGAAATCCAGTTTTGTATCAAAAATACCCGGAGTGTAGTCCATCGGTCCGCCGATAAGACGGTTGAACGGAAGTAGTGTGGTATGAAACGGCTTGCTACCGCCAAATGCTTCGTATTCAGTGCCACGGGCAGATTCGTTGCCGATAAGATTCGGATAAGTACGGCACAAACCGGTAGGACGTACGGCTTCATGGCCGTTGACACAGATTTTATAGTCGGCAGCTTTTTTTACGGCATAAAGATAGTGATTGTTCATCCATTGTCCGTAATGATGTTCGCCACGCGGGATGATATCTCCTACGTAACCGCTCTTCATAGCATTATAACCGTTATCGACCATAAACCGGTAAGCTTTGTCCATGTGGCGTTCGTAGTTGCGGACGGAAGAAGAAGTCTCATGGTGCATCATCAGTTTAACACCTTTACTCTTGGCATATGCATTCAACATCTTCACATCGAAATCGGGGTACGGAGTCACAAAGTCGAAAACATAATCTTTGGAGTGTCCGAACCAGTCTTCCCAACCTTCGTTCCAACCTTCTACCAGAACCTGGTCAAAGCCGTGGGCAGCGGCAAAATCTATGTATCTCTTCACGTTCTCATTGTTGGCGCCATGACGTCCGTTAGGTTTTGTTTTGGAATAGTCCGTTTCGCCCAACTTAACAGAAGGCAGGTCATCCGTATACGCCCAAGTGCTTTTACCGGCAATCATTTCCCACCATACTCCTACATATTTCACAGGTTTAATCCAAGAAACATCTTCATAAGCGCAAGGTTCGTTCAAATTTAAAGTCAACTTGGAAGCAAGAATATCGCGTGCATCGTCACTGACAATCACCGTACGCCACGGCGATTTACAGGGAGCTTGCATATAACCGTTTATCACCTACGCATCGGGCGTCAGCCAAGATTCAAAAATCAGATTTTTATCATCCAGATTCAGATGCATGCAGGAGTAGTCTACCAAGGCAGCTTCGTGCAGATTGATATACAAGCCGTCCGCCGTTTTCATCTGAAGGGAAGTCTGTACGCCTGTCGGAGAGAATTGTGTCTGCGACGCATTACCGGTAATGGCAGATTTCATAAGACCGCGGATTTCAGAAAGTTTGGACTCTGTAAAGTCATACTCCTGCGTATCATAATCACCCGGAATCCAAAACGCCTTATGGTCACCCGTCATGGCAAATTGGGTACGTTCTTCCTTAATAACAAAGTAGTTCAAATTCTTTTGTAAAGGAAACTCGTAACGGAAACCGAGGCCATCATCGAAAAGACGGAAACGGATGATAATATTACGGTCTTGCGCTTTTTGATCCAGCGTTACAGCCATTTCATTATAATAGTTGCGGATTTGTTTCACCTCACCCCACACCGGTTCCCATGTTTCGTCGAATGTAGACGTTTGGGTATCGGCCAGAGTAAATCCGTTCATCAGTCCCGGATCATTCTTTAATTCCAAACCCAGCTTTGAGGGCTTTATAACAGCTTTTCCTTTGTAGAAAAGTTCATAAACAGGTTCACCTTGAGAATTGACGGAGAAGTTTAATTGAAGTTGTCCATTGGGCGAGGTGATGCTCTCGGCCATTGCTGCCCTACTCATAAAAAGTACGAGCAGGAAGCAGGTTAGTTTAATGCAAATTGCTTTCATGTTTCTCATGCTATGATTTATAATTTATTTGATGCAAATATAAGCAGGAAAGTCTCCTGATTTAAGGTTATCAAATGAAAATAGATATGAAATAAAAGCAAACGTTTGCATAAGTGATTATAAACCTGTTTTTTTAAAAAGAAATACCGCTCACTCGGAAATACAAATGGAATGAAAACACTATCTTTGTCAACTCAATACCAGACTTCAATTATTATGACTAAAATATTGATAGCCATATTTCTTGGCGGCGGCACAGGCAGCGTATTGCGCTATTGCGTGCAAATGGCACTCCATGAACGGATAGTACCCTACTCCTTTCCTTGGGCTACATTTGCCGTAAACATCATCGGAGGCTTCCTGATAGGATTGTTCTACGTCTTATCCGCCCGCTTCAACTTATCCGCAGAAGTAAGAATGTTGCTGACTACTGGCTTGTGTGGTGGCTTCACCACTTTTTCCACATTTTCCAACGACGGATTGATTCTAATTAAACAAGGATTTTACGGATTATTCGCCCTATATACCTTATTAAGTATCTTGTTGGGAATATTTGCAGTATGGGGCGGAAATATCTTAGGGAAGACCTTTTAAAACAGCAATCATGAGAACAGGCAAACCCTTCAGCATGCCGCCCGTACGGGTCATCTCCCCACTTTTGAAAGTCAAGTCGAGAGTTCCAAATCACTCAAGGAATGGCA
>ENA-OQCX01001620-OQCX01001620.1-human-gut-metagenome-genome-assembly--contig:-NODE-1620-length-10013-cov-1.683290_pt1 | contig 10013 bp, 12 predicted proteins | sample MGYA00242762_ERZ504587 | MGnify/ENA primary metagenome ERZ504587 (study PRJEB26092, sample SAMD00036337) | human gut metagenome | host: Homo sapiens | study: EMG produced TPA metagenomics assembly of...
TCTTTGGGGCTTTCTTCGAAGTTTCCTACTCGCTGTATAAATTCCGTTTTTGTTAATTCAATTGGTGTCATGTTGTTTCCTTTATTTATTAATAAAACAAAGATACTAATAATATGGTTGCATTGTAAATGGCAATATTGCTTCATATAGTTATCAATATTCCCCTTCTGCCGGCATTAAATGAAAAATATCTGTATTTTTGCTTTTTATAAAACAACAAATTCATGTCAGGAGAGATATATGTTCAGGATTTTGCAGCCTTGGAAACACTGTTCAAGCGTTTCTACAAACCTTTGCGGGCGTATGCTTTCCGTTTTGTGAATGATAAGGATTTGTCGGAAGATATTGTTCAGGATGTTTTTTATGAACTTTGGAAGCGGCGTGAAAGTATCCGTTTTGAGGATGAATCTGTAAAGTCTTATCTTTTCAAAGCCGTATATACGCATGCTCTGAATGCGTTGGATAAGAAACAACAGGATGTATACCCTTTGAAACCTGAGAGAGAGACGGATATATTGGATCAGTACGTTTCCTCTTATATGCAAAATTCCGAGCAGAGCTTGTTATTGAAAGAACTGGAAGAAGAAATCATGTCTTATATAAACACGCTTCCCCCTCAATGCCATAAAATATTTATGTTAAGCCGGAGCTATGGATTGAAGAACCGTGAGATTGCGGAACAACTGAATATTAGTATCAAAGCGGTTGAAAAGCAGAATTAGCAAGGCTCTTTCCGGTTGAAAGAATATCTTATCCAAAGGGACTTATTCCCTTTGTTAGTGTTGGCTGTCACTTGTCTTTCTCTTTAGACAGCCAGAGGGTGGAACGAAAGTTTCATGCCGGAGAATAAAAAGAAACGTTAATTCTTTGTAGGATGGAGGTAGGGTAAAACTACCTTTTTTGTATTACTAATAAATGAATCTGTAATGAAAGAAGAAACACACGATATCAACGAAATCATAATCCGTTATCTGGATGGCTCGGCTGAACTGGAAGAGAAGAGGCTATTGCTTCGATGGCTGAAACAATCGGATGATAATCGGGATGATTTTATTGCAACTCGTGACCTGTGGCTGTCTTGTAATGTCGCTGCCGGAAACGAGCTGGAGATCGATATCGCTTTGGGGAACTGAAAAACCGTATCTTGTTGGAGCAGGGACGGATGGAGAGGGACTTGCCTGCGAAGAGAAATACATTATCGGTGGTTTTGCGTTGGACGCGGGTTGCTGCCGTCTTGTTGCTTTTGTTGGGAGTCGGTTATGGTATCGGCAGTTGGAGGGAGCATTCCGCTCCTGATGTCATCGTGCAAAACCAACTGATAACGGCAAAAGGAAGCAAAGGCCGGTTCACGTTGCCTGACGGATCGGTGGTTTGGCTGAATTCGGAAACAAAACTGACTTATCCGAATCAATTTACCGGTGACAGACGGTTTGTCTCTTTGGAGGGAGAAGCGTATTTCGAGGTGGCAAAAGATGCGAAAAAACCTTTTGTCGTACAGGCGGGAGAGATAGATGTCGAAGTTTTGGGAACCTGTTTCGATCTCGATAGCTATTCTTCAGGTGAATTTGTAGAGACCGCTTTGCTGAGCGGTAGTGTAAAGATATCGGGAAAAGCTTTGAAAGATCCGGTTTACTTGAAACCGAATGAATTGTTCAGATACCGTAAGTCGGATCAGACCGCTTCTGTCGAAGAAGCCAAGTCGGTTTGTATACCGATTGGATCAAAGACCGCTTGGTATTTGACAACGACTGTCTGGCTGATATATTAATCAGTATGGAGGGACGCTATAATATGGATATCGAATGTCCGAAGCAGTTTGCCGCTTCCACTCGTCTTTCTTTCACAATCCGGCAGGAGAGCATCGAAGAGGTGATGGAGGCGATGAGTCTGATTGTTCCTATTAGGTATGAGATAAAGAAAAATAAAGTATATATAACTCCTCGAAAATAAATGTTTAACTTTAAAAACAGATTGCTTATGGGAATAGACAAATGATGTTATTGTGAAAAAAGAGGATAGGTGTATGTGAGTTACATTCGTCTGTCGAAAAAATAATTAATCTATCGTCCGGTATTTGGTTTCGGCGATAAAGTTTAACTGAAATCTATATAGAATATGATTTATTTTAACCGAAAGGGTCTTTTGTATTCTTTTATTCAAAAAGAAACGTAGGGTGATGAATTTAGCCCTGTTTATGTTAACTTTCATGTTAAGTGGGCTTTATGCTACAGAGTCTTATTCTCAGACTGTCCGGATTAGCCTCAATATGAAAAACTCAACAGTCAAAGAGGTCTTAAAGAAAATTGAAAATTGCAGTGAGTTTACGTTCTTTTATAATGACGAAATAATAGACGTGGACAAACGTGTCACATTGAATGCTGAGGATCTCAGTATATCAGATATACTGACTACAATTCTCCCGAATTGTAGTTATACGATATCGAATAAAACATTATCATAACTGTCAAGGAGGCTGGCGTTCACCAGCAGGGAAAGATTGTCACCGGAGTTGTCCGCGATGTTAATGGCGAACCGGTTGTCGGAGCGAATGTTTCGGTAAAGGGCACTACCAACGGGACAATAACCGATATGGACGGGAAATTTACGCTGGAAGGCGTTTCTGCCGATTCTAAACTTTCGGTATCCTATATCGGTTACATGGCCCAAGAGATTGTAGTGGGTAATAAAGGGGCTTTCGAAATCGTATTGAAAGATGACACCCAAGCTCTTGAAGAAGTTGTTGTTGTTGGTTATGCTGCTCAGAAGAAGGTGAATTGACCGGATCTGTAGCCAGCCTAAATTTACGGATGAGAAGCTGAGCCGTCCGGTTACCACGATCGCCGCATCGTTGTCAGGTATGGCGGCCGGTGTCAATGTGATGAATACTAGTAGCCAGCCGAATGCCGAAGGTTCTTCCATCTTGATCCGTGGTGTGGGTACGATGAACGATGCTGGCCCGCTGATCCTTGTGGACGGAATGGAGATGAGCCTCAATGAAGTGAATCCAAATGATGTGGCTTCGATCTCCATCTTGAAAGATGCCACATCTTGTGCCATTTACGGTAACAGAGGGGCTAATGGGGTAATCTTGGTTACGACGAAACGTGGTTCGGATGGAAAAATCAATGTGACCTATTCGGGCAAGTTTTCTTACCAGACTCCGGCCAAACTGATTCGTCAGGTAACGGATTATGCGGATTATATGGAGTTTGTCAACGAAGGTTATCTCAACACGAACCAGGCGGCCAAGTTCTCCCAGTCGACGATCAATGAGTGGCGTGAAGCAGCTAATAACCCGAACGCGACGAATGTTGCTGGCATACCGAATTATGTGACGCATCCGAATACGGATTGGTATGATGTCGTTTATGACCCGAAATGGATGCAGGAACATACTATCAGCTTGACTGGTGCGGAAAAGCGTACTAACTATGCGATTTCGGGTACTTACCTGAATAATCCAGGTTTGGTTATCGAGTCGGGGGTAAAGAAATATTATTTGCGTAGTGACATCGAGTCGAGAGTAACCGATTTCCTGACTGTAGGAATGCGTGCTTGGGGGTATAACGCCGATCAGGATCGCAATATCTGGGCGATATGTGGGGATTGAACATGCAGAAGGTGACCCCAGGTGTTTATCCTTGTTATGACGGCAAATATGGTGGAATCGAAACTAACGAAGAAGACGGGCAGGCAGGAAACCCATTGCTGAATATGAGTAACTCGTATGGTTACTACAAGCAGAACAAATATTTCGTGAACCCGTATATAGAAGTGAAGTTCTTGAAAGACTTCAAGTTTACAGCCAACTTTTATTATGATCAGTTTACAAACCATCACAGATGGCAACCTTCTGATTATAAAGAACAGTACAGTTTCAACCGTACAATGACTTTGAGTACGCCTCCGACTTCTACGGATATGGCTACTTATAAGGTGTATGATTGGGAAAGACGTGAAAAGTACTGGAAAACCAATATGCTGGTGAGTTGGGCGCATACTTATGGAAAGCACGATGTGGGTGCATTGATCGGTTATGAAGAATCGCGTAACTGGGGAGACGAAGTGGATATTTGTAAGGAAGGTATGTCAAGTGTCAATTTGACAGACTTTGATGCCATGACGGATCCTTATTATATTAAGGGTTCTTCATACGAATATTCTTCTCGTTCTTGGTTCGGTCGCATCAATTATGCATTTGACAATCGTTACTTGTTCGAAATGAACATGCGTTATGATGGTTCTTCTCGTTTTTCTCCCGATTCTCGTTGGGGGCTGTTTCCTTCTTTCTCTGCCGGTTGGCGTATATCTGAAGAGGAATTCATGAAAGATATAGATTGGTTGAGTAATTTGAAGCTGCGTGCATCTTGGGGGAAGTTGGGTAATAATTCCATTGGTAATTACGAGTGGCAGGCACTTTACGGTTCAGGTTACAACTATGCGTTCAATAGCAATAAATCCAATGGTTTAGCCATGACTACTTTCTCCAACTACGCTTTGGAATAGGGAGGAAACGGCTATTACCAAATATAGGCCTTGATTTCGGTGTTTTGAACAACCGTTTGAACGGAACGATCGAAGTATATGACAAAAAAACGGATGGAATCTTATATCGCCCGACGCTTCCGGAATCTCTGAACCAATTTACTTCTCCGCTCCAGAATCTGGCAGGTGTTAACAACAAAGGGCTTGAAATTACTTTGGGTTGGAATGACCGTGTCGGAGACATCTCTTACTCAGTTTCAGGAAACTTTACTTATAATAAGAATAAAGTGACGAAATATAAAGGGGAGTTGGTCCGCGAATGGCGTACGGATGCCAACGGCAATAAAGTGTGGTATCAGAATGTTGGTACGGTAGCAAACGGTTCGTCCAACTTGATCGTGGAAGGCCACGAGATGAATGAATATTATATGATGAATCCATACAAAGGTAACGGTTCTTATTTCAATAGTGATGGGACAGTGAATATTAATGGGGGACCGAAAGACGGAATGATCCGTACTGAGGCTGATATGAAATGGTTGCAGGCGATGTTTGATGCTGGTTATAAGTTTTACCCAAACCAAGCGATCGGCAAAGATAAGATTTGGTATGGGGATATGATTTATGCTGACTATAACGGAGATGGTATTTATGGTAATGATGACGATCGCGATTTTCAAGGTGTTTCTTGGAGACCGAAATACTACTTCGGCTTGCAGGCAAGCATGACATGGAAGGGCTTTGACCTATCGATGAACTGGGCGGGAGCAGCCGGATTCAAGATCGATTATTACAAACAAACGCAAAACAGCGTCAGTGTTACGCACGGATATGGTCTCGGATATGACATTGCTTATGATCACTATTTCTTCGATCCTGAAAATCCGAATGATCCGCGTACGAACATTTATTCCGAAACGCCACGTCTCGTTGGTTATCAGAACAGCGGTCAGGCAAGTGCTACCAGTTCTTGGCATCTGAAGAATGGTAACTACATAAAGCTGAAAAACCTGACGATAGGCTATACCTTTCCGAAAGAATGGATGAAAGTAGCCTTCATTCAGAATGCACGAGTTTATCTGTCTGGCGAAAATTTACTGACAATCACTAAGTTCGAAGGTAGCGATCCGGAACGTATGGCCGGTGACGGTTATATGCCGATCCGCCAGTATACGGTTGGTGTTAATGTGACATTCTAATTAAATTGTGAAAAAAAAGTATGGACAAGAATAATTTGGGAATTATAAAAGACATGGCAAAACTTTTTTCAGCAACAATTTTGTCAGGTTTGTTCTTTACAGGTTGTGTAGATATGGATTTGACTCCGAAAAACCAGCCGAGTGAAGGAGAGGTATGGGCAGATGCCACGATGGCTGAACAGACTGTTACCGGCTTATACAATGGATTGAACCATTTGTATAATGATAACTATAATATGTGGTTCGATTGCTTTTCGGCAGTGATGGATGCGATGCGAACTGGCGTAACTTTGGTATGCTGTTTGGCAACCAGACGACATCAGGAGATGGTCCGAGTTGGATTTGGCATGACAACTATAAGTTTATCATCCGTTGCAATGATGTGATTGCTAATATGCCGGATGTGGTAGGGCTTCCGGAAGCGAAGAAAGCACGTTTGATTGCTGAAGCCAAATTTCTCCGTAGCTATTGGTATTATGAATTGAACTTGCTGTTTGGTGGTGTTCCTTATTATACAGAGCCAATCAAGAACATCGAAGAAGCGAAGGGTAGCCGTCTTTCTATGACGGATCTCTGGAATGAGTTGATTAAGGATTTGACTGATTGCATCAACGAGCCAAATTTGCCGGATAAATACAACAGCGGCGACAATGATTATGGTCACATTACGAAAGGTGCAGCGTATGCGCTCAGAGGCAAGATATACCTGTGGTTGGAGAACTGGGGGCTGCTGAAGCTGACTTCAAAAAGGTCGGTGATTGTGGTTATCGCCTGTTTACTTCCGGTGCGAATGCCTATAAGATGTTGTTCAAGGAGGTCAATGAGCAGTGTGATGAGATGATCTTCTCTGTCCAGTGCATCGAAGAGGATGGTTATTGGAATTCTAAGAACCGGGGATTTGGTAATCGTTGTACTTATGGTTCCATGTGGAATAACTATTTGGTCAATCCGGATTTCGTTGATACCTATGAGTGTGCGGATGGAAGCAAGTTCGACTGGTCGAAGATCATTCCCGAGTATTATAAGTTGACGGTCAATGAACGCCGTGTCTTTTTCTTGCGTGATAACTTGACGGAATCAGAAATCGCAAATGCGAAAGAGCAGGGGGCCAATATGGATTATTATCTGCCGAGTGGCAATGAAGCTCGTATTCGCAAGGCCTACGAACAGCGTGATCCGCGTTTAGAAATGAGTGTCATTACGCCGTATGCCACCTATTTAGGAGGTGACGGAGGTGCTGATAATTACTTTACAAACCGCTATCCGTTCCGTAGCCAGTGGATAGAAACACAAAATGCGGATGGTACGATTACGCGTGAAGCGAGTGATTTGCGTACTGATACGCAGGCGATGTTTTATTATCTGAACCGTAAATTCGTGACGGAAGGAGTCGGTGAAGGTAGCCAAAAAGGTACTGGTATTGATATGCCGAAAATCCGGTATGCTGATGTTCTGTTGAACCTTGCTGAGGCATTGAACGAACAGGGCAAGATAGACGAAGCGGTTACTGTTGTCAATCAGGTACGTGCTCGTGCCGGTGCCCAATTGCTCAACTCCAATGTCCCAACGACCGTGATGGGCCAAGCCGATATGCGTGAACGTATCCGGAACGAACGGTATTGGGAATTGCTTGGTGAAGACCTGATTTACTTTGACGAACTTCGTTGGAAGACTTGGAAGGACAAAAAGTTTGCCACATATGACGACAACGGCAAACAGGTGGTGAACGTCTGCGACAGGTTTGGGGACAGGCAACTTATCATTATGCGTGGGGGGGAGACCATTATTGGTTATATCCGATTCCGTATAACGAAACGCAGATGAACCCGAATATGGAACAGAATCCGGGTTGGAAGTAATGATTTTGTAAAGAAGAAGCTGTTGCAAAAGTTTATATTTTTGATATGTACTATTGTAATAGCTTCTTCATAAAAATAGATAGAAAATGAAGAATGTAAAAAAATTTTTCTTGTTGTCTTGTGCTATTTATTGCACTGCTTGTAGTGGAAATGGTAATACTGGAAATTCGGATGGGCAGGATATTCCGAAAGTTAATGATTCACAACTAGCTTATCATAATCCGGTGATACGGATTGCTGCACCTGATCCGACTGCCATGCGAGCAAAAGATGGTTATTTTTATTTATATGCGACTGAAGATATCCGTAACTTGCCGATTTTTCGATCAAGAGATATGGTGAACTGGGAAGAGATAGGAACTGCCTTCACTGATGAGACTCGTCCAGACTTCTTGCCCGACAACGAGGATGTCAAAGAACGTGCTCATCTTTGGGCCCCGGAGATTCGCTATGTGAAAGGCAAATATGTTCTTTTCTATTCTTTGGCGCAATGGGGCAATCATTGGGTTAGCACCGTTGGTTATGCCGTTTCCGATTCTCCCGAAGGTCCGTTCACACCGAAAGGCAAAGTATTTGACAGCCGTGAAGTGAATGTAGAGAACTCCATCGACCAGTATTTCTATGAGGAAGACGGCAAGTATTATATGCTTTGGGGGAGCTTCTTCGGAATTTATATCATGGAACTGGACGTGACAGATGATGTGATGATCACGCCTAAACTTGACACCAAGCGCCAGATCGCTGGCAACGCTTACGAAGGAATCAACCTGTGGAAACGCGACGGGTACTACTACCTCATCGGCTCTATCGGCTCTTGTTGCGAAGGACAGAAAAGCACCTACACCACAGTTGTGGCGCGTTCGAAAGACCTTTTTGGCCCGTATGTCGATAAACAGGGAGGACAATGTTGGATAACAAGCATGAAGTAATCCTGCATAAGAACGACCGCTTTGTCGGGACCGGCCACAATTCCACCCTTCTCGAAGATGACGAAAAGAACACGTGGATGCTTTACCATGCTTTTGAACTGGAACGTTGGATGCGCAACGGCAAGTTTTGTTGGACCGCATTTTGTGGGATGAAGACGGCTGGCCTTACGTTGATAAATTGGAGCCTTCTTACGGTGCGTTTCGTCCTGTTATTAAATAATTAACTGATGATTTTATGAATAAGAAATGGATTGCTTTATTGTTTTCGCTCTCCCTTTGTTTTTGCATGAGTTGTTCGGATTCCGAATCCGATAAAAAGGAAGAAGGAAAAGTAGAAGAAGAAAAGCCGGTAACCGTCTTGTCGAAGACGGTCCCTTTGGCTGATCCTTATATCTTGGTGTATGACAGCCTGTACTATATCTACGGGACGAATGTCGGGACCGGTTTTGATGTCTATTATTCCAAAGACCTCGAATACTGGGAACGTGCTTCGGCTTTGTCGCTTAGTCATACGAATTCGTACGGCGAATCGATGTTCTGGGCACCGGAAGTCTATTATGTTGAAAAAGATAAGAAGTTCTACATGTTCTATTCGACGGAAGAGCATATTTGTGTTGCTACGGCAGATTCTCCTTTGGGTCCGTTCAAGCAGGACGAGCATAAGCCGATCCGCGAGGAAAAGAGCATTGATACTTCCGTCTTTTTTGACGAAGACGGAAAAGCCTATCTATATTTCGTTCGTTTCAACGATGGCAATGTCATCTGGTGCGCGGAGCTGAAAGAGAACCTGAAAGAGATCAAGGAAGAAACATTGACACAATGTTTCAAGGCCGAAGAACCGTGGGAATTGGTTCTTCCCAAAGTAGTGGAAGGTCCTTCCGTCTTTAAACAGTAATGGCGTCTATTATCTGATTTATTCGGCAAACGGCTATACAAGCCAGGACTATGCGGTAGGCTTTGCCACATCGGATTCGCCTTTCGGCCCGTGGAAAAAGTACGAAGGCAATCCCGTGTTGCATAAGTGCGACGGGCTGGTCGGTGTCGGTCACGGTGCTCCTTTTGTCGATATGGAAGGTAAGATGCGCTATGTCTTCCATGCGCACAAAAGTGAGTCTGAGATACATCCTCGCAATTCGTTTGTCGTAGATATGTTTGTCAAGGATAGTATTGTTTCGTTAGGAGGAAATATTGTTCGTCCGATGGTGGTAGACAGGCTGCCATCCGGTAAATAAGGTATAGAAAGTAAGGCATCGCTTTACAAGTGCTAACCCTATGAGTTACGATGGCTAATGCATAAGGTTAGCCATCGTAATGCAATTGATACAAAATCCGGGTTATAATTCCCTTCTTATCCTGATCTGGGAAGGGAGTTATTGTATAACATTGTTTCATTAACAACAAAACACATTCGTTTACTATAGGCAATTCTCCGGGAGTTCAGCTTTTCCACAATGTTAGGATATTCTGTTTTTTGAGCATAAAGGGATTTTGTTTTTCGATTTCCTGCTGTGCTCGTTTTGCTGGTTGCTTATTAATTCGGG
>ENA-OQCX01001621-OQCX01001621.1-human-gut-metagenome-genome-assembly--contig:-NODE-1621-length-10011-cov-1.811514_pt1 | contig 10011 bp, 14 predicted proteins | sample MGYA00242762_ERZ504587 | MGnify/ENA primary metagenome ERZ504587 (study PRJEB26092, sample SAMD00036337) | human gut metagenome | host: Homo sapiens | study: EMG produced TPA metagenomics assembly of...
CAAGTGGATCTGTGAAAGGTCCGTTCAGTGTGGATACATATGCTTCAATTGCATGTGTAAGAGCATCCATACCTGTATATGCAACCTGTTTAACCGGGAGTCCTGCAACAAGGTCAGGATCAACGATTGCAACATCTGGTGTGATGTTGAAGTCAGCCAGTGGATATTTCACACCAGTCTGATAGTTTGTGATAACTGAGAATGCTGTAACCTCTGTAGCTGTTCCTGAAGTTGTAGGAATTGCTGCAAATTTAGCTTTCTGTCTCAGTTCCGGGAAGCTGAATGGTGTGATCAGGTCTCAAAGGAGATCTCCGGGTACTCATAGAATGCCCACATAGCTTTCGCTGCATCGATTGGTGATCCACCACCCATAGCAACGATCCAATCCGGCTCGAAAGCACGCATTGCTTCTGCACCTTTCATAACAGTCTCAACTGACGGATCTGGCTCAACACCTTCAAACAGCTGAACTTCCATTCCGCCTTCTTTCAGATAATTAACTGCTTTATCCAGGAATCCCTGACGTTTCATAGAACCGCCACCAACTACGAGAATGGCTTTCTTTCCTTTCAGGTTCTTCAGTTCTTCCAGACATCCTTTTCCATGATAAATGTCTCTTGGTAAGCAAAATCTACTCATAACAAATCTCTCCTTTTTTATGTAGTATTGTTATTTTTTTAACAGATATTATTATAACTCTGTATGCTAAAAAAAGCAACCCTATTTTGGAAAATTTACATAACATTTTCCAAATCAAGGTTACTTTTCTAGTTACTTTACACAGTTTACTTAATATGTAGTAATATAGTTTCGTGTTGTTACTTCCGTTGCTTTTCCATTTTTATCGTTCACGAGAATTGCTGAAAGTTGTTTGTGAATTTTCTGGCATAATCAATCGGGTCAGTATATTTCTCAGAGGATGCGGTTGGAGTTGAACTGTCCATCGTGTAGTATGCCGTATATCCATCCGGCACCGTAATCGTGATCTGTGTGGCTGTACTATATTGTCCGGTTGATGGAGAAACTGCCGGAGCGTCTACAAGTGGAAATTCAATGGAATATTTTGCACTGGAAACAGCACTTGGTATTCCCTTTTTATTAACAGCAATTGCACGGATCTCTGTGTCACCTTCGGACTGAAGCAAAACAGCTTCTTTGTATTCTGTACTTGACTCCGTCGGATCAGAACCATCTGTTGTATAATAAATCGTTCCTCCTGTAGCAGATGTTAATGTTACCTGCTGTACTTCATCATAGGTTCCTTCTTTCAAACTGAATTCAGGAGCAGCAGAAACATAATCATTCATAGCAGATAATACATTCTTATCTTCACAATCCTGCAGGAGATCAGAAATCTTATTCGGCTGTTCTGTTTTCTCATAGAATTTTACCGCAGCTTTATAGAGATTTACATTCGACGGTTGTGTCTCCAGTGCGTTGAGATAGATGCTTTCAGCACTGTCCAGATCATCCTGGGCAACATAGATATTAGCAAGTCCGGTATAAGCCTCTGCCTTTGATTTATCCTTTATAATTGCTCTGTTAAAATAATTCTCTGCAGAAGTATAGTTACTGTTCTGCAGTGCGGCATTCCCTTTTTTGATCATGCCTGTATAGGAATTCTGATATCCGATATAAATTCCGACACCAACCAGAAGAATGAGCAGGAAAAAAACCGTAAGTAATTTTTGGCGTTTTTTTCTGGCAGCTTCTTGTTTTTTGATCTGCTGCAGGCGTCTGCTTTCAGTAGATGTCCGGCGCAGATTCTCTGTTGACTGACGGGCATCCTGATAACGCTTTGCATCTGTTTTCTGACGTTGTCTTTGCGCTCTCTGGCGCCGTAGCTGCTCTCTTCGCTCTTCTCTTACTTTATCCAGTTCCGCCTGACTTAAGACGCGTGTGGAATTAGGATTCGATCGTTGATTTTGTCGATTTCTGTTTCTGTTGGTTTTGGCTCACATTCTGTCTTCGGACTACATCTGCTGGATCTGACGTGTAGCTCCGGCTACTGAGCCTTTCACTTCGCGTGCGAGTACGTCTTCCAGAGGGTTATAATCTGGTACGATCTGTACTTCAGCACCGCATACGGGACAAATCAACTGATCGTCTGGTATATTTGCTCCGCAATGTGTACACCTCATTTACAAGCTCCTCCTACTTACGAACTGTTTCAACGCAATTATTCATCAGCATCGCAATTGTCATTGGACCAACACCGCCCGGTACCGGCGTAATTGCAGAAGAATGAGGTTCAACATCCGCAAAATCAACATCTCCGCAAAGGTGGTTCGCTTCATCACGATGCATTCCTACATCGATGACAACAGCTCCCTCTTTGACATATTCAGATGTGATAAAACGCTCTTTTCCAATTGCAACAATCAGGATATCTGCTCGTTTTGCTACTTCTTTAAGATCTTTTGTTCGGGAATGTGTAACGGTTACAGTTCCGTTTTCACGAAGCAAAAGGGCTGCCATTGGTTTACCGACGATATTGCTTCGTTCCAATGATCACACATTCTTTTCCTTCGATTGAAATATTAGATCTTTTCAAAAGCTGAATGATTCCGGCCGGAGTACAGGATAAAAATCCTTTTTCTCCGATCCAGAGTCTTCCAACACTTACAGGGTGGAATCCATCTACATCCTTATCAGGTGAAATCGTACGGATGATCTTATCTTCATCAATATGATCCGGTACTGGAAGCTGTACAAGAATTCCATTTACGCTTTCATCTGCATTTAATTCTTCTACTAACTTAATCAGTTCTTCTTCCGAAGTCTCTTCCGGAAGTTCATATGATCTGGATTCTACCCCGATATAGGCGCATGCCTTTTTCTTGTTTCTGACATATACAGAAGAAGCCGGATCACTTCCCACCCTGAATCACAGCAAGGCAAATATCAATGCCTTTTGCCTTTAAACTGTGCTACTTCTTCTTTCAACTCATCTTTAATCTGCTGAGAGATTAATTTACCATCTATCAACTGTGCCATGTGTATCTCCTTAATTAATTATCTAACTCCATGAAAACAATTGGCATTGTCGGTCACAAACTACTATGACCGGCAGCCAATCGTAAAAAACTTTAGAAAAGTCCGGTGATCTTTCCGTCATCTGTAACATCGATTCCGTTTGCAGCAGGAACTTTTGGGAGTCCAGGCATTGTCATAACAGCTCCTGTCAGTGCGACAACAAAACCGGCTCCTGCACTTACATATACTTCACGGATATGAATATCAAAGTTCTCAGGTCTTCCAAGCTTTGTAGCGTCATCTGAAAGAGAATACTGATTCTTTGCCATACAGATCGGGAAAGAACCAAATCCCATAGATTCAATCTTGGAGAGCTGTTTCTCAGCTGCAGGTTCATATACAACATCATGTGCGCCGTAAATCTCCTGCGCGATTGTACGGATCTTGTCTTTCAGAGAAAGCTCATCATTATAAAGCGTATGGAAATCACTTTCTTTTGTCTCAAGTGTTTCAAGAACCTTCTGCGCAAGATCTACACCGCCTTCTCCGCCTTTCTCCCACACTTCAGAGAGGGCAAACTCGCATCCGCGTTCACGACAAAATTTTTCAATAAATGCATTTTCAGCATCTGTATCTGTTACAAATGAATTCAGTGTAACGATTACCGGTACACCGTATTTCTGAATATTTTCGATGTGTTTCTCAAGGTTTACAATACCTTTTGCAAGGGCATCCAGGTTCTTCTTCTGCAAGGTCAGCCTTTGCAACGCCACCGTTATACTTTAATGCACGTACTGTTGCAACTAAAACTACTGCGTCTGGTTTCAGACCTGCCATACGGCATTTGATATCAAAGAATTTCTCAGCACCAAGATCTGCACCAAATCCGGCTTCTGTGACAGTGATGTCACTTAACTTCAGAGCCATCTTGGTTGCACGTACACTATTGCAGCCATGTGCAATGTTAGCAAATGGACCGCCATGTACTAATGCCGGTGTATGCTCAAGTGTCTGGATCAGGTTTGGCTTGATCGCATCTTTCAGAAGTGCAGCCATAGCACCTGTTGCCTGAAGATCATCTGCTGTAACAGGTTCTCCCTTGAAATTGTAAGCAACAATGATTCTTCCAAGTCTGCGCTTAAGATCTGCAAGATCATCTGCCAGACAGAGGATTGCCATGATCTCAGATGCCACTGTAATGACAAATGATCTTCACGGACCATACCGTCTGTTTTGCGTCCAAGTCCAACAACAATATTTCTGAGAACACGATCATTCATATCGACACAACGTTTCCATACAACTTGTCTTGGATCAATACCAAGTGTATTTCCCTGCTGGATATGATTGTCGAGCATTGCAGCAAGAAGGTTGTTTGCTGAAGTAATCGCATGAAAATCTCCTGTAAAATGCAGGTTCAGATCTTCCATAGGAACGACCTGGCTATCCGCCACCGGCTGCTCCACCTTTGATTCCAAAACACGGTCCGAGAGATGGCTCACGAAGTGCGATCATTGCCTTTTTTCCAAGTTTTGCAAATGCCTGTCCGAGACCTACAGATGTTGTAGTTCTTACCTTCTCCGGCCGGAGTAGGATTGATTGCTGTTACAAGTACAAGCTTTCCATCCTTATTATCTTTGATTCTGTTCCAGAGTTCATCGGAAAGTTTTGCCTTATATTTTCCATAAAATTCAAGTTCATCTTCTGAAATACCGGCCTGTACCGCTACCTCTTTGATGTGTTTCATTTCTGCTTCCTGTGCAATCTGAATATCTGTTTTCATCTTTCCCTCTCCTTTGTATCACTTTTGGTGTTTTTAAATTTTACGAAGTCTGATTCTGCATATATTCTGCAAACTCTTCTTTTGTCATAAGCACTTTTCTTGGTTTTGTTCCTTCTTCCGGGCCTACAACACCGGCTTCACATAGCTGATCCATAATTCTGGCAGCACGGTTGAAACCAATCTTGAACATCCTCTGAAGCATACCAATCGATGCTTTTTCCTTGTCGATGATCAGATTCCCTGCATCTGCAAAATAGACATCCCTGCTGTTCTCGCTGTCCTGCTGTCCTGGAAGAATTCCCTGACCCGGAAGATCTGCACTGCTTGAAATCTGTTCTTCTAGTTCATTACTGTACGAGGTATTTCCGTTCTTGTCAATCAAATAATCAACAACTTTTTGAACTTCTTCGTCTGAGACGAGGATCCCTGTACCCTGACAGGTTTTGGATATCCGGATGGATAAAAGAGCATGTCTCCCTTTCCCAGAAGCTTTTCAGCACCATTCATATCGATAATTGTCCTTGAATCGACACCTGATGATACAGAAAAAGCAATTCGGGAAGGCATGTTTGCTTTGATCAATCCGGTAATAACATTTACAGATGGTCTCTGTGTTGCAAGAATCAAATGAAGTCCCGCTGCTCTGGCAAGCTGTGCCAGACGACAGATAGCACCTTCTACTTCTCCCGGAGCAACCATCATAAGATCAGCAAGCTCGTCAATGATAATTACAATCTGAGGAAGCTTTTTCTGAATCTCCGGTCCGGTTTCTCCATGCTTGACCTTTTCGTTAAAGCCCTTTAAATCACGTACATTGTACTGTGCAAAAAGCTTGTAACGCTTTTCCATCTCAGCAACTGCCCAGTTCAAAGCACCTGCCGCCTTTTTCATATCTGTGACAACCGGAATCATCAGATGTGGAATTCCGTTATATACACTTAGTTCCACAACTTTTGGATCGACAAGGATCAGTTTAACATCATCAGGATCTGCCTTATAAATAACACTCATGATCAGAGTGTTGATGCAGACAGATTTACCGGATCCCGTTGCACCTGCAACAAGAAGATGCGGCATCTTGGCAATGTCAGTCACAACAACCTTTCCGGCAATATCTTTACCAACTGCAAATGAAATTGGCGATTTACTGTTTTTGAACTCTTTTGACTCCAACAGATCTCCCAGCATAACCGCCGTGTTTTCACTGTTCGGAACTTCGATACCGACCGCAGCTTTACCAGGGATTGGAGCTTCAATTCTCAGATCTGCAACTGCAAGATTTAGCTTGATATCATCTGCAAGTCCAACAATCCGGCTTACTTTTACGCCCTGTTCCGGTTGAAGCTCATATCTTGTAACAGATGACACAGCTTGCATTTGTCACATGCACTCCGACGCCAAATTTTGTAGTGTCTGTTCCAGTTTTAAAGCCGTGGCACGAAGGTGTTCATCCGAATCACCGCCGCCTTTCTTCCCCTTCTTTAACAGATTCAGCGGAGGTGTATGATAAACCGGCCGGGGTTTTTGCTCCTGTTCCCGTATGGTCTGTTCTACACTGGCTGTCTCTGCAGCAACTGCCTGCGCGTCTTTTTTACTGCTTCTTCTGGAATGCTCCTGTTTTATCTCCGGGCTATTTTCAACCATAGGATCCGCAGCCGGATCATGTTCAGAACGCATTTCATTTTCTTGTCGGGAAGCGGGTGTCTGTACCGGTTCAAGATGCAGCGGATCTTCAAACGGAAGCTCTTCCTGAGCATCCATTGCCGGTTCTGCTCTGTTAATGACAAAATGATCTTCAAAGGAATCCGTCAGATTTTTCGAATCCGGCTCTTTCTCCGGGACAAGTTCTGTCATTTCAGGTGATTTTGGAGTATGTCCAAAGCCACCAACAGGTGATTCTTCTTCCGAAAGAAGCGTTGTTGCGAACGTGATACCTGATGCTTTAAGGTCTGTCCGCTTTGTGCGTTTCTTTTTCTCACTTGGAGAAGATGCATCTGCCTGTGAAGTTTCGACTTTTTCTCTTTGCTTTAACGCAAGTGCCTCTTTGCGGGCATCCCGCTCCAGTGTACGGATCTCAGCAGTTTCCTGATGTTTCCGTTTCACTTCCTGGTAAGCTTTCTTTCCCTGTCTTCCAAGTGGGGCTAATAAAGAACGTTCTGTTACCAGAATGATACAAATGATTGAGAAAATGATCAAAATAACATAAGTACCTGCCTCTCCGATCAGTGGACATAAAATACTAATCAGAATTCCGCCAAGTAATCCACCCGCATTTTTATCAGCGCTGGAATCTTTGTAGTAAGATAAAACAGATGTCCCGGCGGTATATGGATGAAACATCAATTCTAAAATTCCACAAAGGAGAATGACCAGAACAATTGCGGCACCTACTTTTATGTAAGCATGAGGATTTCCTTTATTGGAAATATAAAAAGCAACTGCCCCGAAAAATACAAATGGAAATAAATATGCCATTGCTCCCACAAGTCCAAATCCTACGGAAGAAATTGCTCCTCCCGCTATGCCACCCATACCAAAATTACTCAGGATAAGAAGGATGCAGATGGCAAGGGAACCCAATAGAAGGATTTCTGAACGGATTTCCTGACTTTGTGATGTATTATTTATATGATTTGAAGTTCTTTTTGTCTTACTGCCAGAACTTTTTCTTTTGTGGAGGCAGAAGCTTTTTTTGCTGTCGATGTTTTCTTAGTTGTTGCATTTTTTTGCTGCTTTCGCTGTGTTGTTCGTAGAACTTTTTTTCGTATTTGTAGATTTTGCAGCCATCTGATTCCCCCTTGATTATTATACCATTGTACTGATTCAATCAAACGATAGATTGAATACATACTATTTCAAGTATAACATCAAATAAAATTCATGTCATTACAAAATTTCTTTGATCGGATGCCATTTTTTTGTTCTATATTTACATTTCTGAAGGTTTTTCCCGTTTTTCATCAATCAATTCATAGAGTTTTTTAAATGCCTGGTGAATGCCTCCGACTTCGTCGATGATCCCTTCTCTTACAGCTTCTTCTCCTTCTAACAGTGTTCCTACATCTTTTACAAGCTGCGTAGGTTCAACATCAGATCAACAAGACGTTTTTCTGTGATTTTAGAGTGTGCAGCAATAAATCCGGCAATTCTGTCCTGTGTACGTTCCATATTTCTCAGACTCTGTGTCACACCGATAAAAGTACCGTTTGAACGAACCGGATGAACAACCATGGTTCCTGTCGGTACAATAAAGGAATAATCTGCCGAAACAGCAAGAGGACCGCCAATAGAATGACTTCCACCAAGGACAAGAGAAACGGTTGGTTTTCCCAAAGAAGCTATCATCTCCGCAATTGCAAGTCCAGCTTCCACATCTCCACCCAGTGTATTTAATAAAATCGAGAACCCCCTCTACTTCATCGCTTTCTTCAGCTTCAGCCAGTTGTGGAAGTAAATGTTCGTACTTTGTTGCTTTTGTATTATTTGATACTGTTTCATGTCCTTCAATTTCACCTATAATTGTCAGAAGACGAATTTTGTAATTCTTTTTATTTTCATTTAACATTAACGCACCAAATTCTTTGATTTCATCTGATTTTTGCTTTTTTTCCTCGTTCATATCAATATGCCTCCTGTTGAAAGTAAATAAATACCATTACTAGAATGCACAGAATACGAGAAAATATGTATTGTATCCAATTCTGCATATCAATCCCTACAATTTAGACAAAAGAGCTGACTACTATTTAGAAACTACAATTCGGATACAAAAACAGGAGGTATGGATACAAAATCATAGGAATCCATACCTCCCGAATCATATGTAATTAATATTAATCTTCCAGTGCCTGTTCTACATCGGCAATCAGATCTTCAATATTCTCAATTCCAAGACTGAAACGAATCAGATCCGGCTGTACACCTGCTTCCAACAGTTCCTGCTCATTCATCTGTCTGTGTGTATGACTTGCAGGATGAAGTACGCAGCTTCTTGCGTCTGCTACATGAGTTACAATCGCAACCAGTTTCAGTTTGTCCATCATCTTAACTGCTGCTTCTCTTCCGCCCTTTAATCCAAAAGTAATAACACCGCATGTTCCATCCGGCATATATTTCTGAACAAGATCATAATCCTTGCTTCCCGGAAGTGACGGACAGTTAACCCATGCTACTTTCTCATGTCCCTGGAGATACTGAGCCATCTTTACTGCATTCTCACAATGTCTTGGTACTCTCAAATGAAGACTCTCGAGTCCAAGGTTCAGAAGAAATGCATTCTGTGGAGACTGGATCGATCCAAGATCTCTCATCAGCTGTGATGTTGCCTTTGTTATATAAGCAGCTTTGCCAAACTTTTCTGTGTATACAATTCCGTGATAAGTCTCATCCGGTGTTGTAAGTCCGGCAAACTTGTCTCCGTAAGCAGCCCAGTCAAAGTTTCCACTATCAACGATTGCTCCACCAACACAGGCTGCATGACCGTCCATATATTTTGTTGTTGAATGAGTAACAATATCTGCTCCCCATTCAAACGGGCGGCAGTTGATCGGTGTTGCAAATGTATTATCTACGATTAATGGAACATTGTGTGCATGTGCTGCTTTGGCAAACTTCTCAAAATCAAAGATAGTCAATGCAGGATTGGCAATTGTCTCTCCAAAAACAGCCTTTGTGTTCTCCTGGAATGCTGCATTTAATTCCTCTTCTGTGCAGTCAGGGTCAACAAATGTTGCTTTTACGCCCATTTTACGAATTGTATGAGCAAACAGGTTGTAAGTACCTCCATACAACGCAGATGCACATACGAATGTGATCACCTTCTTCAGCAATATTCATGATAGCATAGAAGTTTGCTGCCTGTCCGGAAGAAGTCAGCATTGCTGCTACTCCGCCTTCCATATCACAGATCTTAGCTGCTACCGCATCATTCGTCGGGTTCTGAAGTCTGGTATAAAAATATCCGGACTCTTCAAGATCAAACAGTCGTCCCATCTGATCACTGCTTGTATAACGGAATGTTGTGCTCTGAACGATCGGGAGTACACGTGGCTCACCGTTTCCCGGATTGTAACCGGACTGTACGCATTTCGTTTCCATCTTGTAATTACTCATAGTTTTATATCCTCTCTTATAGCTGGGTATTTCTATTCATTCCAGTTATGGTATACGTCCTGAACGTCATCATCCTCATCAAGAAGATCAAGTGTCTTCTGGATGTTTTTGATATCCTCTTCTTTGTAAGATCAACATAT
>ENA-OQCX01001622-OQCX01001622.1-human-gut-metagenome-genome-assembly--contig:-NODE-1622-length-10010-cov-1.398563_pt1 | contig 10010 bp, 16 predicted proteins | sample MGYA00242762_ERZ504587 | MGnify/ENA primary metagenome ERZ504587 (study PRJEB26092, sample SAMD00036337) | human gut metagenome | host: Homo sapiens | study: EMG produced TPA metagenomics assembly of...
AGAAAAGTTTTTTCTTTTTCTACATTATACTCTTCTTCAGTAATTCGGAAAGGATTCATAGATATAGGCTTGCTTTCAGAATAAGTAATGTATTTGCCATGATAGTATTCGCACATTCCTGAATAACTATGCCCTGTATCTACCAATACAATATCAGTGTTATCTAAAACCCATTGTCTTACTTTGGAGTTGACATAGAAAGACTTACCAGAACCACTTGGACCTAAAACAAAGAAGTTGGAGTTATTTGTATATTTTTCTCACCTTCTTTCCCGGACATATCTATTCCAACAGGCAATCCTTGTCTGTCTGTAAAATAAGTAAGAAAAGGGCTGTTTTCTGTTACTTGTAATTTTTCCTTGAACAAAAGACAAATTGCAGCATCGGAAGTTGTTAGAAATTTGTCATAACTGTTTAGGTTGATTGCGTTTCCTGGCAGTGCACATTCGAATAATTCTAATTGGTTGAAGCATTGTTTATTAATAATAATGCCACAATCAAAAAGAGATGTTTCAACATAGTTGATAGCCTTACTAATATCATCAAGACCAGCAAGAATTATATTATAATGTGCATATACAAGCATTTGCCCTTCTCTGGCAATATCCGACTGCACTCGTTCTATGTCTTCTACACATAAATCATTTGCAGGGTCAGGCATTCCTTTATGTTTTTTCTTTTTGCCTTCTAATTTGTTTGCTTCGTTTCGTTGGTCTGGAATATTTATTACTTGATTATAGATAATTGTGTCTATACCTGGTGTATCATGCAAAAAAGAGAGTAAGTCAACAGGAAACCTTAGCCCAATATTGACCTCTTTATATGGTTTTATAACAGAAGGAAAATTAACTTCGTCAATATCTACAAGAGAAATGCACTGTACGTTTTTTTCTCCAATTATAAGATTTTCTTCTCTTGCTTTGATATTTTTTAGGCTTACTGTTTGCTGATTGAAATTGATAGATAGAAATCTTTTTATATATATTTCTATTTCATTTTCATTTAATAGTTTAGCTCTTATTCCTCTGTTAGCGAATAGTCCTAATACTTTTGTGATGTTTCTAATAAAAGTATCAAACCTTCGAGGGTCAAAAGAAAAGAATTTAGACCTTTCTACTTCTCCTGTAATAACAAGATAAGTAGAAATATCAGTATATATTCGTCCTTTAAAATGTTCAAAATAACGATTTGATAAATAGTCGTTCTTCCTATTCTGGGGTGGTAAAAATGATTTTTTACATAGAATATCCTGTTTTTGTATTGTATATCCAGTTCCTAATACTTTGAGGATATTAGTAAATAAGTGGTGAAAATCATAGTAAGCATCCATATCTGCTGAATACTGTATTATAGGATTTTCACATTTAATGATAACAGAATAGTCGCCCCTTCGGTTATAGAATATAGGAGTATTGTCTATTGTTTCAATACCAATATAAGGAGCTTCAAATTCACTTTTCTTTTTCATAAGCTTTATTTTTTTCTATCTCTTATAAAAGTGCGTGATACTATATATATGCCTTTTCGTTTATCTTTCCTGTGAAGCCCTTTTCTTTGTAATTGCGATGTTATTCCTAACCCTCCAAACATAACTATTACAAGAGTTATACCTCCCCACATAAAAGAAGCCAGAGTAGAAACAATAGCACATAAAAGTAAAGCACTAATAATACAAGCTCCACCGATATATATGAACTTGCCTTTAAATCCTTTGAAAATAAGGGGCTTTTGTAGCCCCTTATATACATTGTAACTTGGATACTCTTTCGACATATTAGATTCCGAAGAATGCTTTTACGACAACACCTGATACAACCAGAAAGATACATGACCCCATCCAGCCCATAACAGCCTTTTGTACATCTTGGTCACCAGAGTTCCATTTTAAATAAACTCGCACTGCTCCAACTAATCCTACTAGACCTCCTAGTATCATCATCATGTTTCCTAGGGGGTCCATGTAGGTTGCAAGTTCAGAACTAGCTGCATCAATTCCCGCAGCACCTTGTGCAAAAGTGTTAGTTACTACCATTATGCTAATGGCTAAAGCGAATGCTCTTTGAGCAATTTTTGAAAAAAACTTTTTCATTTGAATAAAAATTAGTTGTTTATTTGTTTAAAATTTACGTGTGAAAACATGCTTTTCCCTTTAGCAAGAAGTTGTTCCATTGGAATACCTTGTGTTTCAACTTCCATTTCAATAGATTCATTTACAGATACATAATTCTGTTCAGATTCTTTTTTTCATCTTCTTTTTCGTATGAGCCTGTTTCAAAATCTTCATCTACAACTTTGTGAGGTATTTCTTCTTCCTCTCCTATTGAAATAATTTCTTCTTCTTCACCTGTATTGGTTTTGCTTTGCTTTAGGAAAGCATCATACAGGATGTTTGCAGCGTAGTAAACTACATAAATGGCAAATACAGCCATGATAAATTGTGAATAACTCATATTCTTAAATTTAAAAGTTTCATTAATCGACCCTTTTTCTGTACTTTTGATTTATAATAGTACTAGAGGTAATAACAGGGGGGAAAGCCCTAGTTTAAAATAGTTTCGCGAATAGTTGAATTTATGAAACTTGGATTTAAATAAAATGGAGATAATAGGCTACGCTCGTGTTTCAACGAGGGAACAGAATTTAGATTTGCAGCTAGATGCTTTAAAAGAAGCCGGATGCAAACTTATATTTGAGGAAAAAGTATCAGGAGTAAAGGATAGACCCGAATTAGATAAAGCCCTTGCATATTTGCGAGAAGGTGATACTTTTTGTTATCTGGAAGCTAGATAGATTAGGACGTTCTTTGAAAGATTTAGTTATATAGTTGATTGTTTGCAGAAAAGAAAAATTGCATTCAAAAGCATAGTTGATGGTATTGATACTAATAGTGCTTTAGGAAGATGTCAATTTGGAATTTTTGCTTCATTGGCTGAATATGAACGTGAAATAATAGTAGAACGAACTAGGGCTGGATTACAAGCTGCAAAAGAACGAGGGAAACTTACGGGACGACCTATAGGGTTATCGGAAGATGCAAAGAGAAAGCTATAGCAGCAAAGCGTTTATATGAAAATCGGGATTATTCTATAGATGAAATATGTAGAATTTTACACATTGGAAGTAAGGCTACTTTGTATAGGTATTTACGTTATGAAAAAGTAAGATTGATGAATAGAAGAAATAAATAGGGCGTTACCTTTCAGGTCGGGCTTTTCGCTGCAAGTCCTCGCTACGCTGTGGGCTTTCCGCTGCAATCCCTAACGCATTTTCCCACCCACCCTTCTAAGGTATATCCAATGCTTTGCTTTTTTTCACCGCTTCTATGAAGCACCTACAAAAGCAAGGCATTGGATATTCGGTTTTATAGACTTCATGTTCCCTAAAGGGAATATTCCGTTTTATAAAACCTTATCTCTCACCCAAAATATATAAAACTTTAGGGAAAAGATAATACGTTAAAAATCAGCCGATTATAAACTATTTTTAACAAAAATAATTGTCCTATTATTTGCGACATTTATAGAAAATTACTATCTTTGAGTATTGAAAATAAAGAGATAAATAAACTTTTAAAGCTGGTTTGGCTGCCAGTATAAAGAACAGCAAACAAAATCATGAATATCTTAAGATTTCTTTTAAGTAGCTTTTTATGGGCTATGGGTGGAATTTTTGTATTAGCAATCTATGCGTATAGTGAACTAGTCTATTTGATTTTTATTTGCATTGCAATAGTAGGATTAACCATCTACTACAGAAAATCCATAATAAAAATGTACGCAGAAATCTTTAATGAGTTAGGAATCAATAAGTATGTTATACAAATTAAAAATCTAAAGAAATACAAAGAACCTATTTACAAACTAATCAATACAATAGGTCTATGATGATTGTTTTTTCTCTATCTTTGCTAAAGACATCAGCAAGATAGCTATATAAAATTAGAAAATAAATAGTTATGGAAACTAATCAAACATATCAAAATGAACTTGGTTCGGCTATGCTCCCATTTGTTATGAGAGAATTGGTTGATACAGTCATGAAAAGAAAAACGCTACCTTTAGAAGATGCGTTATACTATATATATTCTTCCAATTTGTACAAGGCATTATTGGACGAGAACACAAAACTATGGTATTCAAGTACATTATCACTTTATGAAGCATTAGAAAAAGAGAAAACAGAACAGAAGAAAGTACAAAAGGACAATCCAAAGATATTGCTTTTTCAAATGTTTTGTGCTGAAAATTACAGGGAAACTAAAAATATAAGTGCTAAAGAAACTCTTTTGCTGTTTTCCAATCATGGCGTTTTTGAATTTCTATATGAAAATTTTGAAATGCTGCACACACAAGATACAGAGTATATATTAGATACTATAATAACTTATATCAATAAAAAGGCATGAAACTATATCACGGCTCAACAGTTACCGTCAAATCCCCTAATATACAGAAAGGGCGTAAAGCTACTGACTTTGGAAAAGGATTCTATACGACAACTAATTTTGAACAGGCTAAGAAGTGGGCAATACTCAAAAGAAATCGGGAACATGGTAAAAAAGCGGTCGTTTCAGTTTATGAAGTCCCCGATAATATTCTTGATAGAGAGTTTTCAGTCCTTCGATTTGATGGGGCTACAAAAGAGTGGCTGGAGTTTGTAGTTAATAACCGCAGAGGAAAAGGAAAAAACAGCTATGATTTAATAATGGGACCCGTTGCCAATGACCAGTTATATGCAACAATCCGGCTTTATGAACAAGGTGTTGTTACGGCTGATGCAGCGATTGAAATGCTAAAGACCCATAAGCTTTTTAACCAAACTTTCATTTCATACAGTGAAAGTTATTCCATTATTAAAATTCACAGAATCTATTGAAGTATAAATCATAAAACTATAATGAACCATGAATAAAGAAATGAGCTTGGATGTTGCGCTCGACATTATCGGGACACTCCGCATGATGAAGATAGATGAAATATCAGAAGAGAAGGATGAAAACAGAAAAAAAATACTGCAAAAAGAACTTTCTGTTCTCAACACAGAAGAAAAAATAGCAAATGGATTGTTGCAGTTTGAAGTTTCTGAAAATGTGCGCTTATCAGTCATGGATAAGATACAAAACTATTACGCACCTAAATTGAAAGCATATTATGCAACGCTATGAAGTAGAAGCCATCTTTGAACAAAAAAAGATGGCTTATTTGAGGACATCAATATATCATCACAAAAGCCTATTGCTATAATCTTAGGTGGACAACCAGCTTGCGGAAAAAGCACTCTTATAAATGTTGCAAAGAAAGACCATCCTAACTTAGATTTTCTCACTGTTAATGGTGACCTTTACAGACAGTTTCACCCCAATAAGGAACTAATAAAAGACCCTATTAAATACCCCATTGAAACCCAGATTTTTTCTAGCGTTTTTACAGAAAGACTAATAGAAGAAGCCATTAAACGGAAATGCAATATTATTATAGAAGGAACTATGAGAAATCCAGATGTACCTTTAAAGACAGCACAAAAATTTAAAGATGCAGGATTTAGAGTTGAAGCATATATTATTGCAGCCCCCAAGGAGTTTACCCAACTAGGACTTTACAACAGGTATCAAGAAGAAGTACTAAGTAAAGGACAAGGACGATTAGCCGATATTGATTCACATAACAAAGCCGTAAATGGACTAATGAAATCTGCAAATCAATTATACAGTGATAAGGCTGTAGATAAGATTTCTATCCACACCTACTTAGCGAAAGAAAGAATTAAAGATTTCAATCTAGTAAATGGTGAATGGAGTTGCAAAAGTATGCCATCTATTTTTATAGATGAAAGTCGTTCAAAACAGATGAAGAATAAAGAAATACTTAACACTAACATTCAAAGAGGAAAAGAGCTTATTGAATCCGTAACGAATCCTGAAGTAAAAAAAAGGAATGAAAGAAGCTCTGTCACAACTTCAATCTTCACTAGAAAAAGTTCAAAGACAAGAAAAAGGATTAAAAAAAGGTTTCTTCTGATTCTTCCAAAAAGAGAGGACTGGCTTTTCCAATCCTCTTTTTCTATTTATTTGCGTCTTAACTCATTATCTATTTGCTGTGAAATTTGTCCTTTAACGGTTCTGATTACCTCATTAATATAATCAAGAATTGGCTTAGGGTCTATAGTTTTATCTTTGTATTCCATTTGAAAATGTAAGTGTTCTCCTGTGCTGCGCCCGGTACTTCCACTAATGCCTATTGGTTGCCCAGCTTCAACAGCTTGTTTCGCATTTACAAGCACACTGTATAAATGCCCATAGATAGAAGTAAAATCACCATGACGCACTTCTACATAATTGCCCAACCCTTTATTTTTTCCTGTTTTTACAACCATTCCCGGCATTATCGAATAAACATAGTCGTTGTTGCCTTTAAGGTCTATCCCTCTATGATTTGCTATTTTTCCAGTAAATGGGTCTTTTCTTTTACCATAATGGGAAGTTATCACCATTGAATCAATGGGCAAAGATAAATACCTTCTTTGCTTCCAGTATGCAAGTCGTTCTGTAGTCAAAGCATCATTGACGACAACAGCCTTTTCTTTTTCTTCTATCAATTTATTTTCTGTCGTTGCTAATACAGGTTCCGCTTTAGGAATATCTTTTTCTGTAATACCGTATTAAACTGACAGTAGCCATTCACTGAAAAAAACAATGAATAAGTAAAAAACATGATAAATTTATTCTTCATATTGATATTTTTATTACTTTTGAGCAAAAATATACATTACATGGATAAAAAGCAAGCTATTTTTAATGAAAATGATATTCCATATAAAGAATTAGAACTAATAGGAATATCAAAAAAAACAGATATGGTCTTTGGATAAGGCAAATATCACAGCTCTATTATCTGGAAAGAGAACCAGTTTACTAGACCTTTCTTTTCACGATAATAATGGAGAAGAAATAAGTATGAAAGGAAAAATAAGTTTGTACTGGAAAGATAGCAACAATGCTGGCGTTAAAGTTCATCCAGTCAGACCAGAAATAATGAATGATATAACCTTAAACCAAAGGAGTTAGAACGACTTCAAGATAACGAGATAATAACAAAAACTATTAACAATGAAAAATATCTCGTACAATTAGACCCTGAAACAAACGAATTGCTTAAAACAAAAATCAAAAGTATTTCAATACCTTCAAACATAAAAGGTGTTGAGCTGGATAAGCAACAAAAGGAAACTCTAAAATCAGGTAAGGAATTAATTTTGAATGTTGACAAAGAAAAAAATTGCCATAAGATTAGATTTAAATAATCCAAGAGGAATAAAATTCCTAGACTTCGAGCAGAAACAGAAAATAGCTTATGACCGGCATAACCCACAAATTATAGGAACTATTCATACTGATAAAAACAGAAATGATATATAGAATACATGAAAGGACAAAAAACAACACTTGGAAATGAATCGCAATCTAAAGTAGAACATAAATTCAAATTATAAAATGGAAGAAAAGAAAAAATTTGAAGCTTTGCAATATAGTTATGAAAATGCCGGACAATTCCGAGCAATAGCAGCAATTCTTGGATATTCAGAAGAATATCGGAATGGTGATATTACCTTTTCCAAAGGTAATGAAACATATACTTATCCACTGAATACACTTAAACTTGGCAATTTAGGAGATAATAGAGAATCTTTATTAGAGCAATCTAAAGAAAGAATAATCAGTTTCTTTGATAAAGAACAAGCTAGCAATAATTTCCAAGAATATAGCCAATATTTACGAGAAAACCACAATGTTGCAATTATAAAATGGGATGATATAAAACAAGGTACTAACAAGAATGAAGGATATAAAGACGGATTTACAGTCATTGACCTTGAAAATAAAATTGCATATAAAGGAGAAGACCTTTATCGATATGCTTATGAACAAAACCAAACCCTAGATGGTAAAGGTTCATATGTTGATATAGACTGGAACAAGTTTAATGAAGTAAGGATGTAAACCGGAAAATTTAAGCCCCGAAGATATTGCAAACATCAAAAATGGGAAAAAAACAGGTATGCTAAATTTTTCCATTGAAGATACTCCCGGTAATAGAACACTTCTAGAACAATGAAAAAGTGTCTTATAAAACAGAAAATGGAAAACTCCATTTTGAGGGGAAAGCAACAACTCTTAAATATATAACAGCCGAGAATACACCTGAAAATAAATCTAAATTAAAAAACCAACGAAATTGATTTCAAAGAAGAAGGTAAAACGCATCAAAAATTGATGGTATCAATGCTAGAAAACTAGCAATCGCAGCTATTACAGTAGTTTACCCAATCGCTGGGATTGCTATCTTGCTCATTCCTAAACGACAAGAAATAAAAAATGATTTATCCTTTACTAAGGATGAAATAAAAGCCCTAAAAGCTGATAATGTCGTAGTAAAGACTAATTCAAAAGGAGAAAGAACATTGCACCAACGTGACAAAGATACTAATGAGATAGTATCAATAAAAGCAAAAGACATTCATATTCCCCAAAAACTTGGAGGAATAGAGCTTACTCCTATGCAGCAAGAAAATCTCAAAAATGGAAAAGAAATTACCATTGTAAACGAGGAACTAAACAAAGCTGCAAAAGTAAAACTAGATTTGAATGCCAGAAATGGATTATCAATCAAAGATGCAAATACTATAGAAATTAAAGCGACTGAAAAGAAAGAACAAACAATAGGGAAAGAAAGATATAATATCTGATAAAGAAAAGATTAGAGTTTGTAAGCCCAAAAAGGAGCTAAAGGGATTGATGAAATTTTTAAAGATAAACCCACCGAAATGGCTGCCTTTTTAGAGAAACATAAACTTTCTAAAGATTATGCTTCTTACAAGGAAGTAGAAAAAACATATTCCAGCTCTAGGGAAGCTACTAAACAAACTGTCGGAGAACAAATATCTACCCAAATGGATAAAATAGATAGTTCTATTAAAGCAACAGCGAAGCAAGAAGCATCTATCTCGATATGGTAGAACCTACGGAAAAAATAATGATACTCCAACAATGAAACTATAATATTATGCTAACATTTGACGATTATAAGGCTAAAATATCCATCATTCAAATACTTGAAGATTTAGGATATAAACAAGACATTAGCAAAGGAAAGGTTTCGCCTGTTTTTAAACTGACAGACGGAGCAGGTAACAAGTTGGATGAAATCATCATCAAGAATCCTCATAGTGTACAAGAACACTACTATGATAGGAATTATAAAGGTGGAGATTTAATTCAGTTCATCAAAAATCATATTAACGACTTCCCACAATTCCAACATCAAAATACATTTGTGCGAATCAATATGATTTTAGGACATTACGCAAATGAGCCTTATAGTCCTAAATATGAAGCATTCAAAGTTGTAAAAGCAGAAAACAAATCTTTTGACAGAGATAGATATAAAGAATTTCCTACTACACTCGCTGATTTAAGATTTCTCACAAATGAAAGAAATATAAATCATCAAGTCGTAGAAAAGTTTCTACCATTATCACAAGGGTTAAAGACTTACAAGGAAACGGCAATTATTATAATATAGGTTTTCCCTATATTAATCCAAAGATAAAGACGACAAAGTAACAAATTACGAATTAAAGAAACTATGGATTCAAAGGAATGGCTGCCGGAGGTGATAAAAGTAACTCGCTTTGGATTGCTGATTTTTGCCCACACCCCCAAATGGCAAAACATATATACTTTGCAGAATCCGCTTTAGATGCTATGAGCTTCTATCAGCTCAATGCTAACAAAATCAAATTAGAAGAAAGTGTTTTTTGTAGTGTAGGAGGGTACATTTCAGTTAATCAAATAAAAAACACTTTATTGCGATACCCACAAGCTAAAGTACATACCTGTTTTGTATAATGATTTAAACGGTAATTTGTATGACATTAAAGTTGTCTGGAATCAATTTAGTTAATACAGAAATGACAATAAAAGAAAATAAAGAATGATGTGCTGTTTAAAACTA
>ENA-OQCX01001623-OQCX01001623.1-human-gut-metagenome-genome-assembly--contig:-NODE-1623-length-10008-cov-3.562392_pt1 | contig 10008 bp, 16 predicted proteins | sample MGYA00242762_ERZ504587 | MGnify/ENA primary metagenome ERZ504587 (study PRJEB26092, sample SAMD00036337) | human gut metagenome | host: Homo sapiens | study: EMG produced TPA metagenomics assembly of...
GCGCGAGGGCGGCAGGCAGGTTGCCCTGCAGCATGGTGAGGTCAGCATCCGGCGACAAGGACAGGGTGAGGTGGATTGTCAAGGAGGAGAGGTCGTCCTCAAAAAAAAAATTCCCAGTCAGGTGAAAGGATTCCTCATTTTTTGCATTATAGGAAGTAGAAGAGTATAAGCCCCCCTACCACCCAGCCGGGAGACCGGCGCAAGGAAAGTGAGGAATCTCCTATGAAGAAACGACTACTCAGCCTGCTGGTGGCAATCAGTATGGTGCTGACGTTCCTGCCCGTGTCGGCATTGACCGCAGCAGCAGCGGAGGATAGCAGCAACGGCGAACTTAAAATCGGACAAAACGGTTATCCTGTTCTGGATCATATCCCTCACCAAACAGTCAACGAGCATGATATCTACACTGGTGATGGCTGGACTTACGATGCCGATGAAAATTGTAAAATTCTGACCCTGTGCCCCAGTGCACCAACAAACTATGATTTTTGGGCCATTCACGAAGTGAACTTTAAAACCAACTGTACCTGGTAATTGGTTCCCATGCAGCTGTTACCGGCGGATCTTTTAATGCTTCTGTTACCAACAGGGGCACAATAACTGGCGGCATCTTTGGCAATGCTGTTACCAATCATGGTAAAATAATTGGCGGTAAATTTTACTCTTCAGTCACCAATGAATCGGATGGCATCATTGAAAATGGTCAGTTTGGTCGTTATTCTCACCTGTGCACCGTTACAAACAATAGCGGCACGATCAACGGCGGCACTTTCCAAGATGAGCTAACCGGAAGTGGCATAGAACCGGGTTATACCCTCACAGCAATAACACCCAACAATTTTATCAGTGTTTCGGTCAATGGGTATCGCAATTCATGCTATATCATCCCGAATCAAACATATCATGCTTCTGTCAGAATTGTTTATGCTTTTGACGATTATAGTGGTTTTCCATCACTCCCACCACTTGATGTAGCCATCAATAGTGCGCAATACATGCTTCTTTCCGACTGGTGTGGGAGTGATCTCAAGATTGAGTTCGAGGATATCCGCGGAGCTTATGAAGTCACCTTCACCGCACCGCCTGCAAATGGCTCAACCGTAACCATCAGCCGCTGACCCGGCTGGTGATTGACAAGGACGGCTACCCTGCCGTGGCACAAGATAGGGATGGCAACCGGGCGAATTATACCGGCGATGGTTGGAAGTTTGAAAACGACACTCTGACTTTGGAGCCTGCCGCTAAGACGAACTATGACTTTAACAGCACCGACCTGAACCCCCATAGGGTGGCGGTGAACTGCCCGGTTACGGTGAACAGCAACGCCACCATCACAAACGGCATTTTCCTGAAAGAAGTTACCGGCAGCGCCAGCGCCCTGAACGGCGTGTTCCTGAATGTTCCCACCGGCTGTGAAAACAGCGCTAAGAAAATTACTGTTTCTGATAACGGAACCATTACGGCCCTGAAAACCAGCGGCGATACCACCACACTGGACAGTGCCGCCAATGAACTTTATGTGGTCGGCCAGCCCACCGGTACCCTGTATGTGACCCTGAGCAGCGGCAAGGTACGGGAAGTACAGCTGCCTCTTACGGCTGACCTTGAGCTGCAATTGAACGACCCGGCACCCAAACCCGAACCGGAACCCAAGCCCGAACCCGAGCCGGAACCGGAGCCTACACCCTGAAAGTGGTGGGCGGCAGCTTTACGACCGGCGAAAGGGATGCGCTGACCAGCGGCACTGTGCCGGTGGATGCAGAAGCAAAAGTGACCCTGAACCGGATGCCGTACCGGAGGGCATGGTGTTCGACCAGTGGACCATCAGTGAGGAAAGCCTGCTGGGCAACCCCAATGTGGCCTACAACGCCGAAAGCTTTACCATCCCGGCCAATGCAGTGGAAAAAGGCAAGACCGTTACCGTGGAAGCCAGTACCGGGAAGCCACCATTGAAAGCGAAGGCCCCGGCATTCTGGCACCGCCGCCATAATCGGCACGGCGGGTGCTGGCGCGGCTGTGCTCGGCTACACCGGCTACATGATCGGCACCGAGCTGTACCTGAACACCGTCCTGCCTGCCGGTGCGGCCATCCCCAACAACGCCGGGGAGCTGGCCCTGCTGCTGTGGGAAGCCGCCGGGACCCCAGCCCCCGCTGCTCTTCTCCCTGCCGATGCTGCCCCGGTCCAGCAGGCCCTTGCATGGGCCATCGAGAACCAGCTCCTCGCCCCGGATGCGTCTGCGGAGGATTCCGTCAGCCGCTGGGAGGTTATTCGGAGCTGGAATCAGATGAAGGGGTAAGTGGCGAACCCTCTCAGTCAAAGCCTTCGGTTTTGCCACTAGCCGGGTTGTGGCACCCAGCAGTTACTTCATGCAATAAATTGCATTCGTATCTTGCTGGCCACTGCCCCAACAACTCCTCCCTCAATCCGCCGCTGGCGGCGGTCGTTGTTGTTGCCCCAAAGGGGGAGCCAAGGGCAATCCCAGATTTAGCAGCATCTGCTCTGTGATGTCTTACCTCTCCTTCGGGAGAGGTGGCATTGCGCAAGCAATGACGGAGAGGGTGAGGATGCTAACTAAACAGCGAACCCCCCGGTGCGATCTGCACTGGGGGGTTCGCTGTTATTGTTGCTTCAGGAAATATGTACCGCTTCCAGCACCCTGATGCCCTCCTGCTCCATCACGCCGCGCAGGGCTTCGAGATAGCCGGGCTTGTCCACCTTGTTCTCAATGCAGCAGGTCAGCACGCCGTGCAGGCTGGTGACCTCCATTGCAAGGGACGCACCGTCCGGCAGCACCCAGGTCTGGAAATCGGTCAGGTACGCTTCCAGCTCCGGGCTGTGCGGCAGCAGCGGGCTGCCGATGTAGCTGATCCAGAAATCTGCCGGGAAGCCGCTGATGTACTCGCCCATCTGGAACACACGCTTCTTGATCTTGAGCGCGGCCTTCTGCCGGAACACCTGATACACCCAGCCCATCTGTTCGGCCATGCGGAACAGGCGGCGCTCCGGGGTCAGGCTTTCCCGGATCTCATGGTCGAGCCGCTTTGCAAAGCTGTGGAGCCGGACCTGCGGTTCCAGCCGCAGGGCCAGCTGAAAGGACGCAATGCAGTTGTACAGGGCGTGCGGCACCCCCAGCGCCGCGCGGGTGTCGGCGGCATAGCTGTACGCAAGGTCATTCTTTTCCAGATACCGCTGCGCTGCCTGGCAGGTCAGCCCCATGAGGGCGCTGAAGGGCTTCACGCCCTCCTTCTGCGCCAGATCCACAAGGCTCTGTCTGTCCAGCCGCAGCCGCTGAAAATGGGGCGTGCCTTCGTGGATCTGCAGCACGTCCTTCTGCATGTTGTTGGCCACCTGGCTCTCCGGGTAGCGGGCCAGCAGCTGTTCCACATCGTAGGGCGGGTCAGAGGCAAGGGCCTCGCACACAAAACCGGCGTTGGAGCGCAGGTTGCAGTAGAGCTTGAGCAGCAGGGTGAAAAAGGGCGAGCCGCCCCGGCCATCGGCCAGGAAGTGGAACCAGTCCAGATAGACCGTGTTCCCCTCATAGCCCAGCGAGAAGAGATAATCGTTCGTCTCCTCGGGGATCTTTGGCTGGGCGCTGCCCTGCCGCACACGGCAGGGGGCAGTGTTGGGCTCCAGACGGGCCTCCCGCTTTTCCCACACCACATGGCAGAAATAATATTCTGCCAGCGGGCGGGCCGCATCCAGTGCCTGCTGCAGAAGAGCCGGGTCAACGGCCTCCTTCAGCGTGGCCTGATAGCGGCAGAGGACCTGATTTTCACGGTAGTAGTAGACGATGCCCTGAAACACCGCACGCTGCTCTGCATTCATCCGGAATTTACCCCGCGTTCTCGGCCAGATAATCGGTCAGATCGCCGATGGTCACAAAGTTGCGCAGCTCCTTTTCGGGGATGCGCAGACCAAAGGTCTCTTCCAGATCGGCCACGACGGTCAGGATCTCCATAGAGGACAGATCCAGATCATCCATCATCACGCTGTCTTCGTTGACATCCTCGGGCGAGATCTCTGCCACATCCTCCAGAATTGCCAGGATCTGAGACACGATTTCTGCTCTTTCCATCAAAAAATCTTCCTTTCCGTGAGGGATTTTTTATCGCCTGCAAGGGCGCAGTTTCAGTATGCCACGCGCCGGGCCGGTTTAGCCAGCCGGGCGGGGCATTCCTGTGTTTTATAATACCTGTTTTATGGAGGAAATGCAACACACCGACGCCCGGTTTTGCGCTTTTTTTACAATTTCCGCGCTTACCTGCGCAGCAGCTTGCCCATGGCGTTGCGGGGCAGGGGCTCGGTGCTGAACTCCACCGCCGTGATCCGCTGGTACAGCGGCAGGGTACGGTTCAACCCGGTGATAAAGGCCCGGACCTCCGCCTGCTTTTCCTCGGCACAGCAGATCAGCGCGCCGATCTTTTTGCCCATCTCCTTGACCACGCACTCCTGCACCTCAGGGCAGGCGTTGAGCCTTCTTTCCAGCTCCTCGGGGCTGACGTTCTCGCCGGTGCCCAGAATGATCAGGTTCTTCTTCCGGCCCACCATATAGTAATAGCCGTCCTCGTCCTCACGGGCCAGGTCGCCGGTGTGGAGCCAGCCGTCTTTGTCGATGATCTCGGCGGTGGCTTCGGGATCCTTATAGTAGCCCAGCATCACACAGCCGCCCCGGATGCAGATCTCGCCGGTCTCATCCAGCTTGTACTCGCAGTGGCCGTCCGGCTTGCCCAGCGCCCGGATATGAGGCTCTGCCTGGGCGTAGTTCACCAGACCATCGCCGCAGGTCTCGGTCATGCCGTAGCACTGGGTGATGTACATGCCGTTTTCCACCAGACCCAGCAGGAGCTCGCTGTCGAACATGGCAGAGCTGCCGCAGGGGTTCCACAGGCCGTTCAGCTTATCGGCGCGGCCGCGCTTGACATCCTTGTAGATGCTCTCCATCAGCACCGGGGCCACGGCAATGGAATCGCTGTGCATCAGGCCCAGATCCCGGTAGAAATTCCGCAGGTCACTGCAAAGGTTCAGGGCCCAGCCTTGAAGGGCCAGGAGAACAGGCAGATAAAGGTGCCCAGATGGAACAGGGGCAGGATGGCAAAGTTGCTCAGGACATCATTTTTGTCCTCGGGCAGCTGCCGGTGCTTGAAGTCCAGCATGTGGTCGCCCATGGCAACGTGCATCTGCATCACGGTAAAGAAGTTCCGCTCCGCCAGCATCACGGCCTTGCTGCGGCCGGTGGTGCCGGAGGTGAACAGCATGACCATCAGGCATTGGGGTCGATCTTCTTTTCCAGCCCGCCGGGCGCGGTGTCCTTCCAGACATCCATCGGCCGCAGGCGTTCCCCATACGCAGCCTCCAGCTGGTCACGGCAGCCGTAGTCCACCCCATCGTTCAGGATGAGGCAGGCTCTGCCAGCTCCAGCTCCCAGCTCAGCTCGTCCCAGGTCTTTTTCTGGTTCATCGTTACCAGAACAGCCCCGGCCAGCACAGCGCCAAAGGTATTCACGCCGTACTCATAGCAGTTCCGGCTCAACAGGACCACCCGCTTGCCCTCCACCTCCGGGATGTTCCGGGCAAACCAGGCAGCGGCGCGGCGGATATCCTGTGCATACTCGGCATAGGTTTTTTCCTTCACGGTGCCGGTGGTATCCTCTACCCAGCGGAAGGCCACCCGCCCGGGGAATTCCTGCTCCATTGTCCGGGTGACAAGATCATAGACATTGTTTACCATGGTCTGCTCCTTTTTCTCCCGTTTGATTTTACTTGCGCAGCAGCTTGCCCAGCGCGTTGCGGGGCAGGGGCGCGGCGCTGCACTCCACCACGGAGATGCGCTTGTACAGGGGCAGGGTGCGGTTCAGCTCGGTGACAAAAGCCTTCACCTGCTGCTGCTTGTCATCCTCACAGCAGACCACGGTGCCGATCTTCTTGCCCATCTCCTTGACGATGCACTCCTTGATGGCATCGCACTTGCCCAGCAGCTTTTCCAGCTCCTCGGGGCTGACGTTCTCGCCGCTGTCCAGAATGATGAGGTTCTTCTTGCGGCCGGTCATATAGTAGTAGCCTTCCTCGTCCACGCGGGCCAGGTCTCCGGTGTGGAGCCAGCCGTCCTTGCCGATGGTCTCGGCAGTTGCCTCGGGGTCCTTATAGTAGCCCAGCATCACGCAGCCGCCGCGGACGCAGATCTCGCCGGTCTCGTCCACCTTGACCTCACAGAAGCCGTCCGGCTTGCCCAGGGCACGCAGGTGGTCGCCCTCCTGGGCCACGTTCAGCAGGCCATAGCCGGCCAGCTCGGTCATGGAGTAGCACTGGTTGATGTAGAAACCGTTCTTCACCAGTTCGCTCAGGATGGCGGGGTCAAGGATGGCAGAGCTGCAGCTCAGGTTCCACAGCCCGTTCAGGCGGTCGGCATGGCCGCGCTTGACCTCGTTGTAGATCATCTCCACCAGCACCGGCGGGGTAGACATGGCATCGCTGTGCATCAGGCTCATATCCCGGCGCAGGTCGCGGGCATCACAGCAGAGATTCAGGGTCCAGCCTGTATGCCATAGACAAAGTAGCAGATGAACCGGCCAGATGGAACATGGGCACCAGCGTAAAGTGGCTGAAGGTCTGGTCGAGGTACTGGGGTGCCAGCCGCTCCTCCTGGTCAAGGATGGACTTCTGGCCATCGATGTACATCTGGCAGGCGGTGAAGTAGTTCTTCTCGCTCAACATCACGCCCTTGCTGCGGCCGGTGGTGCCGGAGGTGAACATCAGCATCAGCAGACCCTCGTGGTCGATGCGGTTGACCATCTCGGCCTCGGGTGCGGCGGTCCAGGCATCCATGGGGCGGAGCTGAGCGCCGTAGAGCGCTTCCAGCTGGGCGCGGTAGCCGTAATCGATGCCATCATTGAAGATGAGTCCGGCTCCACCATGCCCAGCTCATGCTCCAGCTCGGCCCAGGTCTTGCCCTGGTTCAGGGTCACGATGACAGCGCCTGCCATCATGGTGCCGAAAACGACCCGCGCCATACTCATAGTTGGTGCGGCTCAGGATGACGATCTTCTTGCCCTTGGGCTCGCCCAGCTCCTGCTGCAGGTAGCCGGTCGCTTTGCGGATATCCTGCACATACTGAGCGTAGGTCTTTTCCACCACCGTGTCTTTGCCCTCCACATAGCGGAACGCCACACGGTCAGCATACTTATTCTGCATCGCAGAGATCATATCAAAAACGGTCATCGGCATATTTGCCGCGGTCACAACTTCGTTACAAGCCTTGTCTGCCATTATTTTACACTCCCTGTTTATTTTTGTTAAAATATTCCCTTTCGTTTCCGCTAAATGGAATCTTCTGGGTACTCTAGCCTAGAGTATACCGCATAGAAGGCTCAAACGCAAGATTTAATTGCACAAATATGCAACTTAAACTTACAGTCAATCTGTGCACCCGGATGTAAATCCTGCCTTTTGTTGCGGGCAGGCCGTGAGTGTGGTACACTTTTCCCGGTATCCGCCTACCGTGCTTTCTCCCCGGGTTTGATTGACAGCAAGGGCAAAAAGCATTATACTTATTATAAATATCTCTAATTTTTAACATGATGCGCCAAAAATCCGGCAATTCTGCCATCCCGGGGCGGGGTGCGGCGCAGAGGAGGACCTTTTTATGGAGGGAACCAAACGCCGTGCCGCAAATTCACTGGGCATGTTCGATCTGCTCAAGGGTGTCGGCATGCTGACCATCGTCTTTGCCCACACCGGTGAGCTTTACCCCATGGGCGATGCCAGCCACATCAACCCGCTGACCTTTTTCATGTTCGCCTACCGCGAATCCCTGATGGCGGCCTTTTACATTGCCAGCGGCTACGGCTTCCGCAAGCGCTCCATCGGCAAGTGCATCGACCAGCAGTTCAAAACGCTGCTCAAGCCTTACATCTATACAGGCATTGCCACCACCGTGTTCCATTTTATCATCCATTACAGCCTGTTCGGCAGCCTGCACAACGCCACCTACGAGACCTACAAGGTGCTGGGCGGCTTTGCACTGGGCCTGCCCCACACGGCCACCTATTTCGGCCAGCTGTTCTTCTCCTGCGGCCCCATGTGGTATCTGCTCTCGCTGATGATCGCATGGATCCTGCTGGATCTCATCCTGAATATCTTCCCGGAGCAGTACATAAACTGGGCGGTGCTGGGTACCATGCTGTTAGGCTGGGGCATCTGCATCACCTGGGAGGCCCCTTTTTGCATCGGTCAGGGCATGGTCACCGTTCCGGCCTGTATGTGGCTACCTTGCCAAGAAGTATAAGATCTTTGAACAGCCCCTCTCGCCCCGTCTGCGCGGCGGGATGATCGCAGCGGCGCTGGCTGTGGCCGCACTGGTGCTTCTTACCAAGAGCACCGACTGCGTCTCGATGGCCGAGTGGACCCTCGGCCCCGTGAGCATCCTGCTGGATGCTGTAACGGGCCTGGGCATCCTTTCCATCGTCATCTGGTTCCAGCGCAGGGTGGAAAACGTTGTCACCCACGCCATCCAGCCATTGGCCGCCGTTCGCTGTTCATCTTCTGCGTCCACACCGTGGAGCTCACGGCCATTCCCTGGTACCTGATGCCCCAGAAGTTTGCGGCTCACCCGGTGCTGGGCATGGTGCTGCAGTTCACCCTTTCGCTGGGCTCCACCTTGCTCATCTGCGAGCTGCTGGTGCGCCGCCGGGACCTGAAGTTCTGGCTCACCTCCCGCCGGGAGCAGAAGACGGCGGAAGCGCCCCGCCGGCGCAGCGCCCGCACCGAAGCGCCCGAGCGTCATTTTGCGGCAAAACACTGATTTTTTGCGGAGGGTGCCCCCTCTGCTGAAGTGAAATAATATTATGAGGAGAATCCGGTTATGAACAACGCAGCTCCTGAGAACACTGCGGCTCTGCAGGAAAAGATCGCCGAGCTGGAACAGCAGCTCAAGCTTTCGGACGAAGGTGTTTCCCATCTGGCAGAACGCTGCCTTGCCCTGGAACAGAAGGTGCAGTCCTACCTTGCGGCACACCCCCAGCGCGAGATGCATACCGACTCGCCCACTCTGCTGCAGCCGCTGCTCTATTATGATGCAGGCTTCGGCTTTTCGGAAAAGGACACCCTGACCGCACCCGACTGCACCACCGACGAGCTGACCGGTGCCGTGACTGCGACCTTTGAGCTGCCGGTGGCTGCACAGGCCCTGCGGTTCGACCCGGGTGAGCTGCCCTGCTGCATCACCAACCTGATCTTTTCAGATGACCGCATCATCTGCGCACCCACCAACGGCTTGAACCTTTCCGGCGGCAGCACCCTGTTCCTGGGCGATGACCCCAACTACCGGCTGGAGGGCACCACCCACTACCCCGCCGGGATGAAGCTGGTGGTGAGCTACGGCTACTTCCCGCTGGAGACCCTGACGGACGAGCCTTTGTTCTGCGCCGTGCTGCAGGGCGTGCAGCAGCTCCAGCTGCGCAAGGACAGCGAAAAACAGCATATCCAGAAGCTGGAGCAGAATGCCGCGGCCCAGCAGCAGATGCTGGCCGCCCTGCAGCAGGAGATCGCGCAGCTGCACCAGAAAAACGCCGATCTGCAGGCCCGGAACATTGCCTATGAGACCTCGCTGGAAAGCGTGTTTTCCAGCAAAAGCTGGAAGCTCACTGCTCCCATCCGCAGCCTGATGCGTCTGTTCCACCGTGGAAACTGAGAAGCGGAACGGAGGAACAGCCATGTATAACAACTACACCCCCCTGCAGCAGCGTCAGCTGGCCCTGCAGGAGTACAGCAACACCCAGAGCACCTATCTGCTGGTCTGCGCACCGGCCCGCAGCACGGCCCTGAAAGCCACACTGACCGACCAGCTCCACCGCAAGTTCCGGCTGGTGGACCGGCTGGGGCGGGGAGCTGACCGCAAGCGTGGACGGCGTGCTTCTGCCGCCGAGGACGTGGAGCTGATGTCCACCGCCTGATGTACTTTGCCAAAGCCCTGCAGGACGGTGCGGATTACGCCGTCTGCAACGCTGTGTTCG
>ENA-OQCX01001624-OQCX01001624.1-human-gut-metagenome-genome-assembly--contig:-NODE-1624-length-10007-cov-2.423887_pt1 | contig 10007 bp, 15 predicted proteins | sample MGYA00242762_ERZ504587 | MGnify/ENA primary metagenome ERZ504587 (study PRJEB26092, sample SAMD00036337) | human gut metagenome | host: Homo sapiens | study: EMG produced TPA metagenomics assembly of...
ATATAAATAAGTATATTTTCCATAGAAACAAACGTGTTTTTCTGAAAATAAAAGTCATGCTGCAACGAAATTGCAGCCTTGTGGTATATCTTGCAGCCTTAAAGACGCAAAGCCTGTCACATATATGCATAATAAAAAAAGATCTGCGGGGATTTTTATATGGGAAGTAAAGTAAAAAAGCCCCCGGCCTGTTAAAAAAGTAACGCCAATCACTTTGTAACATAACGCAGAACCGCGCGACCGGGGGCAAAGACCCTCTGTCACGGTTCTGCATTTTATTTATTGTTACAAAAATGATTGGCTCTGCAAAGATAGAAAAATATTTGCTATGACACTGTTTGAGATTCTAAATTTTAATAGGGAGCTTCTGGAGCGTCTGGCCGGGACAGGTTACAAGCCGGACGACTACAAATATATCGACCTGTACAAGGAGTACGAACAAATGCGCCGCAAAGGTGAAAAGGTGACGTATTGTGTGGCCTTCCTCTCGGCCAGACATGGCGTTTCCGAAAGAAAGGTGTATGAGATTCTCGGGCGGTTCAAAAAGGAATGTACGTTCCATGCAGTATGAAAAGAGTGGAATTTTTGCTTTCATGGGGAGAAGAGATGAACTTTGTATCCGAAACATAAACACTCTTACACGACAGAATGATTACAGCAATGAAAAAGTACTACTACAGCCAGGCCCCGCTTCCTTTTGTGGGACAGAAGCGCATGTTCGCATCGGAGTTCAGAAAAGTCTTGAAGCGTTTCAGTGACAGGACGGTGTTCGTCGACCTGTTCGGCGGTTCCGGACTGCTCTCGCACATCACCAAGCGGGAAAGACCCGATTCAACCGTGATCTACAATGACCACGACAACTACCGCGAGCGTCTGGAGAACATCAGCCGGACGAACGCCCTGCTTTCCGACCTTCGCCGCCTCTCGGAAGGAATTCCCCGCCACAGGATGCTCTCCAAGAAGATGCACAGCATATTCCTGGAACGTATCCGTCGGGAGGAAAGCACCGGCTTTGTGGACTATCTCACCATCTCTTCCTCCCTGCTGTTCTCCGGCAAATATGCAGGAACATCGGGGAGCTCGGAAAACTGAATTTCTACAACAATATGCGCCTGAGCGACTACTGCTGCGAGGGCTATCTTGACGGACTCGAGGTGGTATGCTGTGACTACAGGGAGCTGGTGGACAGGTACAGGGACTCCCCGGATGTGGTCTTTCTGATAGATCCCCCTACATGGCGACGGACATCAGCACATACAGGATGGACTGGAAACTTACGGACTATCTGGATGTCCTGCTGGTACTGAAAGGACACCCTTTCATCTATTTCACTTCCGGCAAATCCCCCATACTGGATTTCTGCCGGTGGATGGAGGAACATCCTGAAACCGGCAATCCTTTCAAGGGAGCCGGCATGTCCACCCTTACGGCCAGAATGAACTACAGTTCGTCCTATACGGACATCATGCTGTACAAGGAAATGACTGAAGCGGCCTGAAGCGGCCACACCACCTTGAATTCCACTTGCGGATATCCCGGATGTGAATCCCGGATATCCGCTTAATTTTTGTTAAGTGCAATATGATTGCACTGCATCTTTCTATCATTGTCCCTGAAATATAACATTAAAAAGAAACTACCATGCCAAATGAAAACAACCTGTTGCCGGAACATGCACAGCTTGCAGCAGTTCTGGACAATCCGGAAGCAATCCAAAGGATCAAAGAACCGACAGAAAAAATGCAGATTGCCGCCGTACAGAAAAAGCCGGAACTTGTCCGGCTGTTCACCAACCCAACGGAGAAAGTACAGCTTTCCGCCGTAATTGCCTCTCCTGAAAGTGTCCTTCTCATGCAGGCCCCATCCCCTCTGGCCTGCTTCACGGCCGTGGAAGGGATGTTCAAGGCGGACCTGCGCCCACAACCGGTATTTTGGCCGCAGCCGGAGGCTGGTATTCCGGATGAAGGGGAACAGGAAACTCGGAGAACCGGATACGGAAGCCGTAAGGAGTTTTTTGATGAAGTCAAATCCTTTAAACATTGAAGCCATGCCTACAATCTTGGAACACCTTGCCGCGCTGTTCGACAAGGACATGAGGCGGTATTGAGCAATCCCCGCGCCATCAGCATGATCGCCAACCCTTCCGCCCGTGTCCAGATGGCCGCGGTCAGAAGGGACAGAAGTGTCATCTGCTTTATTGAGAAACCGACGGAAAAGGTACAGCTGACAGCTGTCAGAAACGCACCGCACAACATCCATTTCATTACTTCGCCAAGTGAGAGGGTACAGCTGACGGTCATAGGCATCAGGCCTTCCTATGTCGCTTCATCCCAAACCCTACGGAAAAAGTACAGCTGAAAGCCGTCGAGAAGAGACCGGAATGCATCTTCCTGCTGCAGAAGCCCGCAGAAAAGGTACAGCTGACGGCCGTCCTGAAAGATCCCCGGTATCTCTCGGCAATCAGGGAGCCGACAGAAAAAGTACAGCTGGCAGCCGTACAGAAAAATCCGGAATGCATCCGTCATATAGCGGAACCGACGGAGAAGGTGCAGCATATGGCCGTCCAGAGAAGTCCGGATATCTTCCGGCAGATCAGGCAGCCTGAGGAAAGCGTGCGGCTGGCGGCGGTGCAGGCCAAGGGAGAGAACATCAGATACGTGTCCGCCCCGTCCGAGGCTGTACAACTGGCGGCTGTCAGAAACGATCCGATGAATATCCGGTATATAGAAAACCCTACGGAAAAGGTGCAGTCTGTCGTTCTGCACGCAGACCGGGATGCGGCACCGTTTATCAGTTCGCCTACAGAAGAGATCAAAAGACTGGCGATGGAAATGTACGGCCTCAGACTGGAAAATGCCGCCGGCAAGGAGGCGGCAGCGGCCCGGACATCCGAAACCTTCGGAGACTCCGGAAAGAAAGCGGCGGAGGGCGTGGCAAAGAAACCCTCGGCAAAGCAGGTCAAAGAGGCGGTGGAGAAACTGGATAGCGAGATCAGGGAAATAAACAGGGAGTACTTCCAGGCCACTTACGAGGCGCAGTACTCGGACAACGCCGCGGAACGGGAAAGCGAGATCTCGCTGCCGGGAAAAACAGGGAGAAGAAGCTTGTCAAAGCTTATGAAAAATTCAACTCGGCAGCGTTCCGGAAAGGAAGGAATGCAATGTGGGGAAGATTGTCAAGGAACTACGCAAGGAAAGGGTGGCCGTGGAAAACATGAAAGCTGGGGAATGGCACTCCCTGATGAAGGGGAAGGCTGTACAGCCGCCCCTTGTTTCCGGCGCATCCGGAGCTGCAGGAAAAAGAAGCGCACTGATGCTTGCCAGAACACCCGCGGGATATGCACTGAAGGCGGCAGGCACCATAAACCAGGCAAGCCGGCAGGCCAATGCGGAAATGTAAGTAACATTTGCATTCTACATATATCACTTGTTTACTTATTTACTTTAAATTTCGGAAATGTAAATAAGTAAACAAGTTTTTTGCTGATAAAACTCTTTATGACTTTATGAACAAGGTATCATATTAAGCCGGCAAACAATGACACATACTTCCGATAAATATGTCACGGACGAAGAACTGGAGCTTGTCACACGTGGCAAGGCGGACGGCATATACATGAAAGCTCCGAACGGCAGTCCGACTTCCCTGAATGAGAGGCAGTGGGTCCAAGTGCGCACCAGAGCATTCAAGAACTGGTTTGGAGACTGGGAAAATGTACCGGAGGCAGCTTCAAGGATTGTCGATGAGAATGGCGAGCCTCTGGTTGTCCACCATGGAACACCTTTGCGCAGAGACCAGATTACTCCCGAGAGGGATGGCAGAGGGACGGGATCACTTATATATCCCAAAAGGCTCCGTTCCACACATTCAAGGGCGGTGAATATTCCGGCTGATTTTCACCTCCGTCGATGCGGAAAAGGCAAGAGGTATTGCAGAGACGCGTGCAATGAGCATTCCTGATGACAAATATGGCAATGAACAATGGACGGAAGAAGGATACGTGTATGACCTGTATGTAAATTCAAGAAACCCTTTTGACCCGAAAGACGGGCAGGCCGTAAAAAATCCTGCAGTCATTGGGCAGCGAGATACCTGTCCTGTCTTTTTATGGAGGAAAAGGAGGTACGGTATCCCCAGAGAAAGCGCTGGAGCTGGCATCAAGCAAAAGAAACTGCTGGATGCTGACGGAAACCCCGGAGTTTTTGTCCAAAGTCAGGGAGGCGGGCTATGACGGGCTTGTCGGTTACGACGAGGGAGTGAAATACATAGCCGTGATGTCTCCAGGACAGTTGAAGGACGCTTATGAAAACACGGGCGCGTTTTCCACATCAAATGACGACATCCGCTTCCGTCAGGTCTATCACGCAGTCCGGCCTCCTTCGGGCATTTCGACCATGCCTTTACCGGAACCGGTGAAGGGGCGCAGGCCTACGGATGGGGGACATACGTGACGGAAGTGAAAGGAATCGCCCGCAAATATGCGGCCATCGGTATAAAGCGGGGAAACCACATCACCTATGACGGGGAGCCTTTATCCCCGGTGCTTGACAACGAATATTATTTTGATGAGGTATGGAGGATATGGAAACGCCAGATCCTTTCTTCCACCGATGTGGACAGTTTGAAACGGAACATTTCTTCCGTGTATATGGACGGGCGTACCGCAAGCGCATACAGCGGACGGAGAAAGGCATTCGAGCAACAGAAGCAGGAGCTGCTTTCCGACATAGATGCGGGCAGGATACGCATTGAGCCGCCGCGCCACCTCTATACGGTGGAAATCCCGGAAAACAACGGGATGAACTATCTGTACTGGGACAGGCCGGTATCCGCGGAGCAGCAGGGAAAGATATTCCTGCAACTCCGCAAGGAACGTTTCTTCTTTCCGAAAGCCACGGCGGAGTTCTGGAGCGGCAGGTCGCATGTATGGAACAGTGGGAAAGAGTTCTACGGCTTTCTGGACCATATGTTCATGAATCCGGACCGGGATACCGATTCACAGCGGCTTGCCAGCGGGTTTCTTTCGCGAGCGGGTTTTACCGGGATTGACTATCCGGCGGAGTGTTCAACCGGCGGCCGGGCTGACGGCGCGCGGAACTATGTCATTTTCAGTGAGGCCGACCTGAAGATAACCGCACATGAACGTTTCCGCTTCATCGGAGAGAAAGGGGCCTCCAGACTTGACCGGTCTGAAGGGGCCTCCCTGCGGCTGGAGAACCTCGCCGTCGCCCGCGAAATGGAAAAGTCCGGCAAGGATGCCGGAACAATAAAGGCGGCGACAGGCTGGGAACGCGGGGCTGACAGCAAGTGGCGTTATGAGACGGCGGATTTCGAATACCATCCGGCCGGAGATCTGGGCTATTCACGACTGCTGGAAAAACAGTCCTGGCATGGGGAGCTTGAAAATCTTCTTGACCGGCAGATAGAGGGCGAAGCACTCTCTGAAGCGGAGTGGAAACGTTTTGAGGAACTGACGGAGCTGGCAGCCGGACTGAAGGAACAGGACGCGCTGCGTGAACGGATCTATCTTGATGACTATGTGAAGGACGATGAACTGTTCCAGGCCTATCCTGAAATGAAACGGACCCGGATGGAATTTGTGGACCTGCCGTCGGCCGAGTATTGCGGGGCCTACCTCCATTCGGACAACAGAATCGTGATAAACATCTCCCGGGCTGATGATGTGAGGTCTGTCCTGGCCCATGAGATACAGCACACCATACAGGCCATGGAGGGGTTTGCGCGGGGAAGCAATCCCGGGGAGTTTAAAAACACGACGGAGAATGTGATCCTGGACATCGTGCGGGCACTGACGGAAGGATTCTGGAGGGCGGCGGTTTTGACAACACGCCGGACGGCATTTTCGCCGCGCTGAACCGTGAGACAGCCTATGGCGGGACAATATTGAGGGACAACAGCTCCAGCCTGGACGCGGTGGCAGGCAAATACGGGTATGAGACGATATTCGATCTCGTGAACGACATCGGCAGCTTCAGGAGCAGTATACAGGAATACCGTTCCACTGCAGGGGAGGTGGAAGCGCGCAACGTGGAAAGCAGACTGGACTTTACTTCCGCCCAAAGACGGAACACGCTTGCCGTTTCCACCGAGGATATCGCCCGGGACGGGCAGATATTCCTTTCAAGGGACGTCCGGATGGACGAGCTCGCACGTCATGTGTCTTTTCTGGCCGGGAAACTGCATATTCCGGTGGAAGTGATCCGTCATGCCGACGAGGTAGGCTCTCCCGACATACGCGGCCTGCTCTCCTGCGGGAAAGACATCCGGGGCTGGTATGACATCCCCTCGCAACGTGTCTGCCTGTATCTTCCGCATGCCCGGGGGGAAAGCGGATGTCGAGCGTACCCTGCTGCATGAGGGTGTGGCACATTACGGCCTCAGAAAGCTTGCAGGTCACAAGCATATGGATGCTTTTCTGGATGACATCTTCAACGGATGCGGAGAAAAAGTACGGGTGAGATTCTCCGGATGGCGGCTGCAGACAGGACGGACATACGTGTCGCAACGGAAGAGTATCTGGCACGGATGGCCGAGGACGGTACGGACCGGTCTTTATGGGACAGGATTGTCACCGCCTTCCGGAATCTCCTCCGAAAGCTGGGGTTCTGCCTGGAAATCGGCACAAGGGAACTGAGGGGCATACTCGCCGCCAGCCGGAAAAATCTCACCGGAATTGCGGAACCGGCCGTAATACAGACGGCAAGAGGGGACCTTGAACTCTCCTGCGGATACGGGCGGGCGGTTCTCAGGCGGCAAGGAGTCGAGACGGATGCGACCTCCCTTCTGGAACGGATGAGAAAAGCGGGAATCAGCCCCGCCTCTCTCGGGCAGGAGGACTGGAAAGCCGTCTTTAACGGCGGCATCATCCTTCCCGGCGGCAGGAAGCTCATGGCCGTAAGGGAACCGGCCGGATACGGGATGAGGATATCCGATGTGTCACCGGGGAGTGCAAGAGAGTCGGGAATGGAAATGTAAAACAGGATACGGAAAAATAAGATATGGACGAGTGCGGTGAAAAAAATGCTATAAGCCTTTCATGGGGAAGGCGGGAAATCCGGATTTCCGGAGAGGGGGCCACCCTGTATGTGAACGGTGTCCCCCATGACATGACCATGATGCTGGAGACTATCCGTGGAGCCGGCGCAAGGCCGGAAAGGATATCCCCGGCCAGATGGATCTCCCTGTTGAGGGGACGGCCTACCGTGCTGCCGGGATGTGAAAGCCCCCTGGTCATGGTACGGGTCCCTTCCGGATATACGGTCAGGTGTCTGTTTCCGGCCGGGGAAAAGGGACACTCCTTCCAGGCGGAAATGCAGTAATTGGACCGGATTACTTATAAAGTATGATATTAATAAAGTTAATAGCGGTAAAAACTAAAAAAGTACAATGGAACATTACATTTTCTATTGCAAGCTGTCGCTTCTGGCAGTCCTGTCACTGATAACGGCCTGCTGCATGCTGAGCCGGAGATGGTATGTCAACCTGGCCGCATTTCTTGCATGCCTCTCGGGCGAGACCTTTCTGGCCCACCTGTTCTTCCCCGGATACATGCTGTGTCCGGCGGCCGCCTCGTTCATAATCCTCTTCCTTTCCCGGATATGGGACCTGTCCAGAACCTCGGCAAAGGGGAACGGGGCTGATCCCATCCGGCTGCCGGTCAGGTCAGGAATCCGGGAGTCCCGGCTCGAATTCTATTACTATTACTCCAACTTCCTGGTTTACGGAGGGCCGGTTCCGGAAAGACGAAAAGTATCGGAAAATGGCTTCTGAGCGAATACATGCGGCTGGGATTCGCCGGATTCATCTATGACTTCAAGGATACGGACTATACCGTACCGCCTACAACCTCATTAAAAGGCACAGGTATCCGCACAAGTTCTACTATGTCAGTTTCGACAGGCCTGAACGGTCGTACCGGTTCAACCCGCTCAAGGTGGTGAGGGACCGCACGGAACTGATCCAGCTGATGGAGGACGTGCTGCTCGCGCTGCTTCCCAAGAAGGAACAGCAGAACGAATGGGTCGCCGGAGGTCTGGGCATCCTCCGCGGCGTGGCGTTCCGGTTCTGGGACGAGTTCCCCGAACATTGCACGCTGCCGCATATACTGGCCTTCATCATGACCGCCTCGGCAAGGCAGCTCTCCCTGTTCCTGCAGCAGAACCTCGTGTCGGAAATGCTGGCCGGCGCTATCTGAAGGCGGAAGGTTCCGAGAAGACCCAGGCCTCCTATCTCTCCACGCTGTGTAACAATCTGGCCACTGTTTCACAGAACGAGGAGATCGCCTATGTCCTTTCAGGGGACGATTTCGATTTCAACCTGATCGATCCGGAAAATCCGAAACTTTTTGCCATCAGCAACAACTTCTCCAAGAATTCGGTCTATGCTCCGGTCATCGGCATGCTCATGAGTATATCCTCCCGGCAGTTCACCATGCGGAATAAGGTTCCCTTCGTCTATTTCCTGGACGAGATGACGACAGTCAATATAAGGAACTTTGAGACGATGCCTTCTGTTCTGCGCGAATACAAGGTGGGATTTGTATTACAGACACAGTCCGGTTCCAAAGTGGAGAACCAGTATGGCAGGCTCGACCGTTCATCCGTGGAAGCCAACTTCGGGAACCAGTTTTTCGGACGGACCAAGGACGTGGAATCATTGAAATATTATCCCATGATCTTCGGAAAGGAGGAAAAGGAACGGAGATCCCGCAGCACGGGAAAAAGCGGTGGAAGCACGAACAGGAGCGTGACCGTATCATCCCAGAAAGAGGACATATATCAGGGAAAGGATTTTGCGGATCTGGAACCCGGGGAGTTCATCGGTTCCGCCACGCGTGCCAACGTCAGCTACTTCAAGGTAAAGCTGGAGATGTATGACGACAGGAACGAGGAACCCCTGCCCGATGTTCGGTCCTTGAGCCGGGAGAGCTGGGCAGGAACTTCGCAAGGATTCTTGAGGAAGTACGGGAGCTGTTCCCGTGTGAATGACGGAACGGGGGGGTATTGTAGCGCCCCACCCGTTAAAGAATGGCCTTGGAACTCTTTTTTTAGCAGATGCGTATTACCGAAAGAAGCCTATTATGGCATCCTGCATTTAGTTCCAAAAGAATTAAAATCTGTTGCTGTTTCAAAGTAAGGGATAAGCAATTCAATAAAGCGACAAAAACAAGTAATAAATGAGATATTCAGGGATTTTTTGAACATTCTTAGATGATATACTAAAAAAACTATCCATATAATATGTCGTTTTGCACGTTTTTAATATATTTGCATCGTTTTATTAAATCTATTTTAATAGAAAGAAATTAATTCTAAACAAATAACAGATACCCGTTTATTAGAATAGAGACAATAAACATAACTAACCTTGTATTAATTTAAATTTAAAACTATGTTAGATCAATTCAAAACTGTAGGCATGCTGTTTGCCTTTTTGGGTGCTTCTACGGGAACGGTATCCGCTTTTACCCCCCCTATAACACGCTGATACACAGTGATATTACACAGCAAGACGGTGTGTGTAAAGGTGTAGTAAAGGACAATCAGGGAGAAACTGTCATCGGTGCGTCCGTTGTTGTAAAGGGAAGTACCAATGGTACCATTACAGGTCTTGACGGTGATTTCACCCTTGACAATGTAAAGAGAGGTGATGTTATCCAGATTTCTTACATCGGCTATGTGAGCCAGGAAGTCGTATGGCAGGGAACTCCGCTTAACATCACATTGAAAGAAGACTCCCAGACGTTGGAAGAAGTCGTAGTGGTAGGCTTCGGCTCGCAGAAAAAGCCAACCTGACAGGTTCGGTTTCGCAGGTCAAGATGGATGATGTGCTGGGCGAACGTCCTGTAACCAATGTCAAGAATGCCCTGCAGGGTTCTATGCCCGGTCTGATGGTAAGTGGTGGTGCATCACCGGGTGAAGCAAAAAGCTTCAACATACGTGGTACAGTATCCATCAACGGTATGAATCCGCTGGTGCTGATCGACA
>ENA-OQCX01001625-OQCX01001625.1-human-gut-metagenome-genome-assembly--contig:-NODE-1625-length-10007-cov-1.929960_pt1 | contig 10007 bp, 14 predicted proteins | sample MGYA00242762_ERZ504587 | MGnify/ENA primary metagenome ERZ504587 (study PRJEB26092, sample SAMD00036337) | human gut metagenome | host: Homo sapiens | study: EMG produced TPA metagenomics assembly of...
CCGTCTTCTCGATATACTGAACTGGCTAATTGCAGTCCGAATAAATGTGATGAAGTTTGCCAGATGGATTGAGAGCGACTTTCAATCTCATGGTATGACCGGTCTTTGGCGGTCGTCCTTGCGATGATCACGATATCATATCCACATTGGAACTGTTCTTCGTGTAACCTGTAACTCTCACGGATCAGCCTTGTTAAATGATGTCTTATGATGCTGTTCCCAACTTTTTGCTGACGGAAATTCCGACGCGGTTGCGTCCGAGATCATTCGCCAGGAGATACATTACAAGGTACTTGTTACCATAAGGTTTTCCCTTTCTGTATACAGACTGGAAATCCCTGTTTTTCTTCAATGATTCGGAAAATTTCATACTTTATTCTCCCGATTTACATAAATTTGCATAGAAGAAAAGGCCACATATATGTGACCTATGCTGATAATACTTTTCTTCCTTTTGCTCTTCTTGCTGCAAGAACTTTTCTTCCACCTGCTGTGCCATTCTTGCTCTGAATCCATGAACTTTCGCTCTGGAACGTTTCTTTGGCTGGAATGTCATCTTCATTGATATCCACCTCCTATCGATTTCTTCTTATATGAATAGAAGCTTATTTACGTTTTTAAGACATCGTACTTCATTATAATCAAAAAAGCTGTCTCCGTCAAGCAGTTTTAATAAAGTTTCGACCCTTATTTTAAGGAAATTATGAATAAGTTTATGGTTTTTGATTGATTCTGAAATCGTTTTTAAGGTAGAATATAAAAGTATGATTATGCTTATTTTGAAGATGAATGGGGCAGGAATATGGACGTCATAAAAGAAAAATGGGAAGAGATCATTCAAAAGCTAAAAGTAGAATATTTTCTATCGAACATTTCTTTTGAAACGTGGATACGCCCGCTGGAGGTATATGAGATCAGAGGCAACACTCTGTATCTTACCGTTAATTTTAAGGCGAGCATCGAACACATTCAGAATAAATATCTTCTTCCGCTTAAAGTATGCATCGCGGAAGTTACCGGGACAGAGTATCAGATTAAGTTTATTCCCAGAGATCTGCCGCGCGAGCAGCAGCGCAGATATCTGGAGAAGACTGCGCCCGTAAAAGAGAAGACACATAAGCATAAAGAGGTAAGCCCGATAGCTGAAAAAGCGAATCTGAATCCGAAGTATACGTTTGATACCTTTGTGGTAGGAGGGAATAATAATTTTGCACATGCCGCATCACTGGCAGTTGCCGAATCTCCCGGTGAGGTTTACAATCCTCTGTTTTTATATGGTGGGGTAGGACTTGGCAAGACCCATCTGATGCATTCAATCGCACACTACATACTGGACCGGGAACCATCGAAGAAAGTCCTGTATGTGACAAGTGAGACATTTACCAATGACCTGATCACGGCGATCCGCAACGGAAAGACCGGCAACGATCTGGCGATGAATGCATTCCGCGATAAGTACCGCAATAATGACGTACTTCTGATCGATGACGTACAGTTCATTATCGGCAAAGAAAGTACACAGGAAGAATTTTTCCATACGTTCAATCATCTGCACAATGCCGGAAAGCAGATCGTCATTTCCAGCGACAAACCGCCAAAGGATATGACGACACTGGAGGCGCGTCTGCGGACAAGATTTGAATGGGGACTGATCGCAGATATTTCGGTGCCGGATTACGAGACACGTATGGCGATTCTTTATAAGAAAATAGAACTGGACCAACTGGAAAGATATCAGATTCCGGATGAGGTGATCCAGTATATTGCGATGAACATCAAGACCAATATCCGGGAACTGGAAGGCTCACTTAACAAGCTGATCGCATTATACCGGATCGGTGGAAGAAAGAACTTTGATGTTTCTCTGGCGGCAGAGGCACTGAAGGATATGATCGCACCGGACGAGAGCCACAAGGTGACGCCGGAGCTGGTTCTGGATGTTGTCTCCGATCATTTTAATGTTTCCGTCTCTGAACTTAAGGGAAGTCGGAGAAATGCAAGAACGGCCGGAGCCAGACAGATCGTGATGTACCTGTGCAGGCAGATGACGGATGCGTCTCTTCAAAGTATCGGTGATCTGCTCGGAGGGCGTGACCATTCCACTGTGAACCACGGTGTGGACAAGATTGCCGGGATGTGGAAAAAGATGAGACTTTGAGAAATACGATCGAGATCATTCAGAAAGAAAATCAGCGCTGTAGAAAAGTTTTCCAATGATCTGCCAGGGAAGAAAAAGAACTGTCCACGGACTTGTCAAAGCCTTAAATCCTTTTGAATCAAGGCCTTAAAGTACTTGTCCACAATTTCAACAGACACTACTAAGATAACTACGGATTTGTTTTATATAAATATAATATTTTGCGCGTCGAAAGAGTTTTACACATTATGAAAATTCAAGAATGTCTTTAAATCAGAATTCTTTGTGAAAGGGGGTCAGCATTGTATCAAAGGCTGTTCCGACAAAGACAACCATGCCGATCCTGGAATGCATTCTGATAGATGCAACTACAGATATTATCAAACTTACAGCGAACGATATGGAGCTTGGGATCGAGACTGTGATCAGAGGGCAGATCGATGAGAAGGGAATGATCGCACTGGATGCGAGGATTTTCTCAGATATCGTAAGAAAGCTTCCTGATAATGAAATCGTGATTGAAAGTGGAGTGAACCTTCAGACGCTCATTACCTGTGAAAAAGCAAAATTCAATATTTCCGGTAAATCCGGTGAAGATTTTTCTTATCTGCCATATATTGAGAGAGAAAATCCGGTTTCCATTTCCCAGTTTACACTGAAAGAAGTGATCCGCCAGACCATTTTCTCAATTGCAGACAACGACAGCAACAACTGATGACAGGAGAACTCTTCGATATGAACGGAGATATTCTGAAAGTGGTATCCCTTGACGGACACCGTATTCCATCCGAAAGATCGAGCTGAAGGAATCTTATGAACCGAAGAAGATCGTGGTTCCGGGAAAGACCCTGATCGAAGTCAGCAAGATCCTTTCAGGTGAAGCAGACAGCGAAGTGAGACTGTATTTCACAGCCAACCACATTGTATTTGAATTTGATGATACCGTTGTGGTATCCAGACTGATTGAAGGAGAATATTTCCGTATTGAGCAGATGCTGTCCAATGATTATGAGACAAAGGTAAGAATCAATAAAAGAGAACTCCTGAACTGTATTGACCGTGCAACTCTTCTTGTAAAAGAAGGTGATAAGAAGCCGATCATCATCAACATTCAGGATGAAATGATGGAACTTAAGATCAAGTCAGAGAAGGGTACGATGGATGAAGAGATTATGATCACTAAAGAGGGAAAAGACCTCTTGATCGGCTTCAATCCGAAGTTCCTCATTGACGCACTTCGTGTCATTGATGATGAAGAAGCAGATCTTTACTTTATGAATGCAAAGGCTCCTTGCTTTATCAAGGATGAAGGAGAAAGCTATGTATACCTGATTCTTCCGGTGAACTTCAGTGGAGCAGTATAGGAATTTAGAGAGGACAAAAATTATGGAGACAATCAAACTCAGAGATGAATTTATCAAGCTTGGTCAGGCACTGAAAGCAGCAGGTCTTGTAGGATCCGGTGTGGAAGCCAAGGAAGTCATTACAGAAGGTCTGGTAAAGGTTAATGGAGAAGTAGATACCAGACGTGGTAAAAAATTATATGACGGCGACGTTGTTACATTTAACGGAGAAGAGATCAAGATTGAAAAATAGGCTGGCACAGGTATGATTATCAAATCATTAAAATTAAAAGATTACAGAAATTATGAAATATTGAATATTGAATTTGATCATGCCACGAATATTTTTTACGGTGATAATGCGCAGGGCAAGACGAATATCCTGGAAGGGGTGTATTTGTCGGGAACCACGAAGTCTCACAGGGGGGACGAAGGACCGGGATCTGATCCGATTCGGGCAGGATGAGGCTCATATTGAGACTGTTATTGAGAAAAATGGCGTTCCATGGCAGATCGATATGCACCTGAAGAAGAACAGTCCGAAAGGGATTGCGATTAACAAGGTCCCGATCCGGAGGGCGAGTGAGCTTTTCGGTCTGACGAATTTTGTGTTTTTCTCGCCGGAGGATCTGAACATTATTAAAAATGGTCCGGCGGAGAGGAGAAGGTTCATGGATCTGGAGCTTTCACAGCTTGATAAGGTGTATCTTAGTGACCTGGCAAATTATAACCGCACACTCAATCAGCGGAACCGTCTGCTGAAGGATGCCTATTACAGAGATGATATACTGGACACACTGGATGTATGGGATATGCAGCTGGTTCAGTATGGAGAAAAGATTATTCAGAGAAGGATCCGGTTTATCGAGGAGGTCAATGCGATAATCGGAGACATTCACCATAAACTGACGGGAGGCAGGGAAAGGATCAGCCTTTCGTATGAGCCTGGATGCGGAGCACTTTCGCTTGAGGCGGCGCTTGAGAAGAACAGGGAGCGCGATATCAGGATGAAGAGTACCTCGGTGGGACCTCACCGGATGATATCTGTTTTATGGCAGGTGGGATCGACATCCGCAGATTCGGATCGCAGGGGCAGCAGAGGACAGCGGCACTTTCGCTGAAACTGTCTGAGATCGAGCTGGTACGGCAGATCATAAAGGATACGCCGGTGCTGCTGCTTGACGATGTATTGTCTGAACTTGACAAACACAGGCAAAACTATTTACTGGACAGTATTCATTGATATACAGACTCTGATCACCTGTACGGGACTTGACGAGTTTGTCAATCATCGATTTTCAATAAATAAAGTATTCCATGTTCAGAACGGACATGTATCAAAAGAGAATTAGGAGGATCAATATGAGTGCAGAATATGGAGCAGACCAAATCCAGATACTGGAGGGGCTGGAAGCAGTAAGAAAGAGACCTGGTATGTATATCGGCAGTACATCTTCAAGAGGACTTCACCATCTTGTCTATGAGATCGTTGACAACTCGGTGGATGAAGCGCTTGCAGGATATTGTGATCATATCCAGGTGTTCATCAATCCGGATAATTCAATTACGGTTATAGATAACGGACGTGGTATTCCGGTGGGGATCAACCACAAAGCGGGACTCCCTGCGGTAGAGGTTGTATTCACCGTGCTTCATGCCGGCGGTAAATTCGGCGGTGGAGGATACAAGGTATCCGGTGGACTTCACGGTGTAGGAGCTTCCGTTGTAAATGCGCTTTCTGACTGGCTTGAGGTTGAGATCTGCACGAAGGAAGGTGTACAGACAGAGATATGAAAAAGGACATGTTGTTTACAAGCTGAAGGTTGTAGACGAATGTGATCCGGAGAAGACAGGAACAAAGGTAACCTTCCTTCCGGATGAAACTATTTTTGAAGATACAGTATTTGATTATGATACGTTAAAACAGAGATTCCGTGAGATGGCGTTCCTTACCAAGGGACTTCGCATCAGCCTGACCGATCTCCGGGATGAAGAACCGAAGGAAAGAGTGTTCCACTATGAAGGCGGTATCAAGGAGTTCGTTCATACTTAAATCGCAGTAAGACTCCGCTTTACGAGCAGATCATCTACTGTGAAGGAACAAAAGATAATGTAGAAGTTGAAGTTGCAATGCAGCACAATGATTCTTATACAGATAACACCTATGGTTTTGTAAATAATATCACGACACCGGAAGGTGGGACCCATGTGGTCGGATTCAGAAATGCGATCACAAAGACCTTTAACGACTATGCGAGAAAGAACAAATTATTAAAAGACAGTGAGCCGAATCTTTCCGGTGAGGATATCAGGGAAGGTCTTACAGCTATCATCAGTGTTAAGATTGAGGATCCTCAGTTTGAAGGACAGACCAAGCAGAAGCTCGGTAACAGTGAAGCGAGAGGTGCGGTTGACAGTATCGTCAGCAGCCAGCTTCAGATCTTCCTTGAACAGAATCCTGCTATTGGAAAATCAATTGTTGAGAAGTCGGTTATGGCGCAGAGAGCAAGAGAGGCGGCCAGAAAGGCGAGAGATCTTACCAGAAGAAAATCCGCACTGGAAGGCATGTCACTGCCTGGAAAGCTTGCGGACTGTTCAGATAAGGATCCATCCAAGTGTGAGATCTACATCGTAGAGGGAGACTCTGCGGGAGGTTCTGCAAAGACAGCCCGTGACAGAGCAACCCCAGGCGATCCTGCCGCTTCGTGGAAAGATCCTGAATGTAGAGAAGGCAAGACTGGATAAGATCTACGGTAATGCCGAGATCAAGGCAATGATCACTGCATTCGGTACAGGAATCCATGATGATTTCGATATTTCCAAACTGAGATATCACAAGATCATCATCATGACCGATGCCGACGTTGATGGAGCACATATCAGTACGCTGCTTCTGACATTCCTCTATCGTTTTATGCCGGAGCTGATCAAACAGGGCTATGTATATCTGGCTCAGCCGCCGCTTTACAAGCTGGAGAAGAACAAGAAAGTCTGGTATGCATACAGCGATGAAGAACTGGCGAAGATCATCAGCGAAGTTGGACGTGATCAGAACAATAAGATTCAGCGATACAAAGGTCTGGGTGAGATGGACGCAGAGCAGTTATGGGATACCACAATGGATCCGCAGCATCGAATCTTAAGAAGAGTGACAATGGACGATGAGACATCTTCCGAACTGGATCTTACCTTTACAACCCTGATGGGAGATAAAGTAGAACCAAGACGAGAATTTATCGAAGAGAATGCAAAATTTGTTAAGAACTTAGATATATAGGAGAATACCAATGGAAGATAATATTTTTGATAAAGTTCATGAAGTGGATATGAAAAAAACCATGGAAGAGTTCTATATCGATTATGCCATGAGTGTTATTGCTTCTCGTGCGCTTCCGGATGTAAGAGACGGTCTGAAACCTGTTCAGAGACGTATTCTTTATTCGATGATCGAGTTGAACAACGGTCCTGACAAGCCGCACCGTAAATGCGCGCGTATCGTCGGTGATACCATGGGTAAATATCACCCGCATGGTGACAGTTCTATTTACGGAGCCCTCGTTAATATGGCACAGGACTGGTCTACCCGTTACATTCTTGTAGACGGTCACGGTAACTTCGGTTCTGTGGACGGTGACGGTGCTGCCGCAATGCGATATACCGAGGCAAGACTTAGTAAGATTTCGATGGAAATGACAGCGGATATCAATAAAGATACCGTTGATTTTGCACCGAACTTTGACGAGACAGAAAAAGAACCGACCGTACTTCCGTCAAGATTTCCGAACCTTCTGGTAAACGGAACCTCCGGTATCGCGGTAGGTATGGCAACCAATATTCCACCGCACAACTTAAGAGAAGTCATCGGTGCGGTTGTGAAAATTATTGATGACCAGATTGAAGATAAAGATGAGACCACGATCGAAGAGATCATGGAGATCATCAAAGGACCTGATTTCCCGACGGGAGCAACGATCCTTGGAACAAGAGGAATCGAAGAGGCTTACCGTACAGGACGTGGAAAGATCCGTGTGCGTGCGGTATCCAATATCGAGCCAATGCAGAATGGAAAGCACAGAATCGTAGTAACCGAGCTTCCGTATATGGTCAACAAAGCCCGCCTGATCGAGAAGATCGCGGAGCTTGTAAGAGATAAGAAGATTGATGGAATCACAGACCTGAGCGACCAGTCAAGCCGTGAAGGTATGCGTGTCTGCATCGAATTGAGAAGAGATGTGAACCCGAATGTCGTTCTGAACCAGCTTTACAAGCATACACAGCTGCAGGATACATTTGGTGTGATCATGCTTGCATTGGTCAATAATGAGCCGAAGGTTATGAGCCTTCTGGAAATCCTGAACCATTATCTGAAACATCAGGAAGACGTTGTGACCAGACGTACAAAATACGAGCTGAATAAGGCAGAAGAACGTGCACACATCTTGGAAGGTCTGCTGATCGCCCTGGATAACATTGATGAGGTTATTAAGATCATCCGTGGATCCAAGACCGTACAGATTGCGAAAGCAGAGTTGATGAGCCGCTTTAACTTAAGTGATGCACAGTCCCAGGCTATCGTGGATATGCGTCTGAGAGCTCTGACCGGTCTGGAAAGAGAGAAGCTGGAAACAGAGTATGCAGAGCTTGAGAAGAAGATCGCAGAGTACAAGGCGATCCTCGCAGACAGAAAGCTTCTGCTTGGCGTAATTAAGAAAGAAATCCTTGTGATCTCTGAAAAATACGGAGATGACAGAAGAACAGCCATCGGATTTGATGAATACGACATTTCTACAGAGGATCTGATCCCGAGAGAAGATGTAGTGATCACCATGACCAAGATGGGATACATTAAGAGAATGAGCAACGATACTTTCAAGAGCCAGAATCGTGGCGGCAAGGGTATCAAGGTATGCAGACTCTGGATGAAGACTATGTAGAAGAGCTGTTCATGACCAATACTCACCAGTATATTATGTTCTTTACCAATACCGGACGCTGCTATCGCCTGAAGGGATATGAGATTCCGGAAGCAGGAAGAACTTCCCGAGGTACAGCAATTATCAACATCCTTCAGCTTCAGCCGGATGAGAAGATCACAGCAATGATTCCGATCAAGGATTTCAAGGAAGGTGACTATCTGTTCATGGCAACCAAGAAAGGTCTTGTTAAGAAGACGCCGATCCTGGATTACGCAAATGTAAGAAAGACAGGACTTGCTGCGATCACACTCCGTGAGGATGATGAACTGATCGAAGTTAAGATTACGGATGATGAAAGAGATGTTATTCTCGTTACGCAGTATGGTCAATGCATCCGTTTCCATGAATCTGATGTACGCTCAACCGGAAGAACCTCTATGGGCGTTCGTGGTATGAATTTAAGTGACCGTGATGAAGTTGTTGCAATGCAGCTTGATGCGCAGGGTGAAGAGCTTCTGATCGTATCTGAAAAGGGTATGGGCAAGAGAACCCGCATGGAAGAATTCACAGCCCAGAACCGTGGTGGAAAAGGCGTGAAATGCTATAAGATCACAGAGAAGACCGGAAATGTAGTCGGTGCAAAGGCAGTAGGTCCGGATGATGAGATTATGATCATCAACACAGATGGTATCGTGATCCGTATGGAATGTGCGGGGATTTCCGTACTCGGAAGAATCACATCCGGTGTTAAACTGATCAATCTGAAGGAACACGAAGAAGTTGCAAGTATCGCAAAGGTACGCAGGGCTTCAGGTGAACTGGAGGAGAACGCAGAAGAGACTGCAGAAGAAGCAAATACAGAAGCAACTGCTGAGACGGTTGTAGAAGAGCAGACAGAAGAATAAAGATCTGAGCGAAAGTAGAAATACAGAAGCAGGATAAATCATAAAGAGACTGGACAGGGAATATGCAAATGCCTTGTCTGGTCTCTTGCTTTGTTTTGTGAGGCTGCATGGAAAGAAATGTTATGGCATGGCTTGCGTTTGCTCTGGTAAAAGTCGGATTAAAAAAACAAAGAAGCCCGGAAACGCTGCAGCAAACAGGCTTTCCGGACTTTGTAGAGGGGGCTGAATTATTATTTTGCCAGACTTCAAATATTCTGGCAGACGCCGTGCATCTTACTGTGCAACAGCTCCGAGTCTTTTGCGGATTTCAGGTCCGATGATCATGCGATCACCATCTTGATAAGGTCCGCCGGGATAAATGGAATGACACATACTGCAAGGGCAGCAGATACAGTGTAACCTGCCTGAATGCAGAACCATGCAGTTCCGAATGCATAGCAGATTGCGGTTCCAACGATCATTCCAAGAATCTGGATCCATCTCTGACTGAATTTGTCAATTACAATACCGGCAATGATTGCCATTGGGATGAAACCAATGATATATCCGCCAGTTGGTCCGGCAAGCTTTCCGATTCCTCCGGTGAATCCGGAAAATACAGGAAGTCCCACAAGTCCGAGAAGAAGATAAAGGATATAGCTGATCGTTCCTTTCTTCCAATCCAGAAGATAGAGAGAAAGATAAATTGCAAAGTTGGTAAGTGAAA
>ENA-OQCX01001626-OQCX01001626.1-human-gut-metagenome-genome-assembly--contig:-NODE-1626-length-10004-cov-1.585198_pt1 | contig 10004 bp, 14 predicted proteins | sample MGYA00242762_ERZ504587 | MGnify/ENA primary metagenome ERZ504587 (study PRJEB26092, sample SAMD00036337) | human gut metagenome | host: Homo sapiens | study: EMG produced TPA metagenomics assembly of...
TCCGGCGAAGAACCTGTCACGCAATAGAACGGATATCATGTTCGAGCGCATAGTCATACACGCCGTTGATCTCATCCATCTGCTCGTCGTCCGCTTCTTCCAGCTTCGGAGCGACAAGCAGCAAAACTGGACCGGGGTTTCCGATGATCTCTTCCGTCACATCATCTCCCTTTCCATTGTAAATATTGAAAGCGGCAACAGGAGCTGATAGCCCTTCTTGACCAATTCCGTCTTCGAATCCACAAATGTCCAGCTACTGTCGTTTGCCGGATAGTCTTCAAGCGAAAACTCTTTCTTCACGCCGTCTTTTTCATACACGAACGTGTACTTGTATTCATCCTGCGGAGCCCCTTCGGGCATTTCCATCAACTTCGGTATATTCGCACCGATCTTATACGGACGGAAATCGATTACAGGCAGATGATTGTAATTATAATAAGCGAAACCGACACCGAACAGGTAAGCATACAAAGCGACAAACCAATATGCCCGGAAAGTAAAACACTGGAACAAACGCTGATTATAAATAAACGTAACAATAGCAGCAAGAGAAAGTACGACATTCTTAAAGAACGTCTCCCAATTGGAGATCACCAGCGCATCCCCGAAACAACCGCAATCCGATACGGGATCGAAAAGGGCCAGATACAAAGTCAACGGCGTCATAAACGCCATAAATATCAAGATAAGAAAAGAGACATACCGCCGGTACACTCCCAGCAGCATACAGACGCCGAGCGTAAACTCGATTGCCGAAAGATTGAAAGACAGCAATACCGTAAAAGGCTGCAACATGTCCAGTCCGAAGGAAGCCAGGTATTCACCGATCTTGATCGCCCCTCCCACCGGATCGACCGCCTTGACAAAACCGGAAAAGATAAATACAACTCCGATCAGCAAGCGGCACAATTCTGCCAATATCTTTAAAACGGCATTCTTATTCTTCACTTCCAACTTTCAATTTTCAACTGTTTCTTCTCCGTACTCCAGCTTGATTAGCCGAATAACGCATAGTTGATCATGTCCATATAGTTGGCATCGATGCCTTCGGACACGATCGTCTTGCCTCCGTGGCTCTCGATCTGCTTCGTACGATAAAGTTTCATCAGGATCAGATCCGTATAGGAACTGATACGCATGCCGCGCCATGCCTCACCGTAATCATGGTTCTTGGCATACATCAGCTCTTTTGGTTGCGTGATGTATTTATCATACAAGGCAGCGCTTCTTCATTGCTTATATCTGTCGTATCGGCAAATCCTTTTGCCAATTGTATCAAGCCGATAACCCCATAGTTTACGATTGCGACAAACTCAGGACGGATACCTTCATCCACCATGCTCACACCTTTTATCTCAAGGCTGCGAATCCGGTTTGCCTTAATAAATATCTGGTCGGTCAGCGACTGCGGACGCATGATCCGCCACGAGGGACCGTAATCTTTCAACTTCTTTTCAAACAGTTCCCGGCACTGGATATTACTTTTTCGAATTGTTCCTTCGTATCAGCCATACTTTCTTAGCATTTACATCCGTACAAAGATACGGATAAATCCATATCTGACCAAAAGAGAGGCTACTTTAGCCGGAAATAAAAAGAGCCATCCGTATACACATAACAGACAGCCCTTTATATCATATTCAGCCAAATCTTAATCAAGAACAGCGAAGCGAACGGCCCAATTTCAGAATCGTCGTTTTCGTAATGCCATTCAATTCACAAAGCTTAGAGACTGTCGTACCATATTTAGCGGCAATAGCCCCCAACGTATCGCCTGATTTCACACGATGGTAAACCGGAGTTGCCTCTTGCCGCCCGGCATCAGAAGTCTGGTTGATAGAAGCGACAGCTGCAGCATCTGCCGCGACCGTAGTCTTCACGGTTTGCTTTACGCTAGCAGAAGCAGCCGGTTTCGACGTTCCGGCTTTAGCAGAGGTGACCGCGCCGGCACTGCAACGAATAGACTGTCCGATCCGCAAGACAGACGTGCTTTTCAGACCGTTCAGACGACACAATTCATTCACACTGGTTCCATATATTCGGGCAATCTTGCCTAACGTATCACCCGATTTCACACGATGATAAACCAGCCGATCGGAAGAAGAAGTATAGATATTGCTTCTGCGCCCGTTGATTTTTACGTTATGGAAAACATAAGTATCCTGATGAGGGACACCATTTTCGAAGTCAATGATTTCAGCCGGATTAATGGCTTGTCCTAAAAAGCGGGTTTCAAAGTGGAGATGAGAACCGGTAGATCGTCCCGTGTTACCGCCTAATCCGATCGTCTCACCTGCACGTACGATCTGATTTTCTTCAACCAAAATCTTAGATAAATGTCCATAGATCGTTTCCAATCCATTCGGATGACGAAGCACTACGTAATAGCCATATCCGCGACGTTCGAAAGCTTTGATACGAACCTTACCGTTAAAAGCGGCACGGATCGTATCGCCCTTCAACACCTTCAAATCTATTCCTTTATGCATACGACGACGACGGGGACCATATTTAGAGGTGATCCTTGCCATAGAATCAATGGCGATAGGATAGACAAAGGAGGAACAGTCTATCGCAAACGAATCCGGGGAAATTGACCTTCGCAGCTCCCCGAAACGGATCAACCAACGGTTCTCCCAATTGGACCCGTACAATTCATCAGCGGGAAACATTAAGTTCTCCTTTTCTTCCATTTCGATCTCGCTGAGAGTCGCAAGTTCTTTCAGTTCCATATTCTTCCGGATATTAACACGGTCTGCCATCAATTCGGAAACACGCTTATCCATCTTTTTAATATGAACGATTTGCTTCGGAGCTCCTTCATCTTCTTTTATCTTAGCTTCAACAGCTGATACCAGAATAGTGGTACAACAAATAAACAGTAATGCTCGTATCTTCATTATTCTTATCACTTTCGACAGTAATTTCACGATGAAAAATCATGATATAGAATGGTTTATTCCACCGTTATCTCGTCAAAGTTCGTAATTTTGGATAAGCCGGCAAAATTCAATAACGAAAAATTTCCGCAATGAAACCAAAGAAAAGCAAAAGCGAACTTTTTACTCTTTGATTTACACACAATTAAAACAAAATATGTTTCACAACATATTAGCTAATCATTCCCCAGTTTACCTTCTTTGCGAAGAGAGTTTTCAGGCGTTCGTTCAATATCCGGTTAGGTTCGGACAACAAATCGGGGTCTTCGTTCAAAACATCCTGGGCTATATCACGCGCATACTGAAGGATTTGTCCATCGGCTGCCAAGTTCGCGATCTTAAGGTCTATCCCTTCTCCGCTCTGACGCGTCCCTTCCAGATCACCATGGCCCCGCAGACGCAAATCGGCTCGGCAATCTCAAATCCGTTATTGCTGCTCACCATTATTTCCAAGCGCTTGCGTGTCTCGTTGCTCAGTTTATAGGAAGAGACAAGCACACAATATGACTGCTCCGCTCCACGTCCCACCCGTCCACGAAGCTGATGCAACTGGGAAAGACCGAAACGTTCGCGCTTTCGATGACCATCACGGAAGCGTTCGGCACGTTCACACCAACCTCTATCACGGTCGTCGCCATCAATATCTGCGCCTCGCCGGAAATAAACTTCTGCATTTCCGCCTCTTTGTCGGCCGCTTTCATCTTTCCGTGAACCATACATACCTTATATTCAGGGAAAACTTCTTTGAATGTCTCGAACCCCTCTTCCAAGTTCTTATAATCCAACTTCTCACTGCCTTCGATCAAAGGATAAACGACATAGACCTGCCGGCCCTGTCCGATTTCCTTACGGAGAAAGTCGTAAGTTGCGCTTTCTTGTTATCATAGCGGTGCACGGTCTGGATCGGTTTGCGTCCGGGTGGCAACTCATCAATCACCGAGACATCCAGATCACCGTATAAAGTCATGGCAAGCGTACGGGGAATAGGTGTCGCAGTCATTACCAGGACATGAGGGACAACCGCGTTTTTTCGTCCACAACCGGGAACGCTGTTCCACTCCGAAGCGGTGCTGTTCGTCTATAATCGCCAGACCGAGAGAGGAAAAGACAACCGTCTCTTCGATCAGCGCATGCGTCCCGATCACGATCTGGATCTCACCGCTCGCGATAGCCGGCAATATCTTATTCCGCTCCTTCTTTTTCGTCGAGCCGGTCAGCAAGGCCACTTTTATATCCATATCTTTCAGGAACCCCATGACTGTCGCATAATGCTGGGTTGCCAGAATCTCCGTCGGCGCCATCATACAAGCCTGGCAATGGTTATCGACCGCCAACAGCATGGAGAACAAAGCGACCAAAGTCTTCCCGCTTCCCACATCTCCCTGCAAAAGGCGATTCATCTGACGCCCGCTTCCCATATCGGCACGAATCTCACGAACAACACGTTTCTGCGCATTCGTCAGTTCGAAAGGTAGATATTCCTTATAGAACGTATTGAAATAATCTCCAACGGAAGGAAAGACAATCCCTCTCAACTTCAGTTTGCGCAGGTTGGAAGTGCGGAGAATATTCAACTGGATGAAAAACAGTTCGTCAAACTTAAGGCGCAATTGCGCTTTCCGCAATTTATCGACCGATTCGGGAAAATGCACATTCCGTATCGCTTCCGGGAACGACATCATCCGGATACGGTTCAAGACATCCGGAGGAAGAGTTTCAGGCAACGTCCAGTTCAAACCGCTCAACAAAGTGTACTGCAAATTCTGAATCGCCCGCGAATTGAGGAACGACTTTTTCATCTTCTCGGACGTATTATAGAACGGTGTCAGCCCGTTGGCAACCTTATCCGCTTGATCCAGAGGGTCTATATCCGGATGGGGAATATTATAGATATGCCCGAACTCGGTCGGTTTGCCAAATACGATATAATCAACGCCAGTCTTGATCTTGTCCAAAACATAGTTAATCCCTTTGAACCAGACCAAGTCGATTGTGCCCGTCCCATCCGTGAATTTCCCGATCAACCGCCTTGTACGCCCTTCACCTACCGTGTCGAAAAACAAGATACGCCCTTTCATCTGTATATAAGGCATATCCCCGGTCACTTCTGCCACCTTGTAGAAACGACTACGGTCAATGTATTTGTACGGAAAGTAGAACAGCATGTCTTCATACGAAGAAATACCGGCTTCCTTCTGCAATATCTCCGCCTTTTTCGGGCCGACGCCCGGCAGATACATGATGGAACGTTTGTCGAGATCGAGCATATACAAATATTTATTTTGCAAGCAGCGCCTTTGCCACCAACAGATCGAACGGAGTCGTAATCTTTATATTTTCCCGGTTTCCCGGAACAGTCTTGACCGTATGCCCCCAAGCCTCCACAACCGAAGCATCGTCGGTAAACAATTCTGAGTAAGGCTGTTCATACGCTTTCAAAAGCAAATCATAATCGAAACCTGCGGGGTTTGCACCGCCTGATAACGCGAACGATCGACCGGACGGCTCGACCCGCCGGAAAACTCGCGGAGAGAATCAACACAGCACAACCGGGATAGCAGCACCCGACACTTCAGCCTCGGCAAAACACCGGTCGAATAACTTCGGGAGCGACAAAAGGACGGACCCCATCATGAACGGCGACCCACGTCTTTTCATCCCCTCCAGACAGATTTCCGATTTCATCCGAAAGGAAATGCAATCCGTTCCGGACGGAATGAAAACGCGTCTCACCTCCGTTCGCTATCCGGTGCGACACCTTACAACCGATCTCCCGGCAAAGCATCTTCCAATAAGGTTGGTGATCTTCCGGAAGCACCAGGATCAGACCGGCAGACGCGTCCCAGCGGTGAAAAGCCTCCAACGTATGCATCAGGACTGGCTTTCCTTCCATCGGGATAAACTGCTTCGGCAAGTCGCTTCCCATACGCAGCCCGCGACCTCCGGCGACTATCAAGACATATCTCTTCATCATTCCAGTTCCTCCAAAACTTTCTTGACCTCCTCGTCTGCCTTGTAAAGTTTCTCCTTACACAATTTGATCAATCGGGTCGCTTCCTTTACCTTTTCAGAAAGAATATCAACGTCCAGATCGCCATTCTCTATATCGGCAACGATCTTACGGAGTTTCTCTACTGCTTCATTATATGTTTCTGCCATGATGGGGGTTTTTGATTTATGATTTTTGATTTATGATTTATTTCTTCAGTACTTTCGAACGTACTTCACCGTCTGCAAAACAGGTTATCAATTCGTCGCCGACAACCAGTCCGTCAGCCTGTTTGATGATCTTGCCGTCCTTCAGCGTCAAACTGTAACCCCGCTTCAATACATAGTCGGGAGAAGCCATCTTGATAAACTGTTCGGTCAACTGGACAAAACGGCTCCGCTCTGCCAAACTACTCTCCGCACGGTTTGTCAAACGCACCTGCATCGCTTCCAGCTTCGATGCCCACTGGTTTAGAAATGCATGGGCATCCGTTGGCAATTGCATACCTATCCGTTGGAGAAGCGAACGATTCCGCTCGATCCGGTTTATTGCCAGGACAGGCAGACGACTTCCTAATGATTGCAGGAAGTTCTTTTGCCTGGACAGGATCTCAGTTGCCAACGAACAAACGTCCTGTTGTAACTCTTCCACCTCCCCGGCAGCTTTGTCCATCTGCCCGATCAGGAACTCGGCTACGGCCGTCGGCGTCTTCATCCGTGTATGAGCTACCATATCCAAGATCGTGTCATCGCGTTCATGCCCGATACCGGTTATAATAGGAAGCGGGAATTGTGCACAATTGCCGCCAAGAGATAGGAATCAAAACTATTCAGGTCCGAAGTAGCACCACCGCCCCGGATAATCACGACCACATCGAAACAGTCGGCATGGCGGTACACCCGGTCCAATGCCGCAATCACGGACTCTTCCGTCCGTTCGCCCTGCATAAGAGCCGGAAACAGTTTCGGATAGAAGGATAGCCGGCCTTGTTGTTTGCCAACTGGTTCAGGAAGTCTTCGTATCCGGCAGCCGTTGGCGAAGTGATGACAGCGATCCGCTTCGGTAACGTTGGCAACGACAATTCCTTATTCAGTGTGAAAACGCCCTCTTCCTTCAATTGCCGGATGATTTCCATTCGTTTCCGGATCATGTCTCCCAACGTATAGGCCGGATCGATATCCAGCACGGTCAGGCTATACCCGTAAAGTTCGTGAAACTCGATCGACACTTTCACCAATACTTCAACCCGGAGGCAAATATCTGCCGGTTTCCATCTCAAAATAAGGTTTCAGCATCCGGAATGTTTTCGCCCAGATGGAACCGCGTGCCTTTGCAACCAGCTGGCCGGTTATCGCGTTCTTTTCGATAAACTCCAGATAACAATGCCAGATGCTGCATTCGTACGCACGTCACTCATCTCGGCACGCACCCAGCACGTCTCCGGGAATGCATTCAGGATAACCCCTTTCACCCGGTTATTCAGCTCCAGCAAAGAAAACGCCTGCCGCTCCTGATTCTGATTATTTTGACCGTACCCCATTTTTCCTTTCCTTCTTATATGCTTTATAGAAATCGGGAATACCGTATCCTAACTCCGTATCCGGATGTTTATATTGACTGGACGAGCGATGCAGCAGTTCGATCATCTCCCTGTTATTCAACCAGGGCAATGATTGCCAAAGGCAAACTCCCATCCCGGCAAGGATAGGCGTGGCAAAAGAGGTCCCGTTCGCATACCTGACATTGCCGTCCGGCCCAATTACGCAGCTACTCGTACCTAATGCTACGGCATCCGGTTTCACACGCCCGTCGCAGTAAAGCCAACGGAACTGAAACCGCTTTTCTTTTTATCTTCATCTATCGCACCGACCGTAAAGATCCCGCCTGCGTCTGATGGGAACGTGATCTTTTCCCAATCGCCGCTTCCTTCATTACCGACACTGCAAAAGACAAGTATCCCTTTATCGGCAGCCAAGTTAGCCGCTCGGCTGATCATAGCGTCCTACCATCCAAGGCATCCTGGTCGTACGACAGTTCATCCGTATCAAAAGCAAAATACCCAAGCGACGAAGAGATCACGTCCACACCAGCACTGTCCGCATATTCAACAGCGGCAGTCCAATAGTCTTCCTCGACGGGATATTCGGAATCGCTGTCCTCACTCTTAAGCAACAGGTAAGAGGCTTTCGGGGCAGTCCCGACCATCACACCCGGAATATCGGCGGCGAGACAGGAAAGGACCTTTGTCCCGTGATCGTCCCCGACAAACACACTTTACCAGGAAATACGACATTGTGCGTTCCTAATAACCTGAGCGAATCGAAAGCCGACACCCGATCCGCATTCATAAAACCGGCATCAATTACGGCCACCCGCATTCCTTCACCCCGAAAACCTGCTTCATGTAATTTAGTACCATTCAGCATCTTGATCTGTTTATAGGAATAGCCATATTCATTATGTAGCGGTTCATCCTCCGACACAAAACGATCTTCCCGCTTTTCCTCGGCCGGAACCCGCAGGTTCCCTTTCCAAATCCACTTGACGGAATCAACAATTGCCAGCTGTTGCAACTGTTCAGCCACCGTACTATCGGGACTTTCCACCACGACAGTCGCAAACCATTTGCTTTGCACAACAGGGTCGCACCTGTCTCAGACAACATTGCAATATATGACCGGGATATGGGAAAATCAGCATCCGTCACAGCGATATCATTTTTTACCCTCCGCTCGATCGCTTGCCTGGAAAGATAGGCTTCGGGCTCCTCCACCCGGAAGCCGTCATCCCCTTTGTCTTTCAAATAGACACGAAAACGATAATTCTCCCCCGCCCATAACCAGGTTGGAAGACAACAAAGAAACAGTATGGACAAATATTTTGACATTGTTGCTTTATCTTTTTCTGCAAAAATATAAATTGTATGGCATATAAAAAAGCCCGGCAACTCATTTCGAGGCCGGGCTCATATATTCTATCTTCTCTTATTCGGAAATATCACAAATAGGGATTTCACGCTTTACACTCTGGCGCAACGAGATAAGCGTTTCCGTAGCGGTCACACCCGGTATTTCCTGTATCTGTGCATTCAGCAACTCCATCAAATGCTCATTGTCGCGTGCATATAACTTGATCAGCATCGTGTACGGTCCGGTCGTAAAATGACATTCAACCACTTCCGGTATCTTCTCGAATTCGGGAACCACGTCTTTGTACATCGAACCTCGTTCCAGTTTTACACCAATATAAGTACATGTGTTATAACCCAAAATCTTCGGATTAATATGATAGCCTGACCCAACGATCACATTCATATCAATCATGCGTTGTACCCGTTGATGAATGGCAGCACGCGAAACACCGCATTCCTCGGCCACATCCTTGAAAGGAATCCTGGCATTCTTTGAAATAATGTTCAATATCTGCCGGTCCAGTTTGTCTATCTTCTCCATTGCTTGCTTACTTTACTTTCCTTTTTTAGATTTAATGTATCAAAAGTATATAATTAATTTCAATACTATATCATTGTGAAAGAAAAAAAGTATGAAATAAATAATAAAAGCGGGCGAAAAATGCTATTTAACATATTTCGCCCGCCAATTACGGTATAAAACGATAGTTTATTATTTTTTGTCAGCAGTGCTGTCTTTTACGATATCCAGCAGCTCGATTTCGAATTTCAGTGTACTGTTCGGTTTGATATCCTGCCCTGCGCCACGTTCGCCATAAGCCAACTCAGAAGGAACCCAAACGATATATTTGGAACCTACCGGCATCAACTGCAGCACTTCCGTCCAGCCCTTGATTACGCCGCCAACCGGGAACTCTGCCGGTTCACCGCCACGATCCATCGTGCTGTCGAATTTAGTTCCGTCCAATAAAGTACCAGTGTAGTGAACTTTCACCTTATCGTCGGCAGTCGGCTTGGCACCTTTACCTTCCGTAACTACCTGATACTGCAAAACCACTTTCAGTCGTGATAACGTCTTTCTTCGTTTTGTTTTCAGCCAAGAACTTTTCGCCTTCTTCTTTCGTCTTCTTGGCATCTCTTGCAGAGGCTTCCATGAAGTAAGTCT
>ENA-OQCX01001627-OQCX01001627.1-human-gut-metagenome-genome-assembly--contig:-NODE-1627-length-10003-cov-2.006177_pt1 | contig 10003 bp, 13 predicted proteins | sample MGYA00242762_ERZ504587 | MGnify/ENA primary metagenome ERZ504587 (study PRJEB26092, sample SAMD00036337) | human gut metagenome | host: Homo sapiens | study: EMG produced TPA metagenomics assembly of...
TTGCGCACAGATATATGTCGGCATCATCAAACCCGAAGAGGCATTCAGCGCACTGACACCCTATGGCGGTATCGTCAGGATTACCCTTTAGCACTCAGAAGAATGAGGGAATAACGTACATACAGGTAGCGGTAGCAACAACGATGATTACCATTATCCATTCCACACTGCGTTGATACGCACGGCAATCCTCATGTCTTCGGTTGTCAAAGGCCGTTCATTGTCGCCGATATAAGGTTTCCACACTTCCTCGCCAAAATAGTTGTGAGGACCACCGAAGCGGCAGTCCAATATTCCGGCAAGCGCCGCTTCCGGATAGCCGGAATTGGGACTGGCATGCTTGCTGCCGTATTTCCCCACAAAAAGCAGTAACGGGAATCTGCCGGAAACCGCCACCATGAGAAAAGCCGTCAGACGGGCGGGGATATAGTTGGCTACATCGTCCAGACGTGCCGCGAAACAGCCGAACCGACGGTAGCGCTCATTCCTATACCCTATCATGGAGTCGAGTGTATTTATCATCTTATAGGCAAGCATCCCCGGCACACCCAGCAACATATACCAGAACAGCGGAGCGATTACGCCGTCGCTCAGGTTCTCCGCCAACGTCTCTAATGCCGCCGTACGTACTTCCTGCGCCGAAAGTCCGGAAGTGTCGCGCCCCACAATACGGGCTACCTGCTTCCTTCCCTCTTCCAACGAACGTCTACAGCCTTAAACACCCCGCAAACTTCGCGCACCAGCGTAGTACCCGCAAGGCAATAAAAGATGAGCAGCACCTGCAAAGTCAAAAGCAGACCGGGAGAATAATGCGCTGCCCGACGCAACAGGAACAATGTAAGCAGATAAACGCCTGCCACCAGTACCAACGACATGACAGCCCCTTTCAGGAAACGGGCATTCCCCTTATTCAGACGATGCTCACAGAACGAAATGGCCTTTCCGAAAGCCACCACAGGATGCGGCAGCCAGGCAGGGTCGCCCAACCAATGGTCGAGCAGCCATGCCGTAAGCAGCGGCAGGTTCAGATTGAAAGCAATGCCTAAAAATATGATTATATCTTCCATAAAATGTTTTATCACTCAGGTTCTACTATTACTCCGGCTCTACCCCGCCATAAATTCCTCTATCGCCGCCACCAGCCTGTCGTTCTCTTCTGGTGTCTGTGTGGCTATGCGGAAAAAGCGCTCGTCCAGCCCCGCAAAGTTGGACGCATCCCGAATGAGTATGCCATGCTCCCCGGCAAGATACTCTTTCAAGGCAGATGCCTTGCCCATGCGAAGCTGCACCAGCATAAAATGCGTCTGCGTATCCCAAACGTCCAATCCGCCTACGGCTTTGAGCGCCTTGCCCAGACGCGCCGTCTCCTGCAGATAAGCAGCCACATCCAACGGTTCGGGCACATCGTTCTCCAACAGGAAAAGTCCTGCTTCAATGGCAAGCCGGTTGACCGACCACGGCATACGGTTGGTGCGCAGCCGCTCCAGCAAACCGGAGCTACCCGTTACATATCCAAGCCGCAAACCGGGAATCGCATACCTTTTCGTCATGGAATGCAGCAGGAGTACATTCGGATACTCCGCCGCCTCTGCCGGAGAGAAAAGAGGACACAGCGTAAAGAACTCATAAGACTGGTCTATAATAAAACAAACCTGCGGATTATGTTCAATCAATCCGCGCATATATCTTTACCGGCCACCGTTCCCGTGGGATTGTTGGGATTGCAGAGCCACAGCATCCGCACATCATCCGGCAGGCGATACCCGTCCTGCTCCTTCGGCAGTTGATAAAGCGAACTCACCCGATGTCCGTGCATACGGCAGGCATCCGCATATTCGCTGAAAGTGGGTTGCAGGATAGCCGTATTCGTACCCCGGAAAGTCTGTGCAATAAGGTATATGGCTTCCGTAGCGCCATTCGTTACACAAACGGCTCCGGACGGCAGCTGACAGCGGGAAGCTATACGGGCTTCCAACGTATAGGGTTCGGGTTCGGGGTAATTGCCTATCTCCCCGATACATTCGCAAAGATGAGCTTTCAAACGGGAAAGATTCACTTTGCTGTACACGTTGGAACTGAAATTTGCCGTTATCGGGCGGCTGTATTTATAGGAATCGTCTCCGTGTCCGTCAATCATATTCTATCCGATTTTAATTGTTGTCCGTCAATATCTTGTAAATAAGCGGCAGATTGACATGCTGCCGCACATGGTCGGCGAGTTTGTCGTACTGCTCTTCCTTAAACTGCCGGTAGTTGAACGTTTCCGCTGCTTCCGACAATTTACCGGCAAACGGTTCGAGCAGGAAGTCGATAAATTCCGGATTGTCGAGAATGCCGTGAATGTAAGTCCCCATGCACGTACGGTCTACGATATACCCGTCACATTGCCCGCTTTCCAACCGATTCAGCGGAGAAGCGGACGCTCCCTCTACAGGCACGGTACTACCCATGTGAATCTCGTAGCCTTTTAGCTGAAAATGGGACGCTGAAGGTTGGTTGTTGAAATTTGAGGGGGAAGAGTTACCTTGCGGAACAACGGCACGGCAGCTTTCAAGAAGTTGGAAGTTCACCTGCCGCGTCACCTTTTCTCCCGTCATTCGTGTACTTACAGGCAGCAGTCCAAGACCGGGCAACCGTTCTATCTCCCCTTCCACGTGGTCGGGTCGAGCACTTCCTGCCCCATCAACTGATAGCCGCCGCAGATGCCCAACACGACAGTTCCCTCACGATGGGCACGGATGACGGCTTGCGCCACTCCGTTGCGGCGCAATTCATAGAGGTCGGCAAGGGTACTCTTGCTACCGGGCAGGATGATGATATCCGCCTTCGCCAGTTCGTCGGTGTTGTTGGTATAGAAAAGATGCACGCGCGGGTCGCGTTCCAGCACATTGAAATCCGTGAAGTTGCTGAGGTGGCGCAGCAGAACCACAGCTATATTCACCTTACCCTGCTCCGCCTGCAATGATTTGGTGGCAAGGCAAGCGAATCCTCTTCCTCGATATAGATATCCTTATAATAAGGAACCACCCCGACCACCGGAATTCCGCAAAGCTCTTCCAGCATTTTGACGCCGGACTCGAAGAGACGTATATCTCCCCGGAATTTATTGATAAGAATACCTTTTACATGCTTGCGTTCTTCGGGAGTAAGCAGCATTACCGAACCGTACACACTGGCAAAGACCCCGCCACGGTCTATATCCGCTACCAGAATCACGTCCGCACCGGCATACATTGCCATCGGCAGATTCACGAGGTCTACCTCGCGCAGGTTGATTTCGGAGATGCTGCCCGCACCTTCCAATACGATGGGATTATATTTCTGCGCAAGGCGGTCATACGCCGCACATACTTCCCTGCGCAACTCCTCGCGTCCTTCCTTGCGGAAATAGTCGTATGCACCACGACTGCCGATAGGCTTACCGTTCAATACCACTTGCGAAGTCCGGTCCGACTGGGGTTTCAGCAGTAACGGATTCATGTCTGTATGGCACGGCACTCCGGCGGCTTCCGCCTGCACGGCCTGTGCACGTCCTATCTCCAGCCTTCGGGAGTGGCATACGAGTTAAGCGCCATATTCTGCGCTTTGAAGGGAGCAGGCCGGTATCCGTCCTGCCTGAAAATGCGGCAAAAGGCAGCGGCTATAATGCTCTTGCCACATCGCTGCCGGTTCCGGCAAACATTAAAGGGTGAAGTTTTTTCATTTGTCGAGCTAATATACGGCATCCGGCACGGTCTGTTTTACCATTCTCCGTTTGCGGTATCGATTCTGTCATAAAAATATGTCTGGGACGATGATAGGCGTCCAGCACCGTCTGCAACTTACTCTCCAGTTCTCTTACATCCACCTGTCCGGCAATCAGCAAGGTAAGCGCCTGCCCCAAACGCGGATCGGGAACAGAAGTAACTACAAACGGTACAGGGATAAACGGCCGTAGTCTTTTCTCCATTTCCTCCGCCTGTATCTTGATTCCACCGCTATTGATAACGTTATCTTTCCGGCCTGCAATGGTAAAACTTCCATCGGGATAGAGGCAGGCAATGTCATTGGTCTGCAAGACCTCCCCGCAAATCAGCGGAGCTTTAATAACCAGCGTACTTTCAGCAGATAAGGACAGTTCGACCGAGGGAAAAGGATAATAATGCTTGGAAGCGGTATCTCCGTTCAGACAGCGCAATGCGATATGGGACAACGTTTCCGTCATGCCGTACGTAGAATAGACCGCCGTGGGAAGAGCGCTCATTTTCGCCTCCAGACTGTCGTCCACCGCTCCGCCGCCGATAATCAGAATATCCGTCTGCTCCAGCCGCGCCTTTTCTTCGGGAACACGGAGCGTGTTATAAACCTGCAAAGGAACCATCGCCGCAAATCTCAGCGGTTCTTCTATATCCGAAAGAGGATGGCCGGAAGCAGGACGCACTATCAGATTCAGCCCCGCAACCAAAGAACGCACCACCACCATCATAGCCCCTATATAACGAAGGTTCATACACAGCAAAGCGGTATCTCCTGCTTGCAGGTTCAGAAACTCGCAAGTGAGACGGGCGCTCTGCATCATCCGGTCCTTGCGCACCACCAGCTTTCGGCGTGCCTGTGGAGCCCGACGTATGGACGGTGATAACTGGAGAGGCATCGAACCACTTCTCCAGAAAAAGATACAAATCCCACAAGGCGGGCGGGCAGTTTTCCGCTCCCTCCGCCACCAACGAGATATATCCCCGGCCGTATACTCCTTTCCTTGCAGCAGCAAACGCTGTCGTTGTCGGTCGAATATCATCGGATACCTTTAAATATCATCATTACAAAACCATAAACAATCTTTCCTCACCTCAAGAGGCATTTCCACGTTGTCCGTAAAAAGCAGTCCTGTACCCAGCCCCTGAGGCAGCGGATTATCGAAGGTGGCACACCATTGGCTATTGCATTCAGGCCGATATTCGACTCCAGAGCCGAAGTAATCCACCAGCCGATATGCCGTTTTTCCGCTTCGGCAATCCACTCGTTGCCACCGCATATCCCGCCGTGCAGGGAAGGTTTGAGAACAATATACTGCGGATTGATTGCCGAAAGCAGCTTCCGCTTCCCTTCCGGCGTATTGCAGCCTATCAGTCTTCATCCAAGCTATCGGCAGCGGAGAGTCGGGCAGCAAGACGCGCCCATTTCCTCCCACTGCCCCGCACGGATAGCTGTTCAATGGAGTGCAGCTCCAGTTCGGACAGGCGTTTCAGTTTCTCCATCGCATCAGCCGGAGAGAAAGCGCCGTTGGCATCCACACGCAACTCTATCTCCCTGGAAGAGAAATGTGCACGGATATGGCGAAGCAGAGCCAACTCATCCTCAAAGCCGATAGCGCCGATTTTCAGTTTGATGCAACGGAAACCGGCTGCCATTTTCTCCTCTATCCGGGAGAGCATCGTGTCGAAGTTGCCCATCCAGATAAGCCCGTTTTATCGGAATCCCCGCCTTTCCTTGCGAGAAGTCCGTATCGTACAATGCCCAAACTGCCCGTCAGGAAATGACGGAGCGCCGTTCCAATCCGAACAGGATAGACGGATAATCGCGCAAGGCATCCGCATCCAGTTCTCCCCCGCACTGTTCCAGCCGGCGGCAAGCCCCGGCAAGTATATTCTCGTAATCGGGAAGGTCGTCACAGCTCAATGCAGGCAACGGGGCACACTCTCCTATTCCCGTCCTGCCCGGATAGTCGGGAGAGGTCAGATTGAAGATACCACACTTTCCGGGTCGTATACACCCCGCGGGAAGTCCCCGCCGGCTGCTTGAAATGCAGCAACCGGGGGATAATCTCTATCTTGCAGTCCATTACGGGTGTCAGGGGAATTTGGGATACTGCTTGAAGTTAGGCTTGCGTTTCTCCAGAAATGCGTTCTTGCCTTCCTGGGCTTCATCCGTCAGATAATAGAGCAAGGTAGCGTCGCCTGCCAGTTCCTGAATGCCCGACTGTCCGTCCAGCTCCGCATTCAGCCCCGCCTTAATCATGCGCAAAGCCAGCGGACTGAGCTGCATCATCTCTTCCGCCCACTGCACATACTCGTCTTCCAGTTGCTCCAAAGGCACTACCTTGTTGACCAAACCCATTTCCAACGCTTCCTGCGCATTGTATTTCCGGCAAAGGAACCATATCTCACGTGCCTTCTTCTGACCGACGACACGAGCCAGATAAGAGGCTCCGAAACCTGCATCAAAGCTACCTACGCGAGGACCGGTCTGTCCGAAGATCGCATTCTCCGAAGCAATCGATAAATCGCAAACTACATGAAGCACGTGTCCGCCACCAATGGCAAATCCATTTACGGCAGCAATTACCGGTTTCGGAATGCTGCGGATTTGTTTCTGTACATCCAGAACACTCAGACGGGGAACACCGTCCTTGCCGATATAGCCGCCACGCCCTTTCACATTCTGGTCACCGCCCGAACAGAAAGCCTTGTCACCAGCTCCCGTAATCACGATCACATTCAATATCCGCATTCTTCCCGGCAAATGCGCAATGCGTCACTCATTTCAGCCGTTGTAGTCGGAGTAAATGCATTTCGATAGCGTTCACGGTTAATGGTGATGCGGGCAATCCCATTATAGTAATCAAAAAGAATATCCTCGTATTCTCTAATGGTAGTCCATTTTCTTGGTGTAGACATAATCTATTTTTGTTTTAGTTGATGATAATAATTTTTCAGCATGCGGGCATCTTTGTTTTTGTTGGTAAACACTTCCAGCAGCAGAGGACGTTCCTTTTCTTCCGGTTGGGTGAAGATTTGCATGGTTTCTGCCAGTTCCGCCTCATTCTCTGCTTGCAGATTAAAGAAATCCGCGTTCTTCCGCCCAGCCTTTGGCGGTGGTGTAATGCTCGGCTGTGATAAACTCCCTGGAACGGCTTGATTTGTCCATTCCAGGCAGGGTGTGGAATATTTCTCCTCCTTCGTTATTCAGTAACAGGATGCGGATGTTGGCACCGTAATTTTGATTCCACAGTGCGTTCATGTCATAGAAGAAGCTCAAGTCGCCTATGATGATGAAATTCAGCTTGCTGGAAGCGGCGGCATAACCGATGGCGGTGGACAGGGAGCCTTCTATGCCGTTCACTCCCCGGTTGCAACAGATTTCCACCTGGGGAGGAACTGTAAATAACTGTGCATAGCGCACGGTGGAGCTGTTTGCCAGATGCAGGGCACAGGTTCGGGCAATGCCGGATGAGTTTTCCGATAACGGAGATTTCGGAATAAGCAAGGTCCGGCATCGGAATGGTTTTGCAATAGTTTCCCACATCAGCGGATAATGGTAGGTTTGTTGTCCAGCAGGAAAGCTATTTTTTCCAAGAACTCAAACGGATCCATCTCGATGACGGTGGTCAGGCAACCGTATAAATCGGCTATCTTCCCGTCGGCGGCAACATGCCAGTGTTCGCGCGGGGGATGATTGCGCAGGTATTTCTTCAATTGTTTGGATACGATGTGTCCGCCGTAGGTAATCAGTATTTCGGGGGCCATGTCTTCCTGGCGTTCCGGTGTCATGGAATAAACGGCGGCGTCGAAATTCTTGATAGGAATGCCGGGGATGGTCTGGTTGCTAGATGTTCCGTCAGCCAGGCGAAATGTTTATAAAGCGGTTTCACATATTTTTTCTCGAACAGGTAAATCAGATTCATCTGGCCTACCACAACCATGCGCTTGTTGTACTTGTTCAGCCGTTCGATCAGTTCCTTATAGTCACGGTCGTACACGCTCAGTCCCTGATAACGGGTGATGACACGTACTTCGGGAAGTGTTTTGGCGGTGAAGCGGTAAATGGGTTCGGAAATGGGTACATTGATATGTACAGGCCCTTTGCCGTGGTGGGTGGTTTCCAGTATGGCTTCGTTGATAAGGCGGTTGCAAAACCATTCGTCTTCCTCAGTATGTACTTCGGGCAGGTTGACAGACATCTTGACTAACGTTCCGAACACATGGGGCTGGGGCAGGGTTTGTCCGTCCATTTGTCCTATCCAGGCAGCGGGGCGGTCGGCGGAAATGACAATCAGAGGTACTTGTTGGTAAAAGGCTTCGGCTACGGCAGGGTGCAGGTTCAGCAGGGCCGAACCGGAAGTGCAGCATACTGCGGCAGGGCCTCCCCCTTGTAAAGATAGGCCGATGGCAAAAAAACCGGCACTGCGTTCATCGGTTACAGAATAACAAGTGAAGTCCTCTATATTGGCCAGAGTATGTACGATGGCAGCATTACGGCTGCCGGGACAAAGCACTATTTTCCGCACACCGTGCGCTTTTGAGAAGTGCCACCAACTGAAGTATGTTCTTTTTGTCTGAATACATTATTCTTCTACTTTAATTGTTTCCATTTATTTACTTATAAAGTCAGGATGAAGGATGCTCCGCATCGTATTCATCTTGTCTCCCGTTTCCATCCATTCCGATTCTACTTCCGAGGAAGCCAGTATTCCTCCTCCTGCATACAGGATGGCTTCACCCGGCTTTATTTCCATGCAGCGCAGATTGACGTAGATATCGGTATGCCCCTCTGTGTCCAGCCAGCCGGTGAATCCGGAATAATAACTGCGGTCGTACCCTTCATTGTCCGGAATAAACCGGAAAGCCTCCTCTTTGGGCAGGCCGCAGACGGCGGGAGTGGGATGGAGTTCTTGCAATAAATCGCCTATATGGTCTGTATTTTTCAATAAGAAATAAAAATCGGTCTTGAGGTGTACCAATTGTCCGGCACGGGCGGTATAAGGACCTTTTTCCGTCATCTTGTTGCCGAATCTTTTGGCGATCCGGCGGATGTAATCAGCCACATAGCCCTGCTCTTCCCGGTTCTTCTTGTCCCAGTCTGTCGGCATCACTTCGTTCTGCATCGGCATGGTACCGGCCAGGGCACGGTGTGCCATTCTTTGCCGTGTCCGCTTAATAAGATTTCCGGTGTGCTGCCCAGCCAGGTTCCGGAAGCAGGGGTGTGGCATAGGTAAATCATCATGCGCGGATAGTTGTTGCAGGCCCGGACAAAAGCGCCGAGTGGTGAAAAATCATCTCCGATATGTCTGGCGGAAGAACGTGACAGAACCAGTTTCTGGAACCGCTTCTCTTGTAAGGGAGTGATGAAACGCCCGAATGCGCGGGTATATTGTTCTTTATCCGTTTCTTCGGAAACAAAAGGGGAGAGTTCACTCTGCCGGCTTTTGCAGGTGAGCAGGGCATCCGCACATTCCAGTGAAGACAGTGCTTCGCTGATTTCGCTCCAGTCGTATGCGGTGACATCCGGACGGATAAGTACCAAGGGATGTTCCTCCGATATCTGGAAAGGAGCCATGACAAATCCTTTCTTTCCATTCAGTTCCTGAATGTCCGCTAATTGTTCCACATCGCCCGAGGTTTGCAATACCAGGTAGCATTCGTCTGTCCAAGGTAACCGGTAGAGGGCGAAACCGAGCGGCTGTGTGTCAGGCAATCCAATAATTTTTGCGTATGTATATCTGGTAGATTCATTTCTTTTTCAGTATGAAATTAACGACACGAACAGTAGAAACCAGTTGTCCTTGTGGAGTGGTGATATCTATATTCCATATATGCGAGGATCTGCCGCGGTGAATCAGTTTGCCGGTGGCGAATACTTTGCCTCCGACGGGCACGGCCGACAGATGATTTCCACTTACTTGTACTCCGCAGGCATATTCGTCTTCCCGGCATAGCGACGTAGAGCCATGCCCTGCCACAATCTCGGCCAGAGCCAGTGACGCGCCGCCGTTCAACATACCAAAGGGTTGTGAAGTACGATGGTCTACAGGCATTTCGGCATGTACCGCATCCTCGGTGGAGGGTAGAAACCGGATACCCAGATGTTCCGCCATCGAATTCGAATAATCAGGTTTGCAGGTTGTTTCTTCCATCATTTGTATGTCTGTTCTTTTCTATAAGGCTACAAAAATAATATAAATTTTAGATGAAATGTTCGTCATTGTTATTCTTTAAGAACAAAACATTTCGGGGTTTGTTTTACT
>ENA-OQCX01001628-OQCX01001628.1-human-gut-metagenome-genome-assembly--contig:-NODE-1628-length-10002-cov-2.218025_pt1 | contig 10002 bp, 13 predicted proteins | sample MGYA00242762_ERZ504587 | MGnify/ENA primary metagenome ERZ504587 (study PRJEB26092, sample SAMD00036337) | human gut metagenome | host: Homo sapiens | study: EMG produced TPA metagenomics assembly of...
GCATCATAAGCTGCCTGTGCACTGTTTACAGCTTCCTGTGCTGCCTGCACTGCACCACTTGTCTGATCGTATGCCTGCTGTGCCGCGGCAAGCTGATCTTCTACACCGGAGAGCTGCTCCAGTCCCGCCTGGATCTGTGTGATCTGGCTTTCCAGCTGTGTGATCTGTGCATCCACCGCTGTCTGACCATCCTTTACCTGCGCGATTCCTGCCGTCAGCTCTTTCTGTTTCTGTTCAAGCTTGGTACGTCCGGCTGCGATCTGTTTCTTTCCGGATTCTATCTGCTGTTTTGCTTTGTCGAATTTCGCTTTGCCTGCATCATACTTTTTCTTTCCTGCATTATACTGCGCCCATCCGTCATCCAGCTTTGCCTGTGCCGCAGATAACTGGGACTGACCATCAGAAAGCTGGGCTTTCGCCGAAGCAAGCTGTTCCCGTCCGTCGGCGAGCTGCGCTTTGGCATCTGCGAGCTGCTTCCTGCCGTCGGTAATTTCTTTCTTTGCATCTTCGAGCTGTTTCTTGCCATCCTCGTACTGTTTTCTGCCATCGGCAAGTTCTTTCTCTCCGTCATCGAGTTTTTTCTTTGCATCAGCAAGCTTCTCGTCGGCCTCTTTTTTGCCATCGGCAAGTTCCTGCTCTGCATCAGAAATCTTGTCCTGTGCCTCGGAAACGATCTCGTCGTAACGGATCTGGCAGCGTTCCTCCTGGATCTCCTCAACTTTATCCTGAAGTTTCTCGATCAGGTTATCGTAGGCATCTGTATAGCTGAGCACCTGATCGGTTCCATGTGCCCGGATATAGATCTGTGTAAAGATCTCCTGGTCAAAATCCTCCGGCATCACATAGGCAAATCCATTCACCTCACCGGAACCGACTGTCGTATTTCCTCTGTTGAACGAAATGTACAGCGGGCTTTTGCCAAGTCCGACTACCGTATAGGTTTCTGTCAACAGAAGCTTACTGTCCCCGTCCTGGCGCATATTGATCGTGCTGCCGATCTCATATCCCTGATTCGCGGCAAACGTCGAGTCCAGAAAGCACTCGCCGCTTTTTTCCGGAAGACGGCCTTCTGTTACGGTAAGCTGATTGACCTTCTGATTCATAGATTCGATATGAAGAACTTTCTGTTTCTCATTCTCTCCACAAATGGCATCCGTCGAATATGCACCTTCCGCACTCTCCACACCATCGATCGACTGGATCGCTTTTACATCATCTTCGGTAAGCCCCAGAGTTGCCATGACCTTGAGATCCATGAGGCTGGCTTCGTTATAATAAGCATCTCCCGAAAGACGCATATCCGGCGACGCTGCCTGAATACCGGAAAAGAAAGCAACACCCAGTGCCACGATACAGAAGATGGAAATAAAACGTGCCCTGCTCTTTCGGATCTCCTGCCAGAAATCTTTGTGTAATGCTTTTTTTCTGCGTTTTCCTACCATTCGATCTCCTCCACCGGTGTCGGATGGTCATTCAGTTCCATCGAAGAAACGGTTCCATTTTTGATATGGATCACACGGTCTGCCATAGGTGTCAGCGCAGAATTATGCGTGATGACGATCACCGTCATCCCCTTCTCCCTGCACATGTCCTGAAGCAGCTTGAGGATTGCCTTACCGGTCTGGTAATCAAGTGCACCTGTCGGCTCATCACAAAGGAGAAGCTTCGGATTCTTTGCAAGGCTCTCGCTATGGAAACACGCTGCTGTTCGCCACCGGAAAGCTGTGCGGGGAAATTCCCCATTCGATCCTTAAGGCCGACTTCTCTGAGGACCTGTGCCGCATCCAGAGGATTCTTCAGATCTGCATGGCAAGTTCTACATTTTCCAGTGCTGTCAGGTTCGGAACCAGATTATAAAACTGGAATACAAAACCGATGTCATCACGCGATATGCCGTAAGCTGTCTGCCGCTATAATCTGTGATATTTCTGCCATCTACCAGAACCTTTCCCTTCGATGCAGTATCCATGCCGCCGAGAATATTCAGAACAGTCGTCTTGCCGGCCCCACTCGGTCCTACAATGACTACAAATTCACCTTTGGAAATCTCAAAACTGATCTCATCGACTGCACGGATTTCGACTTCACCCATCTTGTATATTTTGGAAACTTTATCTAATTTTACATATGCTTCTGGATTATTCATCAGCCTCTCCCTGTCGTTATACCGTTGTAGTTACCCTTAAGTATAACACAAAAAAGCACTGCCCGGAACAGCTTCCAGACAATGCCTTTTGTGAAATTTTTCTAAAGTGTGGAATCCTTTTCTTTCCTGCGGCCGGTCATCAGGCCTCCGATCCTTCCGGTTTCTTTGGCCGAGAGGCTTTTCCAGCCGCTCTCGAGGACCTTGTCAAGAATTCCCATTTCTTCTGCGATCTCATACTTGATCTTTTCTTCTTCGGGAAGTTCGCCCCGCAGATATGCCTCCACTTCTTTCTCCTTGTTCATGTCCTTTCACTCCTTTGTTGCTTTTCTTTTGGAGTATGGACAGTTTGAAGAAATTTATTCACTCAGGATCAGCCTTTCGGAATAACGATGGCTGCAATGATGTACGCCCAGATTCCCGCGCCGCCGAAGCAGGTGAGGATGACCCATGCAAGACGCACCAGTGTCGGATCAATGTCAAAATATTCAGCGATGCCTCCGCATACACCGCACAGCATATAATTTGCGGAAGATTTGTAAAGTCGTTTGTTATTCATAAAATCTGCCTTCTTTCTCAAAAAAACTTATTTACTAAAACTAACTGTAATATTACCAACGCCGCAGTTCAATTCCATATCTCCTTTGGCATTTGGATTCGTGATATTTTTGTCGTGGCCGATGCCGCTGTACGAACTGTCACCGATGTCCACATTTCCTGCCGCACAGGAAATCTCATAATTATAGTCGGCTTCTTTGCAAGAATGTCAAGGTCAACATTTCCGATACCGCAGTCAACTTCCAGATCGTGTATATCCAGTTCTGATATTTCTACATTTCCGGTGCCGACTTCAACCGAGATATCGTTGGCTACGCTGATCTTCCCTGTATTTGTAAACTCGCCTGCTCCTACAGACACATCCAGGTCATCTGTTCTGAAATCATCACACATCGTAACAGTACCTGCTGCAACCTCTATGGAAGTGTCCTTAAACCTCAGGTTCTTCGGATAACTCACAGTTATCTCACGTTCCTGTGTCCTGCCAAGTGACTCGATGACCAGGCTGTCATCGTCTGTACCAATCCTTACTTTGTCTTTCTTCGAACCGGACACTTCTACGCGGATCTTGTCTCCGTCACAGCTCTGAAGCTTAAGTGCATCTCCACTCAGGGAAAAATCCAGATCCGATACCGGGTCAATCTCAAAGATTTCTTTGTCATCCTCTGTCGTGACCGGCTTAAGCTGTGTGATCTCATCCCAGTCTTCGTCCCAGGAATCATGGCTCTCCTGTAAGGCAGAATTCGCAATTTTCCTGATATTTCCATTCAGTCCATATTTCGTAAGATTGATGCCTGTGATCGTCGCTCCCATGGCAACGCTCCTATGCTGAGTCCCAGTCCGACAACGGCAAGCTAATGCAAGTTTAAGAATCCGTTTGGAAAATTTTCTCATAATCCCGCCTCCTTCTTCTTACTTCCTCTGTTTACAAGCCGGCTGCAGAAATCTATAAATTTCCGCAGGATCGCCGGAAGTACTTTCGTTGCTGCCCAGACCAGAAATACAAGTCCGACCAGTGCAAGTGCAAGGATCAGAAGTCCGACCCCGATCCCAAGGATTCCAAATCCGATGCTGGCGGAAAAGCATGCCCCGATCCCTGCTCCAATGACTGCGATCCCTGCTGCAAAAAGCCCTACGACCGCTGCCCCGATCCCAAATACGATCAGAAACGGAAGAAGTGCCAGTGCAACGATAAATCCGAGGACTCCTCCGACTGCACCCTTGATCAGCGGTGAGATAAATACCAGCAGGATCAATACCAGGATCACTCCTGCATTACTGCCCTTACGCTCTGCGTGGTATCCACGCTCCGCACGGCTGCCTCTCTGCTCCGGCATCTGCATATCCTCCTTTACACGGTCATCCTGAAAGCCATTCTCCGTGTATTCCCCGTAATTCTGTGAGCTTTCCCTGAGGTCTGCCTTGATGATAGCAGCTACCTTGCCCGGACTTCCAAGCTCCCTGATCACATTTGCCTCCTGATCCTCTCCGGCGTCGTCGAAGTAACTCTCGTAATAATCAAGAGCCTCCTGCCTTTCCTCCTCAGAGATGTCAGAAAGCAGCTTCTCCAGTTGTTCCATAAACTGCGCTCTGTTCATAACTCTATGCCTCCCTCAAACAGTTTCGTAATCTTGGTTGAATAGTTCTTCCATTCAACTCTGTAAAGATTAAGCTGTGCCATTCCTTTCTCTGTGATCTTGTAGTATCTGCGATTCCTGCCTGCATATGCCATGTCATAGGTCTCCAGGCATTCATCCTTCTGTAATCTCCGAAGGACCGGATACAGCGTGGACTCAGATACCTCCAGCACACTCCGCACATCCTGGGTGATCTTGTAACCGTAGGTCCCTCCTCTTCCTTGGAAACTACCGCCAGCACGATCGCATCCAGGAGCGCTGCACCTGTATTAAATACCATGCTCTCACTTCCTGTTCATATATTCTATAATATTATTATTTGTATAATATTATTTTGTTAGTAATACTATATATCATATTAATATAGTTTTGTCAATAGTATTTTCTATTTTCCATGCCTGATTTATACTTTTACAATAAACTATGTTTTATAACTTACACAGAACAGGAGAACTTCATGTCAGAACAGAATATCACAGAACTTCTTCATCCGGCCTTTCTCGCCGCATGAAAGAAATGCTCGGAGAAGAATATGATTCTTTTATAAAAAGCTACGAAGTACCCAGAACTTACGGGCTTCGTGTCAACACCGCCAAGATCAGCTGCGAAGAATTTGAAAAACTTGTTCCGTTCCCGGTGACACCGATCCCGTGGATTCCGAACGGTTATTTTTATCCGGAAGATGTCCGTCCTTCCTACTGCCCGTTTTATCAGGCGGGGCTCTATTATCTCCAGGAGCCAAGCGCGATGACACCCGCTTCCTGCCTCCCTGTCACTCCCGGCGAGAATGTACTGGACCTCTGTGCTGCGCCGGGCGGCAAAACGACAGAACTGGGGGCGCGTCTGAACGGAGAGGGACTGCTGGTCGCAAATGACATCAGTGCTTCCCGTACCCGTGCCCTTCTTCGAAACGTGGAGCTTTTTGGCTTCACGAATGCATTTGTTGCCAATGAGACTCCGGCACGTCTCAGAGACCGCTTCCCGGAATTTTTCCACAAGATCCTGCTGGATGCACCATGTTCCGGCGAAGGAATGTTCCGTAAGGAAGAAGCACTTGCCAGAGACTGGACTCCTGAGAAATCACAGGAACTTGCCACGATCCAGCGAGAACTGATCCTTCAGGCAGCCGATATGCTCCGTCCGGGCGGACAGCTGCTTTATTCTACCTGTACCTTTGCGCCGGATGAGGATGAGGGCGTTGTTTCCTGGCTTCTTGAAAACCGGCCGGATATGGAACTGATTGAACTTCCTTCTTATGAAGGATTCACGCCGGGCGTTCCGGAATGGGGCAACGGTAATCCGCGCCTTACGCGCTGTGTCCATCTCTTCCCGCACACCATGCAGGGCGAGGGACATTTCATGGCATTATTCCGCAAAGAGGGCAGAACGGATCTGATCGGTACCATGTCCTCTGCAAAATCGAACGCCGACACTCGCAAATGGCTGGAACTTTTCCTTAAAGAGATCGGGCTCAAAACCCTCGGTGGAAAACCATTCGACTGGAACCGTGTGGAAACACGTAAAGATAAAGTCTACTATCTCCCGCCTCTCACCGGAGATTTCCGCGGACTGACCTTCCTTCGAAACGGCCTTTACCTGGGCGATCTCAAGAAAAACCGTTTCGAGCCGTCAGAACCTTTTGCACTGGCTCTGCATAAGGATGACGCCGAGGCAGTTATCTCCCTTCCGGTATCGGACGAGCGCCTGACCCGCTATCTCAAGGGCGAAACACTGAATATCGAACCAGAAGAAGCAGCTCACACCAAAGGCTGGCATCTTCTCTGCGCGGACGGCTATCCCATCGGATTCGGCAAGCTGGTCGGGGCGACACTCAAAAACAAATATCCCGCAGGATGGAGAGTCTGATACTCTCCTTCCCACGGGATATTTTTCTGTTGTCTCTTATATTGTTACTGTTCACTCCGTTCACAGTAACTTGGTCAAAATCCATTCCAAATCACCTTCGGTGATGGGATTTTGCCCTGTATGTCTCGGGATTTGCCATATTCATGGCAAAACACCTCGCGGGATACTACCCTGTGAATAGTAACCTTATATTTCTATTGCTTTCTGCAGGGCAAATGAATAAATATATTTCTGCTTTACTTTCTTATGAAGCATTCGTTCCAGTGCCAGTGCATAATCTTCAAGCTGTGTTCGGTAGCGTTCGATCAGTTTCGATTCTTCTCCCTGACCGATCCTGTCTGTCTTGTAATCCACCAGAACGATCTCTTCTCCTTCTATAAAATACGCATCAATGATTCCCTGTACAAGAACCGTCTCATCTCCGTTCCAGGAATCATCCAGATTTTTCATATCCACTTTCATGACAAATGGCTGCTCGCGGTGGAGTTTCTTGTCCAGTGCCGCCCTTTGCATCCGCATTCCCAGTTCTGAACCTGAAAAAAGCCAGAATATCCTTTCTTCGGATACTTTCGCCTTCTTCCGGCGACATCTTGTGGTTTTCGACAAGTGTCTGTATCTGTCTGTCTATCTCCTGGTAGGTTTTTACCTGCGTATAATCAAGGCATTCCATCACACAATGGTAAGCGGTTCCCCGCGCAGCCCCTCGCGTTACTTCTTTCTCACCGGAAATAAACGCCGGGACGATCTCCTCGATCTCCGGTTCCGGATAAAGTGCAGATTCTATCTCCTCTTCGTCTGCATACTTGCGTTTCTTAAGTTCCGAAACGCCAACCTTGACCGGAAGCTCTTCAAGATATGCATACGGATACGCAAAGCCAAACTTCGCCTCCAGCGTCTGACGGATCGTTTCGTCATAAACTCTCTGGCTGTCCCATTCTCTGAAAAATGCTTCTCTCATCTGTGCATCCGTCTGTCCCAGGATCTCACCCTGCACCAGTTCCCCAAGCGTTACCCTGTGGATCAGAAAATCTGCATTTTCTTTCTCACAGATCTTCGCTTGTTTTCCAAAGATACCGTACTCTGCCAGAAGTTCTTTCACAGCCGGATGGCGCACCAGTGCCGGAAGGATATAGGACCAGTAACTTTTTGCCTCAGAGCGCACGCCCAGTGGAAGTAAGGTCTCTTCACTGTCCATATAACGGGACACAGAACGCAGGGCTGCTTCTATATTCCCCATAGAGCCTGTGATGATGAGTTTTTCCTTCGCTCTTGTCAGCGCAACGTACAAAACTCGAAGTTCCTCTCCAAGACTTTCTCGTTTCAGTGCCCTTCGGATGATCTGTTTCTGCATTGCCGATACGATCAGTCGTCTTTCCGGGAAGATCGCATCCACGCCGAAACCAAGTTCCGGATGGATCAGGAACCTGGCATTGATGTCCTGAAAATTGAACTGCTTGCCCATTCCTGCTGCAAACACGACCGGAAATTCCAGTCCCTTGCTTTTGTGGATCGTCATGATCTGCACCGCGCCACTTCCCGCATCTGCCAGATTGACCTCGCCGAAATCCACCTCGTATTTCTGAAGTTTCTCAATATAGCGGATAAAGTTAAACAGTCCACGGTAACTTGTCTTCTCATAATCCATCGCTTTTTCGACCAGCATATGGAGGTTTGCGCCTCTCTGTGCACCGCCCGGGATCGCCTTCGCATAAGTGCCGTAACCTGTCTCTTTGAGGATGTACATGATAAGCTCATGGATCGGTGTATACGTCGCATATCCCGGATCATGTGAAGCTGTTCCAGAAAAGTGCGGAGTTTTTTTCTGAGCCTGATCTTCTCTTCCTCTTCTTCCTGCTTCCCTCGGATTTTTCTCCGCATAAGCGCAGATGCTGTCGTAGATCATCCTTCCGGACATTCACTTCGAATCATTGCAAGCTCCTGTGCATCACATCCGACGATCGGGGAATGCAGAACACCTGTCAGCGGGATATCCTGAAGCGGATTGTCGCAGACTCGCAGATAATTCAGAAGCGTCACCACTTCCTGCGCGGAAAAATATCCCGTTCTGGATGCCGAATAGACAGGGATCCCTCTGGAGCTCAAAACCTGGCTGAACGTCTCTGACCATCCCGTCGCACTTCGCAGAAGGATCACGATATCGCCATATCCGATCTCGCGGTATTCTCCCGTTTCTTTGTCCAGTATCCTGTCGTTTCCGACCATCTTCTGGATTCGCTGTGCGATCGCCAGTGCTTCCAGCTCCTGTGCATTCTTCTGTCCCTGTTCGTCTTCCAGTTCCTCGCCGTCTTTTTCTACGATAAGGACCTCTGTCCGGGTGAATTCCGGGTCTGCTCCCTCCGGGAAAGATGCTCCCGGATACAGTGCATTGTCATCATCGTAAGTGATCCCTCCCAGATCCTCACCCATGATCTGGCGGAAAATATAATTCACCGAAGTAAGTACCTCTGCCCGGCTTCGGAAGTTTTTCAATCTGTGTTGCGCCTTCCTGGCACACCTGGATATTGACCGTACAGGATAGCTGGGTCAGCCTTCCGAAAATGCGCCCGATACATTCCTCGTTGCAGATAAGGCATGGGCGGATATCTTCCCGCCGTCCTTCTTTCAGCTTGTTCGGGAATTCCGGATCCGCGATCAGCTGGCGTCCGAAACTAATGATGTCCGCATTGCCGGACTCCAGCAGATCTACGGCCGTCTCCATAGAATGATTGCCGGCATTGATGATCGGAATGTTTACATGCTTCCTTGCCTCCTCGCAGACATAGGCATACACGCTCCCCAGTATAGCGGTCGGAAGATATAATCCATCGTCTCGTAACAGCCAGAATCAATATCCAGGGCATCCACGCCTGCCTGTTCCAGCAGTTCGATAATCGGCATCGAATCTTTAAGGGTACGTCCGCCCTTGTACATATGGTCCAGGGATATGCGAAAGATGATCGGAAATCCCGGCCCTGTCACACTGCGGATAGAATCTACGATCTCCGTGGCAAAGCGTACCCGGTTCTCCCAGGAGCCGCCATATTCATCCGTTCTGGAATTCCACTGCGGGGATATGAACTGATCGATCAGATACCCGGCATGCCCGTGTACTTCTACCGCGTCGAATCCGGCATTTACCGCAAACTGAGCCGCATTGGCAAAGTCCTTCATAATTTCCTTGATCTCCTCTGTCTCCAATGGGCGGCAGATCATCTCCGGGTTATAGAAGGATGGATTGGCGGAAGACGAGATCGGCACCCGCTCGCCGATGTCCGGCATTCCGTTTCTTCCTGTACCGCAGCTAAGCTGAAGGCAGGCCTTGGCGCCCCATCTATGTATCCGCTCCGTCATGACGGTAGCCTTCGGGATGGCTCTCGTAGAATGAAGGGCAAGGGTAGGCCCTCCCTGGGCTGTCTTCTCGTTCAGGAACATGGCGCCCGTCATGATCAGGCCCACGCCTCCCTTGGCTCTCTCCTCATAATAGCGGATGCCTTCCTCGCTGTCCGTGCCGTCCTGCATAGGCGTAAATGTTCCCATGGCAGACAGCATGATTCTGTTTCTCAGCCGCATATTGTTGATTTTAATCGGCTGCCATAATTTTTTATAATCGTAACTCATAGCGTTCTCCTATATCCTTTATATTTCATTAATCGATAAATACAATCGGCTTCACTACCTCCGGGTGATCTTCTTTGAATGCCATCAGTCGTACGCATCCTGGATATGCTCGAATCCATGGAACCGGTGGGATATCAGCTTAGTAGGATCCAGGCGTCCTGCCGTCATCAGCGCGAACAG
>ENA-OQCX01001629-OQCX01001629.1-human-gut-metagenome-genome-assembly--contig:-NODE-1629-length-9998-cov-2.278898_pt1 | contig 9998 bp, 10 predicted proteins | sample MGYA00242762_ERZ504587 | MGnify/ENA primary metagenome ERZ504587 (study PRJEB26092, sample SAMD00036337) | human gut metagenome | host: Homo sapiens | study: EMG produced TPA metagenomics assembly of...
CGCAGTCAGGCCTTTTCCGGCCGCTGCTCCCCGGGCAGACCCTCCCACTTGGGGCCGCCTACCGCGCCCAGCAGCAACGCTGTCGGCGGCAAGGCACTTATCCAGCTCGTGCTGGGGCAGCGGGTCGCCGTACTTGTCAATGGCCTCGCCGCCCATGGCGGCAGCGGTGTAGTGGAAGGTATGGCCGTACTTTTCAGCCACCTTATCCAGCACCCGGAGGGTCTGCTTTACGATCTCCGGGCTGGAGCAATCGCCCCAGATGACAGCAATATTTTTTTTCCATGAGGTACTCCTTCTATGCTCAAACGCCCTGATAGCCCACTCTCTCAAAGCCTTACGCCCTCTTTGGAGGATGGACGATTTAAAATGCGCTCCGCGTTGCTCTGCGCATAATCAGCGGAATTTTTATTTATATTTCGTGTTTGTCGCGGCCTGCGGAGCTTGTCAGGGCGAAGGCCCTTCCATCTGCTAACGCAGACCGCTCTGCCGCTTAAAAGCCCCACTGGGGCTTTCATTGCTACGCAAACGCGGGTCGCTCCAAACACATTTTCACGGATGGGGATGGCTTATTTCTGGATGGCCTTCATCAGGCCGCCGGCGGAGATGATGTTCTGGATAAAGGGCGGGAAGGGCTCGGCGTGGAACACCTTGCCGTTGGTCTCATCGGTGATGACGCCGGTGTCAAAGTCTACCTGAACGGTGTCCCCTGCCTCGATGGCATCCACAGCCTCCGGGCATTCCATGATGGCAGGCCGATGTTGATGCTGTTGCGGTAGAAGATGCGGGCAAAGCTTTTGGCAATGACCACCGCGATACCGGCGGTCTTGATGCACAGGGCGCGTGCTCACGGGAAGAGCCGCAGCCAAAGTTCCAGCCGCCCACCATGATATCACCGGGCTGCACCCGGTTCACAAAGTCCTTGTCGATATCCTCCATGCAGTGGCTGGCAAGTTCCTTGGCATCCTGCGTGTTCAGGTGGCGTGCCGGAATGATGACGTCAGTATCCACGTTATCCGGGTATTTGAAAACAGAACCTCTTGCGTTCATGCTCATGCTCCTTTCGGGTCAGACCGTGCGCGGGTCGGTGATGTAGCCGGTCAGGGCGCTGGCGGCGGCGGTGGCGGGAGAGGCCAGATAGACCTCACTGTCCACATGACCCATGCGTCCCACAAAGTTGCGGTTGGTGGTGGAAACGCAGCGCTCGCCCGCTGCCAGAATGCCCATGTAGCCACCCAGACAGGGGCCGCAGGTGGGGTGGATACGATGCAGCCCGCATCGATAAAGGCGGTGGTCCAGCCCCGCAGGATGCACTCCTTATAAACAGCCATGGTGGCGGGGATGATGATGCCGCGCACGCCCTTGGCAATGTGCTTGCCCTTGAGGATGTTGTAGGCGGCTTCCATGTCCTCTAAGCGGCCGTTGGTGCAGCTGCCGATGACCACCTGATCGATCTTGATGTCCTTGCCCTCGCTGGCCTTGTGGGTATTCTCGGGCAGATGGGGGTAGCTGACGGTGGGCTCCAATGCGCTGAGGTCGATCTCGATGGTCTTTTCGTACACGGCATCAGGGTCTGCCTCGTAGAACACCGGCGGACGCTGGCTGCGGCCTGCAAGGTAAGCCTTGGTCACCTCGTCCACCGGGAAGATACCGTTCTTGGCACCGGCCTCAATGGCCATATTGCAGATGCACAGGCGGTCGTCCATGGTCAGGCCAGCCACGCCCGGGCCGGTGAACTCCATAGACTTATACAGTGCGCCGTCCACACCGATCATACCGATGATGTGCAAAATCAGGTCTTTGCCGGATACCCGGGGATTAAATTTGCCGGTAAGCACAAACTTGATGGCAGAGGGCACCTTGAACCATGCCATGCCGGTGGCCATGCCTGCGGCCATATCGGTAGAGCCTACACCGGTGGAGAAGGCACCCAGCGCACCGTAGGTACAGGTGTGGCTGTCCGCGCCGATCACGCAGTCACCGGCGGTGACGATGCCTTTTTCCGGCAGCAGCGCGTGCTCAATGCCCATCTGGCCGACATCGTAGAAGTTGAGGATATCGTATTTATTGGCGAACTCCCGGCACTGCTTGGACTGGGTAGCACTCTTGATATCCTTATTGGGTACAAAGTGGTCCAGCACGATAGCGATATGCTCTTTATCAAACACGCGGTCGAAACCGGCGCGTTCAAACTCGTTGATGGCCACCGGGGTGGTGATATCGTTGCCCAGCACAATGTCCAACTTTGCGTTGATCAGCTGGCCTGCCTTGACCTCCGGCAGTCCGGCGTGTGCGGCAAGGATCTTCTGCGTCAGGGTCATTCCATGGTAGTTTTCTCCTTTTTACTTGTGTAGCACTCTCTCAGAAGCGGTTCTCTGATAAGAAAAGCGTTTTGGAGGCTCATACGATTTAAAATGGCCTCCGCTTTGCTTTGGCCATAAATAGCGGAATTATGATTTTAAATCCCGCGTTTGTCGCAGCCTGCGGGAACTTGTCGGGGCAAAGCCCTCCATCTGCTAACGCGCAGACCGCTCCGCCACTTAAAAGCCCCACTGGGGCTTTCATTGCTGCGCAACCGTGGCCCACTCCAAACGCATTTTCACAGAAGGGGCCGCAGCGGAAAGCGGCATCTCCCTTTTTATCGATTGTTGATTGCGCTGACAAGGGCGCGGATACCGGCCACGATGATGTCGGTGTCGGTACCGGCACCCCATGTGACCGTGTTGTCTCCCCAGACAAGCCCCACATAGGAGGCTGCGCGGGAGGTAGAGCCTCGTCCAAGCTGTGCTCAGAGTAGTTTTCCAGATGGAAGTCCATGCCGGTGGCGCTCTGGATAGCGTTGCTACGGCATCCAGACGGCCGTTGCCCACTGAGGTGACCACCTTGCGCTGCCCGTTCAGCTCCAGCGTGACTGTGGCGGTAATGCCGTTTACCTGTGCAAAGTGGGCTTCCACCACATTCAGCGGCTTTGCACGGTTGAGGTAGGTATCCTCGAAGATGTGCAGCACCTCGGCGGCGCTCAGCTCCTTGTGGCTGTGGTCGGACACGCTCTTGACCTTGTAGCCCAGTGCCTCCCGCATCTTGGGGGGCAGATTGTAGCCGTAGTTCTGTTCCAGCACAAAACCGATGCCGCCCTTGCCGCTCTGGCTGTTGATGCGGATGACATCGGCGTCGTAGGTGCGGCCAATGTCGTGGGGGTCCACCGGGATGTAGGGACAGGTCCAGCGGTGTTCGCCGGTCTGCTTGCGGTACGCCATGCCCTTGGCAATGGCGTCCTGATGACTGCCGGAGAAGGCGGCAAACACCAGCTGCCCGGCGTAGGGGGTACGCTCGTAGATGTGCATCCGGGTCACCCGCTCGTAGGTGGCGCAGATGGCGGGCATATCCGAGAAGTCCAGCTTGGGGTCTACGCCGTGGCTGTACATATTCATGGCCAGCGTTACGCGTCCACATTGCCGGTGCGCTCGCCGTTGCCAAACAGGCAGCACTCCACGCGCTGTGCGCCCGCCAGCACTGCCAGCTCTGCGCAGGCCACGCCGGTGCCACGGTCGTTGTGGGGATGGGTGGAGATGATCACGCTGTCGCGGTATTTCAGGTGCTTGTCGCAGTACTCGATCTGGTTGGCATACACATGGGGCATACTCATCTCCACGGTCACCGGCAGGTTGATGATCATGGGGCGCTCCGGGGTGGGCTGCATGATATCCAGCACGGCGTTGCACACCTCTACGGCGTAGTCCACCTCGGTGCCGGTAAAGCTTTCGGGGCTGTACTCGAACAGGAAGTTGCCCTCGTACTCCTCACTGAGCTGCTTGACCAGCTTTGCACCGTCCACGGCGATCTGCTTGATCTCCTCCTTGGACTTGTGGAACACCTGCTCCCGCTGTGCCACGGAGGTGGAGTTGTAGAAGTGGATCACCGCCCGGGGTGCGCCCTTGACAGCCTCGAAGGTGCGGCGGATGATGTGGTCGCGGCACTGGGTCAGCACCTGCACGGTGACATCGGCGGGGATCATGTTCTTTTCGATCAGGGTGCGCAGGAACTCGTACTCGGTCTCACTGGCGGCGGGGAAGCCCACCTCGATCTCCTTGAAGCCGATCTTTACCAGCATCTGGAAGAACTCCAGCTTTTCTGCAAGGCTCATAGGCACGATCAGCGCCTGATTGCCGTCCCGCAGATCCACGCTGCACCATGCGGGAGCCTTTTCAATGTGGTCCTTTTTTACCCAGCTGTCATAACCGGCGGGTACCGGGTAGTACCCGGTGCGTACTTGGTAGCGTCCATCATCCTGTTGTCCTCCTGAAATAGCATAAAGCCTTCACCCCTTGGGGGAAGGTGGCGCGTAGCGCCGGATGAGGGGTGATTTCCCGGCAGCAACTGCTTGCCTGCGCCTCATCAGTCACCTGCGGTGACAGCTTCCCCGACCGGGGGAAGCCTTTTGCCCTACTGCAACCGTTGTACGAAAAAAGGCTCCCGTCTTTCAAGGCGAAAACCTTGAGAGACGAGAGCCTGTAAATTGCTTTTACAGGGCACCCGTGGTACCACTCTCCTTGCTGCACGGTCAGGTACAGCCACTTTGCACGATCGGCCAAAACAGCGAATCGCTGCCCTTGTAACGGTGGGCATCCGTCAGAACCTACTTGTCCGTTCAGTTCTGCCGCTCGGGGGCCAGTATCCGAAGTTCTCTGCACCCGCCTTGCACCACCCGGCGGCTCTCTGCACGCAGAAGAAAGATCGTTTTATCCCTGTCAACGCATTTGCACTTTGTTGAAAGTGAGATAATTTTAGCACGACTGCCAGAAAGTGTCAAGAAGTTTCGTTCAGGATAAAGATGAAAGCATTTCACAATACCATGGGGTAAATTATGCAAACATTGAGGTCGTTGCTCCCCTGCCCCCTCATCCGGCAAGCCCTTTGCGCACCTATAATATGGTAACTGAGCGGCTTTAGCCCTCTTTGTTAAGAAACTGCTAAGTTTTTGCAAAGTTGCCCTCGCTGCGCTGTTGCTAGGCGGTAAGGTGTGGTATACTGGACGCAGCAAACGGGTGGAAGCCCACTTTATATAGAAGGAGGAACATCCCATGAAAGAAGTCAAGCCATCCAAAAAGCCGCTGGCTATCTACTATGCCATCGTGTTGCTGGTGCTGCTGGTCATCAACCTTGTGGTCATGCCGTGGCTGGCCGAGCGTCAGGTGCAGGAGGTAGACTACGGCACCTTTATGAGCATGACCGAGCAGGAAAACATCGGCAAGGTGGATATCCAGTCCAACCAGATCATTTTTACAGATAAGGACAACAAGCAGATCTACAAGACCGGCCTGATGAACGACCCCAGTCTGACCGAGCGCCTGTACGACGCAGGTGCACAGTTCTCCAGCGAGATCGTGGAGCAGGGTTCGCCGGTGCTCAGCTTTTTGCTGTGGTTCGTGCTGCCCATCCTGCTGTTCAGCTTCATCGGCAACCAGATGAACAAAAAGCTGATGGAAAAGGCAGGCGGCGGCCCGGGCTCCATGATGTTTGGCGGCGCGGGCAAATCCAATGCAAAGGTGTATGTGCAGTCCACCCACGGCATCCGCTTTGCGGATGTGGCCGGTGAGGACGAAGCCAAGGAGAACCTGCAGGAGATCGTCAATTATCTGCACGACCCCAAGCAGTATGAGGAGATCGGTGCCTCCATGCCCAAGGGCATTCTGCTGGTAGGCCCTCCGGGCACCGGTAAGACCATGCTGGCCAAGGCCGTGGCAGGTGAATCCAACGTGCCCTTCTTCTCCATCTCCGGCTCGGAGTTCGTGGAGATGTTCGTGGGCATGGGTGCCTCCAAGGTGCGTGACCTGTTCAAGCAGGCCAAAGAAAAAGCACCCTGCATCGTATTCATTGATGAAATCGACGCCATTGGCCAGAAGCGCAACAGCGGCCAGTTTGGCGGCAACGATGAGCGCGAGCAGACCCTGAACCAGCTGCTTACCGAGATGGACGGCTTTGAGGGCAACACCGGCGTCATTATTCTGGCAGCACCAATCGCCCGGATTCCCTCGACCCTGCCTTGACCCGTCCCGGCCGGTTTGACCGCCGTGTGCCCGTGGAGCTGCCCGATTTGAAGGGCCGCGAAGAGATCTTGAAGGTACACGCCAAAAAGGTGAAGATCGCCCCGGGTGTGGACTTCAACACCGTGGCGCGCATGGCCTCCGGTGCCTCCGGCGCAGAGCTGGCCAACATTGTGAACGAAGCCGCCCTGCGTGCCGTGCGGGCAGGCCGCAAGAGCGTGACGCAGGCCGACCTTGAGGAAAGCATCGAGGTGGTCATTGCCGGCTACCAGAAGAAGAATTCCATCCTGACCGACCACGAAAAGTGCATCGTAGCCTACCACGAGATCGGCCACGCCCTTGTGGCGGCCAAGCAGTCCAACTCTGCTCCGGTGCAGAAGATCACTATTATCCCCCGCACCTCCGGCGCACTGGCTACACCATGCAGGTGGACGAGGGCAACCACTACCTGATGAACAAGGCCGAGCTGGAAAATAAGATTGCCACCCTGACCGGCGGCCGCGCCGCCGAGGAGGTGGCCTTTAACTCCATCACCACCGGCGCATCCAATGATATCGAGCAGGCCACCAAACTTGCCCGCGCCATGCTGACCCGCTACGGCATGAGCGATGAATTTGACATGGTGGCGTTGGAAACCGTGAATAACCAGTATCTGGGCGGCGATACCTCGCTGGCCTGCAGTGCCCAGACCCAGTGCGAGATCGACCGGAAGGTGGTAGAGCTGGTCAAGACCCAGCACGAAAAGGCCATCCGCATCCTGACCGAGAACCGCGCAAAGCTGGACGAACTGGCACAGTACCTGTACCAGAAAGAGACCATCACCGGCGAGGAGTTCATGGATATCCTTAACCGCGACGACACCGAAAATAAACCAGAAAATCCCTGAAAATAAAAATTTTTGAATCTTTTGCAATAATCCGGCCGCGTATCCGTTTACAAAGCAGATACGGCGGTTTTCCATTGTGAATGCGCCGCAGCTGAACCATGGTTTAAAAAAGATTATGATGCAAAAAAACAAGGCAGTCCCTGCGGCTGCCGTTTTCAGGAGGTATTTCCTATGAAGATGCTGAACAAAAAGTTTGTCCGTACCTGAGCTGTGCCGCTGTGGCGGTGTGCGCCGCTGCCATGCTGAGCGTGGGCGCCTTTGCCGCTGAGGTGGATTCCACCTGCGTGGAGGGCTATCTGCCCCCGCAGGAGCAGATGGTGCAGGGCGACATCGCACTGCACAGCGGTGACGTTGCCGTGGGCGAAAAGGACCCCAGCTACGGCGGCTACGGTGCCCCGGAGGGCAACCCCATTCAGGGCAACATCATGCTGATCTCCGGCGATGAGCTGGCCGACACCGCCAAGACCGAGGCGCGCTACACTGTCAAAGGTCTGCTGGGCAAGCAGCTGCTGTACACCGCCCGCCAGAAGGACGGCGTGCTGACGCTGGACGTCCCCGCCGAGGTGGCTACCTTCCGCACCACCATCGAGGATATGCAGACTTTGCAGGCCAACGGCGTGAAAACGCTGGTGCTGGTGACCGAGAAGAACACCACCACCCTGAACCTCTCGCTGCTGTGCGAGGGACAGAAGTCCGGCACCCGCGTCACCCTGCGGCATCTGGGCAGCAATGCTACCCTCTCTGTGGGTCTGCGCTGCGCCGCGACCTGCTGATCGGCCGCTGAGTAAAAGGAAAATCATTCTAATAGCGCAATGCCGGAGCGTCTGCGGACGCTCCGGCATTGCATTTTCACGGGTTGGGTCGTAAAGATAAACGAGATGACAAGACCCCCGGCGGGCAGCCGGGGGTCTTGTCGTACGCTTATGGAGGCTTGGACAGGAATAAAAGGAAGATCACACTCCCTTGCGGGAAAGAGAATCGCTGCTTACTTGCCGCGGACGGCTGCGAAGCCGGCTTCCAGATCGGCAAGGATATCATCAATGTGCTCGGTGCCGATGGACAGGCGGATGGTGTTCTGGTAGATCTGCTGCTCGGCCAGTTCGGCATCGGTCAGGCTGGCTGGTGGGTGGTGGAGGCCGGTGGATGACAAGGCTCTTCACGTCCGCTACGTTGGCCAGCAGAGAGAAGATCTTCAGGTTATCAATGAAGGTAAAGGCCTCCTCGCGGCCGCCCTTGATGTTAAAGGTAAAGATAGATGCGCCGCCGTTGGGGAAATACTTCTGGTACAAAGCGTGATCCGGGTAATCCGGCAGCGAGGGATGGTTCACCTTTTCCACCTGCGGGTGGTTGGCAAGGAACTCCACCACCTTTTTGGTGTTCTCCACATGACGCTCAATGCGCAGGCTCAGCGTCTCGGTGCCCTGCAGCAGCAGGAAGGCGTTGAAGGGGAGATGGTAGCGCCGGTATCACGCAGCAGGATAGCGCGGATGTAGGTGACAAAAGCGGCAGGGCCTGCGGCATCTGCGAAGGAGACGCGTGGTAGCTGGGGTTCGGGGCGGCAATGTTGGGGTAACGGCCGCTGGCCTTCCAGTCGAAGTTGCCGCTGTCCACGATGATGCCGCCCAGCGTGGTGCCGTGGCCGCCGATGACTTGTAGCAGAGTGCACCACGATGTCTGCGCCGTGCTCGATGGGACGGATGAGGTACGGGGTGCCGAAGGTGTTATCAATGACCAGCGGCAGGCCGTGCTTGTGGGCGATGGCGGCAATGGCATCGATATCCGGGATATCACTGTTGGGGTTGCCCAGCGTCTCCAGATACACAGCCTTGGTGTTGGGCTGGATAGCAGCTTCCACCTGTGCAAGGTCGTGGGCATCCACGAAGGTGGTGTTGACGCCAAACTGGGTCAGAGTGTGCGCCAGCAGGTTGTAGCTGCCGCCGTAGATGGTCTTTTGTGCCACGATGTGGTCACCGGCCTGTGCCAGTGCCTGAATGGTGTAGGTGATGGCGGCTGCACCGGAAGCGGTAGCCAGTGCTGCCACGCCGCCCTCCAGCGCTGCGATGCGCTTTTCGAACACATCCTGCGTGGAGTTGGTCAGCCGGCCGTAGATGTTGCCTGCATCGGCCAGACCGAAACGGTCAGCGGCGTGCTGGCTGTTGCGGAACACATAGGAAGTGGTCTGGTAGATGGGCACCGCACGGGCATCGGTGGCGGGGTCGGCCTGCTCCTGACCGACATGAAGCTGCAGGGTCTCAAATTTATATTCAGACATTGTTATTTGCCTCTCTTAATATACTAAAAGTATTATTGTTGTGTACAAAAAATCCCGATGCGTTTTCAAAGGCGCACCGGGCAGTGTGGTCTACCGGAGCTGCTGCTGTCACATTCGGGTGCACATTCGCGCAGCCGAGGCAACATACAGTACACATCCGATGCCGGTGCCCGGTTGGTATGCATTCGCCCACAGCGATAATTCGCGTGCAGCAGTTCTTTCCAGATCAGCTTCATCTTTGTGCCCTCCTTCCGGTAAAACTTTTCCATCCCTCTATGTACCACCCGCCGGAGAACCTCTGTTTCATTTCCCTACAAGACTGGTGGATTGGATGTTTGCATTATATCCCGTTCTACCTAGTTTGTCAATAGGTTAATTCCACTTTTTTCAAGGATGTATTTTTTGCATGATAATTTTGCCCGTACTGCCACCGCCCGACAGCATTTTGTACAGCGACCCCTCTGAACAAAAAACGAAGCCCGGAACGTCTGCGGACGCTCCAGGCTTCGTTTTCTCATAAAATGGTCAGGCCTGCTTTGTCTCTTCCGTCCGGGTGGAAATGCCGAACAGCACAAAGCCGATGACAAACAGGATGGCAATGGAGCCCACACCCACGTTGGCGCTGCCGGTCAGCTGGCTGCCCACACTGACAATCATGGTGCCAAGGAAGGATGCACCCTTGCCGCAGATGTCGAACAGGCCAAAGTATTCGCCGGATTTTTCCTGCGGGATGATTTTGGCAAAGTGGCTGCGGCTCAGTGCCTGCACACCGCCCTGGAACATACCCACCACCACGGCC
>ENA-OQCX01001630-OQCX01001630.1-human-gut-metagenome-genome-assembly--contig:-NODE-1630-length-9991-cov-1.225770_pt1 | contig 9991 bp, 11 predicted proteins | sample MGYA00242762_ERZ504587 | MGnify/ENA primary metagenome ERZ504587 (study PRJEB26092, sample SAMD00036337) | human gut metagenome | host: Homo sapiens | study: EMG produced TPA metagenomics assembly of...
TCCAGTCCGATGTCGGCAGGTCGTCTTTCAGCACCCGCTTGTAACCGTAGAGCGTAACCATCTGGCAGGTTTTTTCTTCAACATTCATCTGCGAAAGGAGTCTTCGACACGTGCATCGATCGGGACCGTAGGATCTTCATATACATCCTTTTTTCCCATTCTTGTTGAAATCTATCCAGCCATTCCGGTAGATAGACTTGTTCGTTAATTTGTAAGTATCCGGTATCCGGATTTCCTGTGGCGTTTTGTTTTGCGCTGCGTACAGAATGTCCCTGACAGGACAAGGCATGACGTAAGGACGGCGAGTTTGTTTTTCTTCATGGATTATAATTTGATATCGTTTAGTTCAACTAATTTGTTAACAATGGCGTATACGGTCAGACCACTGGCACTGTGTACCTGCAATTTCCGGGCGATGTTGCGTCGGTGTGTAACAACGGTGTGTGTGGAAAGGAACAGGCGGTCGGCTATTTCGCGGTTTGTCATCCCTTTGACGACACAGACCACGATTTCTTTTCGCGTGCGCTAAGCGTCTGCTGTTCTTCGTTTTCGGTTTCCTCTTCCGGTGACGTATGGAGCGCTCCAGCTTGTGGCGGATCTCGTCCGGGCTGTCATAGATGTTGATCTGGTCGTCGTAAGGTCGCAGCAGGGCATGATCAGCGACGGCATACAGCAGGGCTATGCATTTCATTTCCGTACAGCCGGTTTCTTCCTTGAGAAGCTGAATGGTATAGTAACCGGGAAGTGACGGGTTAATAATCAGCATGTCTGGTTTGTGTGAGCGAAGTGTCTCTTGCAAAAGCTCCGCAGTGGCAATTTCGATGATCTGGATGCGGAATCCGGAAATTCGCTTTAATACCGCTTCGAGCCCACTGCGGATGATGGCAGACGGTTCGGCAACCGCTATGTTTAATAAGGCGCTCATAGGCATCACTGTATTGTTTTTTCAAGAGTCAGGATCGCCGGGACGAAAAGATAGTCTTCTACGTGGTTATGGGAGGCCAGATCTTGTTCGGTCGCGAAGATGTCAAACAAGACGCTGTTCAGCAGGTTGCTTCCGGGTCCCGGATAATACTTGATCAAGATATTTTTCAGTTCGATAATCTTCATTTCGATCTGATCATGATGTTTTCGGAAGATCGTTATGTTGTATTTCGGGTCTTTTATCCCTTTTAATAATCCCCGGACGTATGGAAATACTATCTTTTCTTCATACGACATGTGTTTGTGGACTTCTGCTGCATATTCGTCGAAAAATTTAGTGATAACGAACGCTACATCTTTCGGGCAGTCTGCAATCGCATCTGTCAGTTTACGACGGATATGGGGCAGCCGGAAGTCCAAGAAATAGGCGTGTGCATTATGCAGATAAGTGATCAAAGCCTCGATCGACAGACATTTGTCAATGTTTGTCATCGGCGCGGATATCTCTTCCGTCAGAAAGTTTACGACGGTCAGGAACGTGCAGGGATCGACACCGTTTTGGCGGCATACTTCTCCGATATTCTTTTCTCCGAATCCGAGTGCAATACCGAAGCGGCTCATGACGAGCACCATCGGATAATTCTCACAGATCAGATCACTCATTTTATCGGTTTCCCGATATTTACCATTCTTATACATAGGCTTTTCTCTCTTGTCATGGTGTTTGAATAGCCAAAGATACATAAAAAATAGATTCCGCAGACTACGCTTACAGAATTAGTAAATTCGGTAAGTCGGATAGTTTCAGCTAAAAAAGTTAGAAACTAAAGTTTCATATAGTTACTCGCTTTGGGACCTTGATTCCACCATGTAGAAACTTTAGTTCCAACGATTGAAATAAAAGTTTCGACCGCAGACACATTTGTTTTGCGGCAGGAAACGAATGATTAGTGGATTTTAGGAAAATATCCGTCTTGCCTAGGGACTGAAAAGGGCTGTTTTGGGTAGTAATTCGCAAAAAAGGTGTTTTTTACATTTTGACAGTTTTTGTAATGGGTTGATTAATAGAGATATACTACATTATACAATGTACGCGTAAATGAAGAATTTTAAGAGTGAAATCGGGTGTGTGATCGTATTTAAGATGTTGATTTATAGAAAAATAAGAGGAGCTTTAGAAATGACTAATGAAAACGTACGTTTTGTTCGCCATTTTCACTGCACAAAAATACAACTACTTTTTAAACCTGCAATCCTTTCTTCCAATTATTTTCCCTTTTCTATATTCTTTCTTATCAATCAGATAACTTAACAAGTACGAAAAACCGACTTTCCAACACAAACCCTCCAGAAAGCCCCTCAAAAATGACTAAAAAAAACGTACGTTTTCATTAGTCATTATACAGGAATTTGGTTAACTCTTGTAAAACAAGAGGTTTGAGTACATAGAAGAAACAAACAGATATACTATTTATTAATTAAACATTTTAGAATTATGAATAAGAAGTTTTTTACTCTTTTAGGGGCAGTAGCTCTTACTTCTTCTGTAATGGCACAAGGGAGTTCTACGCCAGAGTATGTAGAAAACGGCAAGTACTATCAGTTGGCTATGGATTATAGCTACTTGATTAGCCGTGGCGACTCTGTAGCATTAACCAATGCGGATGATCCTTACATGACAGATGAGACACTGGCATCTGACTCTCTTTTGTGGAAGGTTACAGTAACAAAACAGGCCGTGTCTGGTGCTTACAATTATTCTTTTGTCAACAAAGCTACCAACAAAAGTTTGACCATCGATGGTGAAAGTGTTTTTGCAGCAACAGCTAAACAAATTCAAGCTGTAGATAATACAGATATGACCAGCGTGGCTGAGAATGCTTTATATTACTTTATCGAAAACGACAAGGAAAAGTTCTGGGTAGGAACTAAGGATTGGGGTAATGGTATTTTATCTGTGGTGAACGTTAAAGAAGAACCGACTAATTCTAAGTTCCGCGCTATCAAAGTTGGCGAACGTTTCATGACAGTTGCTGATCTGAACGAGAAGACAACTTACTCTATGGATATTCTTTCTAAAATCGAAGGTGTAGAAGATGGTTCTTATTTCTTCAATGAAGTTGGAAATACGGGAAATGTATTCGAAATCGTTTCTACAAGCGGTAATGTTTTGGCTGTTGACTCTGTAAACATCAATGAAAATGCAACAATCGTTGGTTCTTCTACAGACGAACAGTTCGGTTTCTACCCGGCATTTAAGACAGCTAAATATGCAACTCCGTACAACCAGTTCGCTCTGCTGTTGGATCGTTCTACAGACAAAGTGAAAGTAATTGGATTGTCAACCAAACTACTGAGCAATAAAAAAGATGCTGCTGGTAATATACCAACTACGATCTCAACCTGTTGCTGGTATTGACACAGTTGCTTACATCGGTTCTGCTACTTATGCAAATGAAACAAACATTGTAACAGTTGCTACAGGAGAACGTGCAAACGGTAAGGTTGAAGAGTTCGACCGTCCTGCATTAGGCAAGTCTACTGCTTGGGAACCGGGCGAAGGTGCTTATGTCCTGACCCAGATCGGCAACGGTGCCAACAAGGATGTCAACGGCTTGATCTATGCCTGTGAATTCAAGAACTTAAAACACAGAAGTAATGCTCCTGCTTTTATTAAGGCTGACGCTTCCGCTTATCTGCCGGAAACATTCAACTATATCGAAAAAGTGATGAATGGCGGTAAAGTGACTTACAAAGTGACAAATGGTTACTATTTAGGTGGTGACCTGTCTACTGAAACCTCTTGGCTGGAAGTAAAAGACAAGGACGGCAATGTTTTGGAAGATGTATTCCAGGTTGTAAAAGCAGGTGCTGTTGATACATTCAAAGTGACTCCGATCACCCCTGACGCCCACCATGGCTATATTACTCTGACAGACAAAGAAGAACAGGATGTAAAATGGGCTATGCAAGTTGTGACTACTTTCGGTAGCAGCGCATACGTGATCAATGACAAAGGCATCCTCTACGGACAAGAATTGGAATCTTCAGAAGATAGCTACGGCTTCAAGTTAGTGGCTGATACGGTAGGCGTATTGTCTCCTAACGAAGTTTCTTCTTACGCTGTTTACCATGCTGCTGACAAGCCGGTAACTCTATCTATCTGACTAAAGAAAACAAATTGGCTGTTGCTACAGCTAAACAGGTTGCTGATGCCAAAGCAGGAACAGTATTGAAAGATGCTAAGCAATTGCAGATGATCTTCAAGACACTAGATGCAGACAAAGTGATGGTCCTTTATACGACTGGTTTCGAAAAAGGCAAAGTTCCTGCTGATGCTATCCAACAGTTCAAGGGTGACGGTGCTCTGAAGGTTGATCCGACTTACGAATCATCTCTGTGACAGAAATGAACAATGCAAATGAGTATCCTTTGTTTACTCCGTTCAACTTAGTTAACTGGGATGCTCCTGTTTACCTGAACTTGACAAACAACAGTGCTGGTCACTATCGCTTCCAGTCTTCTGAAAACCAGACTTTGGCTTTGGCTAACAACGCTGGGGTTTCTGTATTGAAAGCTCTTTCTGAAATTGAAGGTGCTGTAGAAGATGACTTCCGTCTGTGGGTTGACACTGCATGTGTTGAAAATGAGTTGAAACCGTTGTTCTACATCTCTACAGGTGTAGGTGCTAACGATGAAGAAGCTCGCAACTTCATGGCTATCACAGGCAAACCGGCTGCTGTTAACTTCGTTGAAGCTAAAACTTACGGTGCAGACTCTTTGATCTTCGTTGATGCAGATCCTGCAAAGAATAAGATTGTTAAGACTCCGGTAAACGAAGCTGCTTGGGCATTCCGTTTGGCTGACAATGGATTCTATATCGAAAACGCTAAGACAGGCCAGTTCTTACAGCAGAAGAACGGTTTGATCATCTTGGTTAGCGAAAAAGAAGATGCATTGGTATTCGAAAGTGTCGCAGAACAATCTACCGACAACGAAGAGATCGCCACATCTGAAGTAACAGTTATCGCTGGCGAAGGCAACGTAACGATCGCTGGTGCTGCCGGTAAGAAAGTTGTTGTAGCAACATCTTAGGCCAGGTTGTAGCTAACACGGTTATCACTTCTGACAATGCAACAATCGCTGCTCCGGCAGGTGTAGTAGTTGTAGCTGTAGAAGGTGAAGAAGCTGTTAAAGCTATCATCAAGTAATCGAGACTGAACAATACTATCGTAAGGGTGGTTATAGGCCACCCTTATACAAATGACATTTTATAATCAAATAATTCTTCGGTTGCGTACCGTAAAAACGGCAACTAACCTGCGAGAGGCAAACAAGCAACCGGATTTAATATTAATAATACTAAAGTATATTGAAATTAAAGTTCAAGTTGCCTTTCCCCTGCGAAGGACGAAGGCATACAAAAAAACAAGCCCCGGCAGTACGAAAACTGCCGGGGCTTCGTTATTTATTAAAAACAGATGATAATCATCATTTATATTATTCGTCTTATAAAAAAATTCATCATGAAAAAAAACAGAAGCTTTCAAAAGAAGCACAAAAAATGGCAGAATTGTACACCCGCCTGGAAATCCTCAAGTCTAAACAGATAGAGGGAGTCAAAACGACACGTTACACGACCGACACCATCCGCGCCTGCCAAGGACGCATACGCAAACTGCTCCAAGAGGTCGGAGGGATCGAAGAAATACAGATAAAGGTAGACGACGCACGCACACTTGCCGAGTATTTCAGCGGAATACGCTACCTCCCTGAATTTGAGAAAAACACGGAAAAGGCAGCCGGGCTATTCAAGGCCATGCAGGTCATCTTCAACTTCAGCGTCGTGGTCAAGACGTTGGCCACCTATTATTATTCAAAAGAGAAGAGAGAACGGACAAACAGTTAATTTATTCTAAATAAAAATGTTAAAAAGCAATATGCTCCGTCAAAAACAAAATTCATATACACCTAACAACCAGTATTATATATTTCAAAAATCCGCTTTTGGCATAGTTGCCTGCACACTGGGATAAGCTTACCTTTGTCGCATAAACAAACCGGCAATCCATTTTGCCTTAAATTAATAATATCATGGAAAAACAAGTACATGTATCTTTTTACGCCAGCCTGTTCCGGACAGAGTGCAAAGTCTTAACTCTTGAAGAAATCATCATCTTGATCCGGCGCCGCCGCTGGAAAAATGAGATCCTCGCCTACCGCACCGCACTGGCGGAAGGGCGTGCCGAAGAAGCCCGGAAGCTGAAGGCGGATTGCCGGGGTTCACTTCGGGGTGGTTCAAGGGCGGACATAAGGCGAGTGCGATCGAAACGTACAGCCAGGTCGTCGGACTGGATTTCGACCATGTGAAGGACCTGCCGGCACTGATCCTCACCTTCCGGGCGTGAGCTCCACACTGGCGATGTTCGTCAGTCCCGGCGGAGAAGGGCTGAAGGTCTTCGTACGCGTAGACTGCCCGGCGGAACGCCACGGCGAAGCTATCCCTTGTCGCCGCCTTCTTCGAGAAGGCAGGCGGTGTGGCAAGCGATGCCAAGTGCAAGGACATCAGCCGTTGCTGCTACGTGGGCGACGACGGGGAGGCGTACTACAATCCGGACGCGGAAGTCTTCCACATCCCCGAAAAGCAGTCGGCCGAAAAGGGTGTCGACGCGTTTGTCGCACGTTTCCTCGACCGCATCCCGCCGCTGGCAGGAGCGCGTAACCAGACGGTCTACCGCCTCGGCTGCGAGGCGAACCGGAGGGGCTTTTCGTACACCGAAACAGCCGCATGCTGCACGCTGCGCCTGCAAGCGGCAGACTTCACGGCGACAGAGATCGAACAGGCGTTACATTCTGCTTATCAAGGAAATATAAACGAGCATGCGACCTATGGCGGAGCAAAAGGACAAATTGACCGCGAAAATTTCCCCTACAGTTTTCAAAACCGGACATCCCTTAGAGACGGAAGAAATCGAGACAAGCGGCGAAGTCCTGCGCGAGCGGACCCCGCTCATTCCCGACGAGGTGTACGGATGGCTTCCCGATCTGTTCCGCGAGGCGGTCGCCTTCTATCCGCAGCACCGCGAGCGCGACATGGCGCTCCTCGGAGCATGCACGGTGGCAAGCGCCTGCCTCCCGAAGTGTCCGGCAAATATCACCGCAAACGGGTGTTCCCCCACATTTTCACCGTCGAGGTGGCTCCCGCGGCCAACGGCAAGGGGTGCATCAACGACATGCGCCATCTGGCCGACTTGTACGAAGAACTGATCAAGACGGAAACGGGACAGGCCGAAGCCGAATATATGCAAGCCCTGGAAGAATGGGAGCAGAAGAAGGCGGAGGCACACCAGAAGCACCGCTCCGTCGTGGTAAAGGATGCTCCGAAACCTGCCGCCAAGGCCTACCTCAACATCCCGACGCAGGTCACCAAAGCCAAGATGCTTGTCCACCTGCGCGACAACGGCAACATCGGCGGGCTGATGGCTGACAGCGAAATCGACACGATCCTATCGGCCAGCAAACAGGACTACGGGATGTTTGACGACCTGCTCCGCAAGGCGTTCCATCCACGAACCGGTCTCTTCGTCGCGCAAGACGGACAACGAGATGATCCGCATCGACTCTCCACGCTCGCCCTGCTGCTCTCCGGGACACCGGGACAGTTCTCCCGCCTGATCCCCGACAGCGAGAGCGGACTCCTGAGCCGCCTGCTGCTCTATACGTGCCGCAGCGAGGCGGTCTGGCAGGATGTCTCGCCCGAAGGCGACAAGATGGATATGCCGAAGAAGCTGTCGGAACTCTCCGAACAACTGATGAACATCGCCAAGACGCTTCGCCGGCGCCGTTGCAGGTATGCCTGACACTGTCGCAGTGGGCCCGGCTGAACCAGTGTTTCAAGAAATGGCTGCATGAAGCGGACCTGTTCGGCGACGAGGAATTTCTCAGCGTCATCAAACGCCACGGGCTGATCGCCTTCCGCCTCTGCATGATCTTCACCGCCACCCGATGCGGCAAGGAGGGCTACGGGATGGACTCGCAGTATTGCACCGAAGAGCATTTCAAGCTGCGCTCGCCATCGTCGAGACTTGCCTCGAACACAGCCGCCTGCTCCTGACGCAGCTGCGCCACAACGAAAGCGCTCCCGAACTGTCCTGCCCCCGCAAGGGACGCATCCTGCTGGAGAAATTGCCGGAGCGCTTCACCCTGGCTGAAGCTTACACCATCGGTGAGGCGGAAGGGATGGACAAAAGGCTGGTCAGACGCCTCATTTATAAGCTGAACCCTCTGTTCATCAAGAGAATAAGCCACGGTGAGTATCAGAAAAACAAGCCCGTCACCCCCCAAAAAGTGTAGGGAAAATATCGCGGTCAAATTGTCCTTTTCCCTCCGCAGCCGATTTCAGAAAGAGAAAAACCCTATACCTTTTTCCCCCAAAAGCCATAGCTTCCACGGAAAAAGGTATAGGGTTTTGCCCTGTGGGGTATAGTTTTTTTTTTCAAAGCCAAGCATACTTGCCGGCTTTCCCCGGCTTTCCCCGTTTTTCCCCTCTCCTCCCCCTCTTGCCACACCGTTCCGCCACATTCCGCAGGGACGACGGGGGCGGTTGTATCTTTGTTATGTGATTAAGAAACAAATGTTTTACCTAAAAATCCTAATGTTATGCCAGCAAAGTACAAATTGGTCCTGCGCAAAGACATGCGCAAAGATGCCGCCGAAAGGTTCGAAACTGTATTACGCCAGTGCCAATACGACCGGCACGTGCGACGTGTATGAATTGTGCGACCTGATCTCGGCCCAGTCCACCGCCTCTTCGGGCGATGTGAAACTGATCCTCGACGAATTGGTCAACGTGATGCGCCGCAACCTCGGCAAAGGCGAGGTTGTCAAAGTAGGCGAGCTCGGTAGCTTCCAGTTGCAGTTCGGCAGCACCGGCACGCTGACCGAGAAGGAGTTCAGCCATGCGCTTATCAAAAGCCGCCGCATCGTCTTCCGCCCCGGCAAGCTGCTGAAAGATGCGATCAAGAACTACACGTTCGAGAAGATCGCTTCCGGTGCTCCAGACGAGGGCAGCGCAGGGGGCGAAGATGACCGCCCGGGAGAACTTTGAGAGTTGAAAGTTGAGAGTGAAAGTTGAAAGTTAAAAGTGATGCTTCGCGTTCGTACAAATAACTTTCAACTTTCACCTTTCAACTGAAAAAATGGTGGTAAAAGAATAAAATAAAAGCACTTCGCGAAGCGCTGGAGCAACATAATTACAATTATTATGTGCTCTCGGCACCGACGATATCGGACCGTGAGTTCGATGAGATGATGAAGGAGTTACAGGTCCTTGAAGAGGCGCATCCCGAATATGCCGATCCTCATTCGCCGACCCAGCGGGTGGGGAGTGACCTTTCCAAAGAGTTTGAACAGGTAGTGCATAAATATCCGATGCTTTCGTTGGGTAATACGTACTCCGAGGATGAGATCCGAGATTTTATGATCGTACGGTCCGCTCCTTGAATGAGCTTTCGAGATTGTGGCGGAGCTTAAATATGATGGCACTTCTATCTCTTTGACCTATGAGAAAGGACGCTTGACGCGTGCCGTGACCCGTGGCGACGGTACTCGTGGTGATGACGTGACGGCGAATATCAAGACCATCCGTTCGGTTCCATTAAGGACTCCGGGTTCTTGATTTCCGGAGGAGTTCGAGATCCGTGGCGAGGTATTGCTGCCTTGGGCGGAGTTCGATCGCTTGAATAAGGAACGGGAGGAGCAGGAGGAACCCTTGTTCGCCAATCCTCGCAACGCCGCTTCCGGTACGTTGAAACAGCAGAATCCGGCTATCGTGGCCTCCCGTAAGCTGGATGCTTATTTCTTATTTATTTATTGGGTGAGAACCTGCCGGCCGAAGGGCATTATGAGAATTTGCAGGCGGCTCGCGCATGGGGTTTTAAGATTCCGGACGTGATCCGCAAATGCCAGAGCCTACAGGATATATTCGATTATATCGCTTTATTGGGATGGTGGAACGTAAGACCTGCCCGTGGCGACGGATGGAATCGTGTTGAAGGTAAACTCGCTT
>ENA-OQCX01001632-OQCX01001632.1-human-gut-metagenome-genome-assembly--contig:-NODE-1632-length-9986-cov-2.008824_pt1 | contig 9986 bp, 14 predicted proteins | sample MGYA00242762_ERZ504587 | MGnify/ENA primary metagenome ERZ504587 (study PRJEB26092, sample SAMD00036337) | human gut metagenome | host: Homo sapiens | study: EMG produced TPA metagenomics assembly of...
TTTCGAAGAGCATCCGGCCTGTATTATGCTTTACTTTTTGTATACCTTTGCCCTCATTTTTCTAACAAAATGTACTAAAAATGAAACAGACAGATTACGAATGGATGCTTTTCGGATGTCATCCGGTGTCCGATGTGGCTATGGCCTACTGCTCTTGCGAGCACACAACTTCCTCTACGCGCGCTTTCCGCAAACTGGTGAAACTTTATCCGAGGCTTTACGAGGCCCTTTGCCGGTACGGATATACCGAGCGCACCACTACACTGGTTCCTTTGCAGATAGCTGCCATTATCCGCGAATGGGGATGCCGGGCGAAGCTTTTCTTGAAGGCCAAAAACGTTTAAGGAAGAAAACTACTGATATATTTTAATATATCAATTCTTTCTTTATTTCTTATGTGTCCGGCAAATGTCCGGAAGCTGTCCGCTTAAGGGCGCAATCCCTTGAGGGACAGCCTTTATAGGTGTACGCCGGGGTGTCCGGAATGTTGTTCATGCCAAAAGTAGCTTAAAATAGTTATTTTCCACCGAAACCGGCTATTATTTACCGAAACTTACCGGAACTGCATGCCGGGGTTGCGGGGCGTTGCATTCCCCTCTATCTTTGCTGCGTAATTAAAAACAACGAAATGTTAGAAACAACTGAAAAGGGGTATGTCATGGTTCCCCGACAACTAATCCATGATATTATACGCGAGTGCCCGGAAGCTGCCGGAGAACAGGAAGCCTTTCTGCGTGTGCTGCTCTATGCCAATTACAAGGAGAGCGTTTACCGCCGCAACGGGGTGGAGTATGTATGTGCACGTGGCGAAAGCCTGTTCAGCTATCTGCAATGGGCCGAAATCCTTGGCTGGAGCCGCGGGCGCACCATGCGCTTCTTCAAAAGGATGTTCGCCTGCGAGCGGCTGGTGCATCTGGACGACGGACTTCCACGCATATCCGCATCCCCGATTATGATGTCCGGATATCCCGTGCGGCCAAAAAGGAACCGGCATCCGGCACACCGTCCGACAATGGCTTCAAAGCTTTCTGGGAACAGTATCACGAGATTACCCGCAAGGATAAGGTAAATCCCGGCAAGGCACGCAAGGTCTGGAACAAACTCTCTGCCGGTGAGGCGCATCGCCGCCCTGGAGAATATCGAAACCTACTACTACCACCTCAACAACACCCTGTTCTGCCTGCAAAGCCGTGAACTACCTCTCCCACAAAGCGTTTTTGAACGAGTACGAATACGAGTATTGACGAACCGTTTACCATAACACACATATAATGTAATGGCTGAAATACTGAATCCGCAGGATGCGGAACTTGAAGAAGTTATACTTGGAGCCTGCCTCATAGGGCGCGAAGCAATGCCGATGGTGGCAGACCGCTTGCGTCCGGAGATGTTCTATTTTGATAAGAACGCTTTGATTTATGCCGCCATGCAGGTGATGTACCGGGAAGGGAGGCAGATAGATATTATCACGGTGAAGAATGAACTTGTGGCACGCGGCAAGCTGGATGCGGCAGGCGGGCCGTATGAGCTGACCCGTATCAGCGGCAGGGTGCGTCGGCGGTGCACCTGGAATATCATGTGCTGATTTTGCGCGAGAAGTACTTGCGGCGGGAAATGATACTCGGATTCCATAAACTCCTGGCGCTTGCAGCCGATGAAACGACGGACATCGGCGACACGCTGGTGGATGCCATAATCTGCTGGATCGCCTGGAGGGAGAATGCGGCACCATCGAGCACTTGCGTGATATGGATACCTTGATGGACGATACGCTGCAACAGGTGGATGCGCGTCGGCATCCGGCTCGAACGGGGTTACGGGCATCTCCACCGGTCTTGCCGACCTGGACCGCCTGACTTCGGGCTGGCAGCGGGGCGACCTGAATGTCATTGCCGCCCGTCCTGCCGTGGGCAAGACGGCCTTTGCCCTGCATCTGGCACGTGCCGCCGCCACCGCAGGACATCATGTGGCGGTATACAGTCTCGAAATGCAGGGTGAACGCCTGGGCGACCGGTGGCTGATAGCCGCTTCGCCGGATGTAAATGCCCGTCATTTGCGTAGCGGACAGCTCACCGATGATGAAGTGGCGCAGGTGAGGACGGCGGCTTCTGAACTTCGTGTCCTGCCCATCCATGTGGACGACCATCCGGTAACGAGCATGGATCGTGTGCGCTCTTCGGCACGTATGCTGCAAAGCAAAGGCAAGTGCGACCTGATTATTCTGGATTATCTGCAACTCTGCGATATGAAGTCCGACCAGAAGAACCGGAACCGGGAGCAGGAAGTGGCGCAGACCACCCGTAAGGCAAAGCTCATGGCGAAGGAACTGAATGTGCCCGTCCTGCTCCTGAGCCAGTTGAACCGGGGTAGCGACGGACGCCCCTTCAGCCGTCCTATCCTGAGCGATTTGCGCGAGAGCGGCGCCATCGAGCAGGATGCGGATATGGTGATGCTGCTCTATCGCCCTGCGCTGGCAGGCATCAGGACGGAACCGGTAAGCAAGTATCCGTCGGAACACCTGGGAGTGGTGATTGTGGCGAAGCACCGCAACGGAGAGACGGGCGATGTGTACTTTGCGCATAACCCCAGCATGACGAAGCTGGGCGAGTATGTTCCGCCTACGGAATGGCTGATGAGGAATGCGAAATGATACCCCAATATTAATGTATTCATTACTTATATAGAGAATATAGGAAAAACAGATGGTGCGTGGAAGGTAAACGCATGGTCTGCCGGAGTGGAACAGACGGTCTGTAAGGAGCAAACAGACCGTCTGTTTTTTTTACCTGGTTTTCTGATAAAAAAGTGCGCGGATTGTTGAAAATAAATGGCTGAATACTTGACTTTGCCTCTTGAATTTAGTATCTTTGTTATATGCTTAAAGAGAGGTAAATCATTGATTAAGGCGCCTTTTTACTCTTCCTTTTTGTGTTTGTTTTTTGTAAGTAAGTACGTACAGTCGGCTTACACTTGATTCCTATTTATTTTTTAACCTAAACTTTATTTTTTTATGGATGTACTTGTAGAGCGCTTTCAGCGCCGGAAGGATGTAACGGATCCTAATTCTCAGAAACTGTATTATCTCCGTCAGAAGCCTAAGACCTGCGGCAAGGTGGATATTGATGTCCTTGCCGCCAGTATTCAGAAAAACTGTGCCATGACGAAGGGTGATGTGAAGCACGTAATCGAAGCCCTTGTGGAAGAAATCCAGACGAACCTTGCCAACGGCGACAAGGTGAAGCTGAACCAGCTCGGCACGCTTCACATGACGTTTCGCTGTCCGGGTGTGGAGAAGTCGGAAGACTGCACGGTGAGGAATATCTCCAAAGTGAATATCCGCTTTGTGCCCGACAAGGAGCTGAAGCTTGTGAACGGCAGTACGGCTGCCACCCGCAGTCCGGCAAATGTGTCTTTTGCGCTGGACAAGCCTGCGGACGGCAGTTCTTCCGGTGGCAACAGCGGCGGTAGCGGCGGTGAAGAGGAGAACCCGCTCGGATAGGCCGTGACCGGTCTTTACCGTCAATAAACAATGCGGCGAATCTGTATGGCCGCCGGACGTATGTTTTTTTAATCTAACCCTTAATTTAAATCTTATGGCAACAAAATCAAACTGGTGGGACAAGCTCCTCAAAATCGTAATCGCAGTGGCTTCGGCTGTTTTAGGTGCTTTAGGCGTACAGGCAATGCCTGCCTGATTTATACTTTATACTTAAGTTACGTACCTTATACTTAAAGAAAGTGAGATTTATCAACCTCATCGTCATTCATTGTTCCGCTACCCGTTGCGACCGTAGCTATACCGAACATGAGTTGACCACAGACCACCTGCGCGGGGATTCTCCGGCGCAGGTTATCACTATTATATCCGCAGGAACGGTGATATAAAGACGCTCCGGTCTTTGGAACGTTCCGGGGCGCATGCCAAAGGCCATAACGCTCACAGTGTCGGTATTTGTTACGAGGGCGGGCTGGACGAGCGGGGGCATCCTGCCGATACCCGCACCGATTTTCAGAAACACTCTTTGCGGGTACTCGTCATGCTGTTGCTGCGCGATTATCCCGCAGCCGCCTCTGCGGGCATCGCGACCTCAGCCCCGACCTCAACCGTAACGGCGAGATAGAACCCGAAGAATGGATAAAGGCGTGTCCTTGTTTTGACGCTGCATCCATTCTGCAAGAACCACCGCCCCCTAATCCGGTCTCATTGTAATGCAATTGGTATATGCGAAAGGTTATGTTATGCTTTTTTTTACTAAATAATGTTATTTGAGATAAACAATATTCATGTGTTCTTGTTATATTTGTAATTCATTTCAATTTACTTAATAAATACATTATGATAACAGAAAAATTACAGAATGCAATTAACGAGCAGATTACGGCTGAGATGTGGTCTTCCAACCTTTATCTGGCAATGTCTTTCTACATGGAGAAAGAGGGTTATTGTGGTATGGCTTCCTGGTTGAAGAAGCAGTCGTTCGAAGAACATGCACATGCTTGTGAATTGGCATCGTATATCATCAAGCGTGGCGGCAAGGCCAAATTGGATAAGGTTGACGTTGTTCCCAACGACTTCGGTACTCCGCTGGAAGTATTCGAGCAGGTTTACGAACACGAATGCCGCGTATCAAAGATGATTGACGCTCTCGTAGACGTGGCTGCTGCTGAAAAAGATAAGGCTTCCCAAGACTTCTTGTGGGGATTCGTTCGCGAGCAGGTAGAGGAAGAAGCTACCGCTGCCGGTATCGTGGATATGGTGAAGAAAGCCGGTGCAGCCGGAATCTTCTTTATTGATGCGAAGCTGGGCGAAAGAAAATAAGTAAGAAATATAACCGGTAAGGTAACGGGGTGGTAAGGCGTGGGCTTTATCACCCGTTTTTTGTCTGTCTGCTATCGTTGTTTGCGCAATATGTGAGTGGAACAAAGAAACTGTCTAAACAACGTTTTGATGAGATAATAGAAACAATACGTGAAATAGGGCGCGAGCTAATGACCGTGCCTGCATGAAAAATAGGGTAATGTTGCAAGAGTAGGGATGTGTTGCAACACGGAAACATTTATTATTTTCAGGCACGGATTACGCGGAATTACACGGGAGAAAGGATAAAGTAAATCCGTAAAATTCGCGTAATTCCGCGTAATCCGTGCCTAAAAAATCATTAAGTGCACCCCATTTCCTATTTCAGCACTCCCAATTCCTTTCCTACCTTAATAAACGCTTCAATACATTTATCCAGATGTTCCTTATTGTGTCCGGCAGAGATTTGTACACGGATACGTGCCTGGCCTTTCGGTACAACGGGGTAGTAGAAACCGGTTACATAGATACCTTCTTCCTGCATGCGGGCAGCATAAACCTGCGACAGTTTGGCATCGTACAGCATTACTGCGCAAATGGCACTCTGGTAGGCTTGATGTCGAAACCGGCGGCAGTCATCTTGTCGCGGAAGTAATTGACGTTCTCTACCAACTTATCGTGCAGGGCGTTGCTCTCTTTCAGCATCTTGAACACTTCGAGGCTTGCACCGATGATGCCCGGAGCCAGTGAGTTGGAGAAGAGATACGGACGGCTGCGCTGGCGCAACAGGTCGATAATCTCTTTGCGGCCCGTGGTGAAACCGCCCAAAGCGCCGCCGAAGCTTTGCCCAATGTACCGGTGTAGATGTCCACACGTCCGTAGGTGTTGTACAGTTCGCTCACGCCATGTCCCGTAGCGCCCACTACTCCGGCAGAGTGGGATTCGTCCACCATAACCAGCGCATCGTACTTTTCGGCAAGGTCGCATATCTTGTCCATGGGAGCTACATTGCCGTCCATGGAGAACACGCCGTCCGTTACGATGATGCGGAAACGTTGCGCCTGAGCCTCTTGCAGGCATTTTTCAAGCTCTGCCATGTCGGCATTGGCATAACGGTAACGTTTGGCTTTGCAGAGGCGCACGCCGTCGATGATGGAAGCATGGTTCAAGGAATCGGAGATGATGGCGTCCTCTTCGGTGAAGAGAGGCTCGAACACACCGCCGTTGGCATCGAAGCAGGCGGCATATAGAATGGTGTCTTCCGTCTTGAAGTAATCGGAAATGGCAGCTTCCAGTTCCTTGTGGATGTCCTGTGTGCCACAGATGAAACGGACGGACGACATGCCGTATCCGCGGCGTTCCATCATATTCTGAGCAGCGGCTATCAGGCGGGGATGATTGGATAATCCCAGGTAGTTGTTGGCGCAGAAGTTCAGTACTTCCTTGCCTTTCACGGTGATAGCAGCTTGTTGTGCACTCTCGATCAGGCGTTCCTCTTTATAGAGTCCGGCTTCTTTTATTTCAGCAAGCGTTTTGCTGAGATGGTCTTTCATTTTACCGTACATAGCTTTTTATTTTAATAGGTAATACTTCGTTATTTGAAGCTCTACAAAGGACATCATTTTTCTTGGAATAAACAATATCTTTTTGATAGAAAAATGAAAAAAAAAGTGTGTATATTTGCGACTCAGTAACGAAAGAATACCTTATAAATAAGTTGTATGAAAAATATTTTGGTAATTGGAGCCACAGGACAGATTGGCTCGGAGTTAACATTGGAGTTGCGTAAACGCTATGGTAATGACCATGTTGTAGCCGGATATATTCCGAGCGCCATGCCGCAGGGTGAATTGAAATCCTCGGGTCCTTCGGCCATAGCCGATGTGACAGACCGCCAGTCTATTGAAGTGGTGGTGAGGCAATTCAAGATTGATACAATTTATAACCTGGCAGCCCTGTTGTCGGTAGTGGCGGAGAGCGTCCCGCCATGGCGTGGAAGATTGGCATCGACGGGTTGTGGAATGTGCTGGAAGTGGCGCGCGAGTACGGTTGCGCCGTGTTTACGCCGAGCTCCATCGGTTCGTTCGGAGAGAATACTCCCCACGTAAAGACACCGCAGGATACCATTCAGCGTCCGCGTACCATGTACGGCGTAACAAAAGTGACTACGGAATTGTTAAGTGATTATTATCATACGAAATACGGGGTGGATACCGTGCGGTACGTTTCCCCGGCATCATCTCCAACGTGACGCCTCCGGGCGGCGGTACGACGGACTATGCGGTAGACATCTTCTATCTGCCGTGAAAGGCGAGAAGTTCGTATGCCCGTAAAGCGGGTACATTTATGGATATGATGTACATGCCCGATGCCCTCAATGCGGCTATCTCGCTGATGGAAGCCGATCCGGCACGGCTGAAGCACCGGAATGCGTTCAACATCGCTTCCATGAGCTTCGACCCGGAAATGATTTATGCGGCTATCAGGAAACATGTGCCCGACTTCGAAATGACCTATCAGATAGATCCTTTGAAGCAGGCCATTGCCGACAGTTGGCCCGATTCGCTGGATGACTCCTGTGCCCGCGAGGAGTGGGACTGGATGCCGCAGTTCGACCTGGAGTCCATGACTGTGGACATGCTTGAGAAACTAAGAGCAAAATTAAATAAATGACCGTAGAGGTCGCTAAAGGATGAAACGATTACTAACGGGATTTTTTATACTCGTCTTTCTGTTCTCGTGCGGGAACAGAAAGAGAAAATGGATCCCTTTGCTACCATTACGGAAATGGTGGATTCGGCCGGGCATGAAGCCGATACGCTGCAACAGGCGGAAGTGAAGGAGGAGCCTGAACCGCTGGAAGCGGACGAACTGTTTGACGATTTTATCTTCAACTATGCTTCGGACGAGGCTTTGCAACGGGCAAGGACGGAATTTCCTTTGCCTTATTACAACCGGGACACTCCTTCGAAGATAGAGGAACGCTTCTGGAAGCACGACTACCTGTTTACCAAGCAGAATTATTATACGTTGCTTTTCGACCGTGAGAGCGACATGGACATGGTGGGCGACACTGCGCTGAAGTCCGTGCAGGTAGAGTGGATTTACCTGAAAACGCGTATGGTAAAGAAGTATTACTTTGAGCGTAAGCAGGGCATGTGGATGCTCGAGGCCATTAATCTGCGCCATATAGAGGACGGTGAAGGCGAGAATTTTGTGGATTTCTATACCCGTTTTGTAACGGACAGCCTGTATCAGAGCGAGCACATTGCCAATCCGTTGCAGTTTGTCACCATCGACCCCGACGATGAGTTTGCCATACTGGAAACCACTCTCGACGTGAACCAGTGGTATGCTTTCCGTCCGTCGCTGCCCGCAGACAAGTTGTCCAACATCAACTACGGACAGAAGAACGAGGATAATTCGAATACGAAAATCCTGAAAGTAAACGGTATCGGCAACGGATATTCCAACGTTTTCTATTTCCGCAGGCGGGGCGGTGAGTGGAAGATGTATAAATACGAAGATACGAGCATTTGAGACTTATGAGAATACCCAATACATTCGGATTTGATGTAAAAGCTGCCGTATATGCAGAATATCACTCGGTAGAGGAACTGGAGAAATGGATAGCCGAAGGGCGCATCACTTCTCCTTTTTTGCATATAGGATGCGGCAGCAATCTGTTGTTTGTGAAAGATTATGAAGGCATGGTGCTGCACTCGTGCATCGGCGGCATGGAAGTGACCGCGGAAGATGACGGGCAGGTGCATGTACGTGTGGGTGCGGGTGTAGTATGGGATGATTTTGCGGCTTACTGTGTGGAGCAGGGCTGGTATGGTGCGGAGAACCTGTCGCTGATACCCGGTGAGGTAGGAGCGGCTGCCGTACAGAATATCGGTGCTTACGGTGTAGAGGTGAAAGACTCATCGAGTCTGTGGAGACGGTAAACATCCGCGGCGAGAAGCGTACCTACCGGAAGGACGAATGTGAATATGCCTATCGGAAAAGCCTTTTCAAAAAGCCTGAAATGAAACCGGTCTTTGTGACTTACGTGAATTTCGTACTGAGCAAGAAGGAGCATTACACACTGGATTACGGTACAATCCGTCAGGAGCTTGCCGGGTATCCGTCAGTGAATTTAGCCACTTTGCGCCGTGTGATTATAGATATTCGCGAAAGCAAACTGCCCGACCCGAAAGTGCTGGGTAATGCCGGGAGTTTCTTTATGAATCCCATCGTGCCCCGTGCGCAGTTTGAAGCGTTGCTGGACTTGTATCCCGCCATGCCCCATTACGAGGTGGATGCCGGACGGGTGAAGATTCCCGCCGGATGGATGATAGACCAATGCGGCTGGAAAGGCAAGGCCTTAGGTCCTGCCGCCGTGCACGACAAGCAGGCTCTGGTGCTTGTGAATCTGGGCGGTGCGACCGGAAAAGATGTGGTTGCCCTGTCGGATGCCGTCAGAGCCTCGGTAAAGGAGAAATTCGGAGTGGAGATTTGTCCGGAAGTGAACTTTATAGAATGATTAACCGACAAGCATCAATCACTGTTTTATGAAACTGACTATATTAGGAAGCGGAACATCTACCGGAGTGCCGGAAATTGGCTGCACATGCTCCGTCTGCACATCTGCCGACCCGCGGGACAGCCGTTTGCGTGCATCTGCCTGCTGCATACGGACGATGCGGTGATATTGATAGACTGCGGTCCCGATTCAGGACACAGATGCTGCGCGCTTCCGTGTACGAGCGGATAGACGGCGTGCTGATAACCCACGAGCATTACGACCATGTGGGCGGATTGGACGATTTGCGCCCTTTCTGCCGTTTCTCGGAAATACCCATCTATTCGGATGCCTACACGGCAGCCCATCTGCGGGCGCGGATGCCTTATTGCTTTGTGGATAAGAAATATCCGGGTGTGCCGCGCATTTATTTGCAGGAAGTGGAAGCGGGCAGGCCTTTCTACGTGCGGGAAACGGAAATACTGCCGGTTACCGTGATGCACGGGCGGCTGCCATCCTGGGATACCGTATCGGCGGGCGGGCTGGGGTATGGTAACGGACATGCTTACGATGCCGGACGTTCGTATGAACAATTGCAGGGACTGGATGTTCTGGTAATAAACGCCTTGCGGCCGCAACCGCACTCTACGCACCAAAGCATACCGGAAGCGCTGGCGGCAA
>ENA-OQCX01001633-OQCX01001633.1-human-gut-metagenome-genome-assembly--contig:-NODE-1633-length-9981-cov-1.769535_pt1 | contig 9981 bp, 14 predicted proteins | sample MGYA00242762_ERZ504587 | MGnify/ENA primary metagenome ERZ504587 (study PRJEB26092, sample SAMD00036337) | human gut metagenome | host: Homo sapiens | study: EMG produced TPA metagenomics assembly of...
CTGCCCACCAAGGCTGAGGATATCGAAGCCCTGGCAAAGGATATGGGCATGACCACCGAAGAGCTGAACAACGTTGTTGTCAGCCTGCATGAGTTCAACCCCATGATGGGCCATCGTGGCTGCCGTCTGGCCGTTACCTATCCGGAAATTGCGAGATGCAGACCAATGCTGTGATCAAGGCTGCCATCAAGGTTTCTGCTGAGACCGGCAAGATGATCACCCCGCACATCATGGTGCCCCTGGTTGGCGAAGTGAAGGAGCTGAAGTACGTCAAGGACGTCATCGTCAAGACTGCTGACAAGCTGATCGCTGACGCTGGCGTTGACATGAAGTACGAAGTTGGCACCATGATCGAGATCCCGCGTGCCGCCCTGACCGCAGGTGAGATCGCTAAGGAAGCTGACTTCTTCTGCTTCGGTACCAACGACCTGACCAGATGACCTTCGGCTTCAGCCGTGACGATGCTGCTAAGTTCCTGACCGCTTACTATGATACCAAGATCTACGAGAGCGATCCGTTCCAGCATCTGGACCAGATCGGCGTTGGCAAGCTGGTTAAGATGGCTGCCCATGACGGCCGCGCAACCAACCCCAACTTGGGTCTGGGCATCTGCGGCGAGCACGGCGGCGACCCCTCCAGCGTTGAGTTCTGCCACAACGTTGGCCTGGATTACGTTTCCTGCTCTCCGTACCGCGTTCCCATCGCACGTCTGGCCGCTGCTCAGGCAGCAATTAAAATCCACGTTCTTGAATCACATAGATTTTTTACAATTAAATGTGGATTACGATAAGCTCGTTCTTATCGAAATTCGCGTGGCTGCGTGCTTTGGCCGAAGCAATGGAAAGACCTGACGGTTAAGGTCGTTCTATAAATCATAGCAAGCCCCTAATCGCTGTACTACAGTGATTAGGGGCTTTTTTTTATGCAAAAATGCCTTTGGGTACATTTTCGGCAAAAAGTATACGATTTTTGGGTACATTTTTGGGGTCAAATCGGGGTACTTAAGAGCTATCAAAAAACCGCAGGAGTACGCAGCATGACAAAGAAAACAACGTCTGCTTACAGAGCAAGCAAAGAGGAAACTATTCCAATAAATAAGTTGCATCCATTCTCCAATCATCCGTTCCATATCCGACATGATCTGGAATTCAGTGAATTGGTAGACAGTATTTCAGAGAGCGGCATCATTACGCCCATCATCGTCAGACCAAAGGTTGGTGTCGGCTATGAAGTGATAAGCGGACATCGCCGGTGGGAGGCTTGTAAGGAACTCGGCATCGAAAGCATCCCTGCTAGAGTGGAATACATAGACGATGACGAAGCCACGATCCTGATGGTCAACAGCAATATCCAGCGTGAGCATGTGTTGCCAAGTGAGAAGGCGTTTGCTTATAAAATGCGCATGGAAGCGATGAAACATCAAGGAAAAGCAACTTCGTCCCAACTTGGGACAAAGTTGAGAACACTTGATGCTATGGGTAAAGAAGTTGATGAAAGCCGTAATCAAATACATCGTTACATTCGTTTGACGTATCTAATTCCATCCATCTTGCAAATGGTCGATGACGGTCGCATCGCATTCAACCCAGCGGTCGAAATCTCCTATATGACAGAGGAACACCAGACATGGCTCAAAGAAGAAATGGATATGTGTGATGCTACACCGTCTTTGGTTCAGTCTCGGACGTAAAGGATATGAGCCGAAATGGAACGCTGACGGAGAACTACTTGCATACCCTACTGACAGAAGAAAAGCCGAACCAACGGCAAAAGTTCTTTCTGAATCAGTCTGATGTGCAGCAATACTTCCCATCCAGCTATACACCGCAGCAGATGCAAAATGTCATCATATCACTGCTGCGGAATTGGGAGCATAAGCGGTCTAGCCGCCAGCGTCCACAACACGAAGAAGAACTGGAAAGATAAGAAAAATACAATATGTAATGGCTTACAAAATGTAGTTTTGTGGGTTTTCTTAAATGCACCCATTTTTAGGCAGGAGAAGTGAGATGCAATACGAATATTTTTACGGCGCTCAAGCCGAGCAGTTCTCTTTTTACCGCATACCCAAAGCGCTATTTACAGAGCCGAACTTCAGGGAGCTGTCCACCGATGCAAAGTACTGTATGGGATTCTGCTGGATCGAATGAGTTTGTCGCTGAAAAATCAATGGTTAGATGCACAGAACAAGGTTTACATTATCTTCACTGTGGAGGAAATCATGGATGCACTGAACTGTGCCAACCAGAAAGCCACGCGCCTGATGGTGGAACTGGAAAAGCAGGCAGGGCTTATCGAGCGCAAGCGACAGGGGCTTGGTAGACCGAATTTGATTTATGTAAAAAACTTCGCAGCAACGATAAATGTTAAGAGCTGTGAAAAAGGTGATTCTTGATATGTGATTTTCACACTTCTGGATTCTTGAAAATCACACGGAACTAATACTGATAATAATTAGACTGATTATAGTGATACTGAGAATATAAATTACAGTTAGGAAAACAGAATAAGGTGGTAGAGTATGCCCGGTGTAACAGAGCAGGAAATCGCCCAAGCGAAGCAGATGAATCTGTACCAGTATATGCAGCTATGTGAGCCGGACAACTTCAAACCGGAAGGACCCGGACAATTCCGCCACAAAGGGCACAGTTCGTTGACCTTTGCAGAGGATGGTTCGTGGACGTACTTCAAAACGAAAGCTACCGGCCGTACCGCGCTGAACTATCTCATAGCGGTTGAAGGTGTTTCGTTTGTAGAAGCGGTGCGGGAAATCAATCGGATACAGGGCGGTGTCCGTCCTTCTTTCCAACCTGTAAAAACGCCATCACCCCCTGCCGAGACGAAACCGGCAAAGGAATTCAGGCTGCCGAAAGCCAGATAAGAACAACTACGCTGCTACCGCCTATCTTCGCAAGCGCTGCATCCACCCAATGTTCTGACGATCTGTAAGCAAAAGAAAATCCTGTATCAGACGAGCTTCAAAGATCATCCGAATTGCGTATTTGTCGGACGCGATGGAAACGGTGAACCCAAAGGTGGCAGCTTGCGCGGTTGTTCGCAAATCCAGTTTCGCCGCGATATTCCCGGAAGTAAAAAGATATATCCGTTTTACATCGAAGCTGCTGCTACAGCCGACGCGGTGGAAGTGTACGAAGCGCCGATAGATGCCATGTCAGGCGCATCACTGAAAATCATGCAGCACACCGGAAACTGGCGCGGTGTTCACTATCTGGCGCTGGGCGGTACGGACTACGCCGCACTGGATGCGTTTCTTACATACTACCCGAACATAACCCACATTGTCCTGTGCCTTGATAATGACGAAGCTGGTAGAACCAGAACGCAGGACATTATCAAGCACTTGGAGGCAGCGGCAAAACCGTGGAAGACCGCCCGCCGCCTATCGGCAAGGACTATAACGACACGCTGGTGCAGGTCACGCAGGAATACCAAAAGCACTGTATCAGCTTGGATGATATTTTGGAGGAAACCAGATGAAAACTATTGCTATCGCAAATCAGAAAGGCGGTACGGGCAAAACGACTACCGCGTATAACTTGGGCATTGCCCTTACCCAGCAAGGCTACCGCGTACTCATGGTGGACTTTGACCCGCAGGGCAATCTGTCTTGCTACTGCGGTATCCCGCCTGAGCAGGACCTTGAGCAGACAATCACAGAGCTGCTGATGAAAGTTGCCTATGAAAAGCCCCTCTCCCACAGAGAGTGCGTTTATCAGAGCAAGCGCACGGATGATTCTGCACCGCAGGTGGATTTCATTCCGTCCAATCTCCGGCTGGCCAGCTTTGAACTGGCTATGGGCACCATGATGTGCCGCGAGGTGTTGCTGAAAACTTGTCTGGAGCAGTACAGCAGCCAGTATGATTACTGCATCATTGATTGCTCCCCCTCCGTGGGGCTTCTGCTGACAAACGCGCTGTCCGCTGCCAACGAGGTTATTATCCCGATGCAGGCGCAGCCGTTCTCGGTTGTTGGTATGTCGCAGCTGACAAATTCGATTTCCAGCGTGCAGCGCAAAATCAACCCCGGACTGCATATCAGGGGCGTTTTGCTGACGATGACCCAGCATACGAAAGTCTCAGAGCATTATGCCCATGATGTCCGCGCCAAGTATGGGAGAACGCTCCATGTATTTACTACGGAAATCCCCTATAACGTCAAAGTGCAGGAAAGTCAGGCGTTTGCAGCACCCACTATCCTGTACGAACCCAAAAGCAGCAGCGCAAGAGCATACGTTGAATTTACGCAGGAGGTATTAGGTCATGGCCGCGAAGAACAAGTTTATGAACGCGATGAAGATGCCCGCGATCGCTGATATGTTTTCCTCAGAGGCTGACCGCCAACGAGAAAGCGGCGACCTAGTAACGGAAGTACCGCTTTCTGAACTGCATCCTTTTGTCAATCACCCCTTTGAGGTTCGTGACGATGAAGATATGCAGAAATTGGTGGACAGCATCAAGGAAAACGGCGTACTTACCAACCTGACCGTGCGCCCCCGTGCCGAGGGCGGCTATGAAATCATCTCTGGACACCGGCGCTTTCATGCAGCGCAGCTTGCAGGGCTGGATAAAATCAAGGTGCAGGTGCGGAATGTTGATGACGACCAAGCTATCATTGACATGGTGGATGCCAATATCCAGCGGGAACATATCAGCCCGATGGAAAAAGCTAGCGTATGCGATGAAGTTGGAAGCATTAGTCATCAAGGAGAACGCCGCCAAGAAACTTCCAACCAAGTTGGTTGGAAGTTGGAAAGCGCCCATGAAGTCGGGCAACAAGCCGGAGATAGTGGTACGCAAGTAAGACGGTATGTTCGCCTTAACAGCCTCATTCCTGACTTGCAAAAGAAAGTGGACAGTGGCACCCTGAAATTCAACCCCGCTGTCGAACTTTCCTACCTTACCCCAGATGAGCAGCAGAGTTTCCTCGATTATGCTGAAGCACAGGACTGCACCCCATCCCTCTCGCAAGCACAGAAATTGAAAGAAGCCAGCAAAGAAGGAACCCTGACACCGGACAAGTTGGAAGAAATCATGTCGCGCAGAAACCGAGCGTTGCGCCGCGTGAGCCGGTGCTGAACATCAACGTCAGCAAAGTGGCGCAGTATTTTCCGACCGGCTGTACAAAGCAGCAGATGGAAAACCGCATCTTGAAAATTCTGGAAAGCTATTTTCGACAGATGGCTCATGAGCAAGCACATGAGGAGGAACGCTGATATGGCAGAGTATCGGTATTACTTGATTCCGGATGCTATGACCCGTGCGTTTCCGGAGCAATTTGAAAAGCAAACACCAACGGAATTTTTTGATAATATCGCAGATTTGAAAAAGCGTTATCTTCAACTGCGTGAAATGCCCTATAACAACGAACGCACTTGGAATGAACGGGCAAGATGCCTTATGCACGATTGGTGGTAGGGATAGATCGTCAGAATCCGGACGGAGCGGTTGCAATCATACAGGTGCGAAATGGCATCAATTACCTGTGCGATGACTACCGCGGCCCCTACGCTGATCGTAGTGATGCACAAATCCCCCAAATGGCTAAGAAACTTGTAGAAGTTATTGGTGTGGACCGGGTACGACCGCATACCTATACCCAGCGGGATGGTTATACATGGGTACAAGTGGAAAAGGATATGCACATTACAGAATGGCTTTACGCACATGAGCTATGCAGCAGTTTGCAATTCACGCGGTTCTTGAACCGAGATGGCCGGGAACTATTTCAGGTGCGTGACGGTCAGCGCGTGATTGAGACAAATGCGGACGGAACAAAGCGGATTAGGGCGGTAAAAAGCATTGACGTAACCCATGCTTATGTCGGGCACTATGGCTGTCATATCCAGCAATATGCAGAGGATAACTTTCGAACCGGCTGCTATGTTGCCCCTGAACACCCCCAGCCGGGAGACAATCTGGATAAACTCCAAATCTATCAAATTACAAAAGGTGGTTGCGAATATCGCTTTATGAATTATGCCTATTCCAAAAGCCGCATCCATGCAGCCGATTACAGCAGCGTCTACATAGCAAACCTTCCTGCGGATTACGATTTGGACAGATGCTTTCAGGAGTTCAATGCCCCTAATCGTCCGCTGCGCTATCATATGTGCTCTCTTTCAACCAGTGATATTGTGGTCACAACAAAAAACGGAAAAGAAACTGCCTACTATGTGGACAGTATTGGCTTCAAGGATGTGAGCCACCTACTTCCGGAACTGTATGAAGTCGAAGCCCAGCGCCAAAAAGAACAGGTTCAGGACGAACCGGAAAGGTGAAGCAATGCCAAATCCACAAGATATTTTCCAACTGGCACAGCAGACCGCTACGCAGGTCACAGCCTCACCGGAAAACTGGCGGCGGTTCCTGTATACGGCAGCGCATAACTACCACACCACCTACCTGAACCAGCTGCTGATCCACGCCCAGCGCCCGGATGCCACCGCCTGCGCTACTATGAAATACTGGAATGAACAGGCACACCGCAAGGTCATGTACGGCAGTAAAAGCATCATCATCCTGCAACGCCATCAGGGTGTGCCCACTGCCAAACGAGTGTTCTCCATGATAGATACCGTTCTCACCGGCGACAAGGCTGCTGCACCGTGGGAAGTGACAGATGTCATCCGTCCACTTCTTATGCAGGTCAACTCCGTGGGCAGCTTAATGGATCGGGCAACCGAGCAAGTTGTATCCCTGTCCGACCGCGCCAATCGTGTCATGGCAAATTCAATAGAGGACAGTACACTGGCTGGAGCCACCCGGAAGATCAGCGGTTCATCTTGCAGGAAGTTGCTGCACAAAGCACCCTGTACATGATCTGCATCCGTTTGGGTATCCCGGTGCAGGAAGAAGATTTTCCGGCTTTCCAGAATGTCACCCAGTTTGATACCAGCCGAATCTCCCTCTGCTTGGGCGGCTATGTGCAGGCAGCGGCAGAACCTTTGCTGGATGAGTTGGGGCACGAGGTCATGCAGCTTGCCCGCGACAGTGTTGCAATTCAGGCTGAACCAGTGCATAATACAGATACTCAATCACCCACACAAACGACCAGTCGAGAGGAGGCTGTCACAGATGATGTACACGAACGTAATCGGATACCAGATCCCGAACCTGAGCTTGCCGAAAGCCAAGAAAACCAACCTGAACCGGTACGGCAGAATGCGGCTGGACTACTTGGAACAGAACGAGCCGAACCTGTGCGACCAGATGATGCTGGAGGGAACGCTGCTGCCGAGCTGCCGCAAGATGGGGCTGGACGCACAGCAGATGGTGGACAAGACGCTGCACGACCTGATGCAGAAAGCGCAGATGCCCGACCGCAAGACGAACCCGCTGGGCTGGGCACAGATGTGCAACAGCCTGAAGCAACAGGCAGAAGAAATGATCCTTCCGATGCTGTACGAAGTATAACCGAAGAACCCGCAGCTGCGGAGAGCGAACCATCGCCCTCCGCTTTTTCTTTGCCTGAATTTCCGGCAGAGCTGCTGCCGTCCCTGCTGAAAGCGGACACGACCTCGCGCGCTTCCCAATGCGGACATCCTTTCCTTTTTCAGTAAAACACCGCTGCTGATCAATCGACTTCGGTATATCCGCGAGAGCTACAAGGTCGTGTTTACGGAGCTTCTGCTGGAAGATGATACCCGCGTTGGATTCTATAAAGAAAGCAATGGTCTGCTTGTCTGGCAGGGGTCCTACCTGACCCGCAGCGCGGAATCGCATTTGTCGTGGCACAGCGTTACTGCTGCTATCTCCACACTGGTCGATAACCACGAACTCATCGCGGCATTGACCCGAAAAAAGCTGTCAGTCAGGACGAGCAGCTGTCCTTTGACCTGCCGGAAAATGCTTCTCGCGGTGATGAAGTGGGCACGTTGGAAGTGGACGACATCTATTCCGAGGAAGAACAGGACGAAAAAATCAAAGCAGTCCTGCCCACTTACCACTACAAAGAACCCCAGCCGGACGATGGCAGTCACATAACGGAAGATGATGTGAACGTCATCATTACAAGAGGCAGTGTCTTTGAGGGCGGCAAGTACCGCATTTACAACCATTTCCAGCAGGAGAAAACGGAAAAGGAAACTGTTGCTTTCCTAAAAAAAGAGTACGGCATCGGCGGTTTTTCTTGGACGTTTGCTGACGGTGGAAGCGGCTTCGTGAACTTTGACAGTAAAGGATTCAGCATCCTTTACGATTTCAAGGATGGCCTGCGGTATGAGAAGAAACTCAAATGGAAAGAGGTCGGCAAGCGGTTGGAATATCTTGTCCGAATGGACCGCTACCTGACGGATGCAGAACGCGAGAAGATGCCTGCATGGATAAGCAGGCAGGCAGAGTCGAAGCCCCTGCCGCCACCCATCCCTGACAAGAAACCTGTCTGCGAAGTGGGTAGCACCGTTTACCTTGAAAATGACCAGCGGTTTACAGTAGAGAGCATCGGACAATTCGATGTCCACCTGCGCAATGAAGATTTCCCGCTGGTAGGCCGCGCCGTCAGCCGAGAACAGTTCCAACAGCTGCTGGACACCAATCCCCGTAACGGCGGCATGGTGCTATCCGAACAGCAGCGTGAATCTCTGGTGCAGGAGCAGCGTGAGCAGGCCCTCTCCTATATCGAGGACTACCTCAAGGACGAGTTTGAAATCACCGAGCCGGATTTCTCCGACCTTACCCAAATTGGTCTGGGCTATACCACCACCGAGGACGAGCAGCATACGATTCAGGTCAATGCGGATCTGGAGCATTGCACAATCAGCAAGCTCGTGGATGATACCCTGTATGCACAAGAGAAGTTCTCTTCTTTGGAAGAGATGAATAGAAAATTTCTCTCAATACTCGATTTTGATTCCCTGATGGAAGTGGACATCAACGAAATCGAGGAACAGGAACCGGAAATCAGCGCAGATGAGCCGGAAGAATCTACCTTTGTATCGCAGGTCATGCAGGATGTAGACCGCCTTGCTGCGCGTGAGGAACCTGCCGAGTATGATCGCACGAACTACCTTGCACCGTATGAACCTGCCGTGCCGGAAGGTCCGAAAGCAAGTTCGCTGTCAATGTGCAAGCTATCCGCACGCTGAAAGAAATCGAGCAGCGCATGGCATCCGGTGGTGCCCCTGCAAGTGAGCAGGAACAGGACATTCTGGCTGGCTATCTTGGCTGGGGTGGTTTGGCAGATGCCTTTGACCCCGGCAAGGATAACTGGCATACCGAATATGAGCAGCTGAAAACCCTACTGACCGAGGATGAATACGCCGCTGCGCGGGAATCCACCCTGACAGCCTTTTACACACCGCCTGCGGTCATTCACGCCATGTACCGCGCCTTGGAGCATATCGGCTGTGTGGGCGGCAATGTGCTGGAACCCAGCATGGGTGTCGGCGCGTTCTTCGGCCATCGGCACAGCAAATTCGATACCCACAATGCCAAGCTGTACGGCGTGGAGCTGGATAGCCTGTCCGGTCGTATCGCGCAGCAGCTTTACCAGAAAGCAAAAATCCAAATTACAGGATATGAAAAAGCCGACCTGCCGGACAACTTCTTTGACCTTGCCATCGGCAATGTACCGTTTGGACAGTATCAGGTCGCGACCGCCGGTATGATAAGCTGCACTTTCAAGTTCACGATTACTTTCTAGCCAAGACGGTAGATAAACTGCGTGTCGGCGGCATTATGGCGTTCATCACCACTTCCGGCACACTGGATAAAAAGTCCGAGGACGTGCGCCAATATCTTGCCGCCCGGTGCGACCTGATCGGCGCAGTACGCCTGCCCAATACCACGTTCAAGAGCAATGCCGGTACGGAAGTGACCTCCGACATTCTGTTTCTGCAAAAGCGCGGCAGAGTCTTGGAGCAGGACGCACCGTGGATACATGTTGGAGAAACCGAAAACGGAATCCCGCTGAACCAGTATTTCATCGACCACCCAGAAATGGTCTGCGGTGAAATGCAGATG
>ENA-OQCX01001635-OQCX01001635.1-human-gut-metagenome-genome-assembly--contig:-NODE-1635-length-9978-cov-1.502690_pt1 | contig 9978 bp, 14 predicted proteins | sample MGYA00242762_ERZ504587 | MGnify/ENA primary metagenome ERZ504587 (study PRJEB26092, sample SAMD00036337) | human gut metagenome | host: Homo sapiens | study: EMG produced TPA metagenomics assembly of...
TGCCGAAGCTATGCTGGCAGCAAAATATAATAAGCCTGAATTTACTGTTATTGATCACTATACCTATGGACTCACTTCCGACGGCGACCTGATGGAAGGCGTTGCCAGCGAAGCTGCTTCTTTGGCAGGAACTTGGGTCTGGGTAAATTGATTTACCTTTATGATGATAATAAAATTACTATTGAAGGTTCTACCGATATCGCTTTCACTGAAGATGTGGAAGCCCGCTTTAAGGCTTATGGCTGGCAGGTGCTGCGTGTAGCTGATTCAGAAGATATTGAAGCTATGGAAGCTGCCGTTAAAGAAGCTCAGGCAGATACCGAGCATCCCAGTCTGATCATTGTGCGTACTCATATCGGTTATGGCAGCCCGAAACAGGACAGTGCTTCCTGCCATGGCGAGCCTTTGGGTGCTGAAGCTTTGGCACTGACTAAAGAAAAAGCCGGCTGGCCTGTTGGTCAACCGTTCTATGTGCCTTTGACTGTCAGCCAGTATTTCAAAATAAAATTGAAAGATTGCGAAGGCGATCAAAAAGCCTGGGAAGCATTGATGGCTGATTATAAAGTTGTTTATCCTGAATTGGGAATGGAACTTGAAGAACGTATCAGCGGCAATGCTTTGGTAAATCTGCACGATTTGGAAGCGATCTTTAAAGATGTTACTAAAACTGCTACCCGTGAAGCTTCCGGCGATATCCTGCAGAAGCTTGTTATGCAGCTGCCGAATCTGGTTGGCGGCAGTGCCGACTTTGGGTCCTTCTAATAAAACTGTGATGAAAAATGTCGGTTATTTCTCGAAAACAGACCGCAGCGGCCGTAATATTCATTTCGGTGTGCGCGAACATGCTATGGGAACAGTTCTTAATGGTATTGCTTTGCACGGCGGTTTTATTCCATTCGGCGGTACGTTCCTTGTTTTTGCCGACTTTATGCGTCCGGCGATCCGTATGGCAGCTTGATGGGATTACGTTCCATTTTTGTCTTAACGCACGATAGTATTGCTTTGGGTGAAGATGGCCCAACTCATCAACCGATCGAACAAACTATGAGCCTGCGGATGATTCCGGGGCTGTCTGTATTCCGTCCGGCAGATGCTTTGGAAACGGCTGCTGCCTGGCAAATGGCTTGTATGAATCTACATAAACCGACGGCATTGCTTTTGAGCCGTCAGAAATTGCCTGTATTACACGAATATGCGGCAATCGTCCACGAAAATGCTTATAAAGGCGCTTATGTGCTGAACCCGGGACAGGGAGAAACAAAAGCGGTGCTTATTGCTACCGGCAGCGAGGTGCATTTGGCTTTGGAGGCGCAGGCTGTTTTGGCTAAGGAAGGAACTGCTGTCAGTGTAGTTTCGATGCCCAGCTGGGATGCTTTCGAAATGCAGAGCACAGATTATAAAGCTTCTGTTTTGCCTGAAAGCTTGCCGAAGATCGCTGTTGAAGCCGGCGTTACTTTAGGCTGGAGCCGTTATACCGGCAGTGAAAAAAATGTTTTGGGCATCAACCGTTTCGGAGCTTCGGCACCTGGCGATGTAATGATGGAAAAATATGGTTTCACTGTTGAGAACCTGGTTGCTAAAGTAAAAAGCGTTCTTTAATTTTATAATTTAAACGGGCATGGTGCTTACTCTTAGGCCCGTGCCCGTTTTGCTTGCGGTACTGAATCTGAAGATTTTAGTAAGACAGTCTGCAGATAGGAGAAGAAATGAAACATTTATTAACGATAGCAGGCAGTGATTCCAGCGGCGGAGCCGGAATACAGGCCGATTTGAAAACCTTTGCCGCACATGGCACCTTTGGTATGAGCGTTATTACTGCTGTAACAGCGCAAAACACACAGGGTGTGACGATGGTGCAGGATATAGACGCTGGGGTGATCGAGGCGCAGATCGATGCGGTATTTGACGATATACGCGTTGATGCGGTAAAAATAGGTATGGTATCAAGGCCGGAAATCATCAAAACGATTGCCGATAGATTGCGTTATTATAAACCGCAGATCGTGGTGCTGGACCCGGTAATGATTTCTAAAAGCGGTTATCCGCTGCTGGCACCGGAAGCCTGTGCGACACTGGTCCAAGAGCTGCTGCCACTGGCAACGCTGGTAACACCTAATTTGCCGGAAGCAGAAGTTATCAGCGGTATGAAGGTGACGATGAAGGAAGAAATGCGACCTGTTGCCGAACGTATTTTAGAGTTAGGTGCTAAAGCTGTTTTGGTCAAAGGCGGTCATTTGAACGGCAGCGCTGATGACCTGCTGTTTGATGGCAGTACAGAACGCTGGTTTATGGGAGATCGCATCGACACAAAAAATACACATGGTACCGGCTGCACATTATCCAGTTCGCTGGCGGCAAACCTTGCCCATGGTCTGAGCCTAGCGGATGCCGTTGCGGCTTCGAAGGCTTATGTAACAGAAGCGATAGAATACAGTTTGCCGATCGGCGGCGGCTGTGGCCCGACACATCATTTTGTTGATTTGTACAGAAAGGCAGGCTGGTTAAAATGAGTTTGGTCATCAAAGGGCAATTTGGCTTGATCGTTGATGCTGTACGTGAAAAAAGGCCTGTTATCCATCATTTGACTAATTATGTGACGGCGGGAGACTGCGCCAATATCACTTTGTGTGCAGGAGCTTCGCCGGTAATGGCCGATGAAGCGGAGGAAGTAGCTGAAATAACTTCTAATGCTGATGCATTGGTATTGAATCTGGGAACTATTGCCAAAGCAAAAATGCAGGCAATGGAAACAGCGGCTGCAGCAGCTAAAAATAAAGGCATCGCAGTAGTTTTAGATCCTGTAGGAGTTATGGCGTCCAAGCTGCGTTTAGTTTTTGCGCTGAAGCTTTTAAACGAAGGGCTGGTAACTATCGTGCGCGGTAATTACGCTGAATGTCTGGCATTATTGGAAGAAAAAGCTGAAGGCAGAGGCGTAGATTCAAATGGCAATGTGACTGATGGGTTAAGGGTAGCGAAGGACGCTGCGGAAAATATAACTGTGTTTTGCTGTTACAGGCGTTACTGATTATGTCAGCAACGGGAAACAGGCTTTAGTTCTGACTGGCGGACATGAGCTGCTGACGCAGATCACAGGAGCCGGCTGTATGACAACGACGTTATGTGCCTGCTGCGCTGCAGTAACAAAAGACCCATTGCTGGCAGCCGCTTTAGGTATAGTCATAATGGGGCAGGCGGCAGAACTGGCCGCAGGTTTATGGAAACAAAAGACGGACCGGGAATGTTTAAAACAAGGCTGTTTGACGGTGTTTATCACGTTACGACAAAATGGAACGATGCTGCATTTGGACCCGGAACGGAAGCAGTGAGATGGAGAAAATGAAGCTGAAAATAGATTACAGTGTATATTTGGTAACAGATACCGGATTTTTGCAGGGACGTGATTTCGCTGCCTGCATTGAAGCCGCACTTAAAGGCGGCGTGACCCTGCTGCAATATCGCGATAAAAATGCTGATAGTCGTGTGCTGCTTGAACGGGCGCTGCTGCTGAAAAAAATGTGTGCTGTTTATCATGTACCTCTGCTGATCAACGACAGGCTTGATATCGCGTTGGCTGTTCAGGCAGACGGTGTGCACGTGGGGCAAAGCGATTTGCCGGTTACTGTAGTGCGCAGGCTGTTAGGCGAGCAGGCAGTTATTGGCGCATCGGCTCATAACCCTGAAGAAGCCAGGCAAGCGCTTGCGGATGGTGCTGACTATTTGGGCTGCGGTGCGGTGTTTGGCACCACTACCAAAAATGATGCCGGTTATTTAGGTCTTGACGGACTGCAAAGTATCAGACAGGCTGTTACGGCACCTCTTGTCGGTATCGGAGGCGTCAACAGCACCAATTTTGAACAGGTACTGCAAACCGGTGTCAACGGCGCAGCTATTGTCAGCGGGATTTTGGCAGCAGATGATATTGAAGCAGAGGTACGTAAATTCAAAACAATAGCTGACAGGTATAAAAATATATAAAAAGACAGACAAAAAGAGCTATCGCTTTTACTGCGATAGCTCTTACTTTTTATTTATCTTCGTTTAAGATTTGGTTGACGCGGTCACGCATCGAACCTGACTGCGGAGCCTTGGTCTTATCGTCGCCAAACTCTTTTTGCAGTTCCTTCATTTCCTTTGCCAGTTCTTTCTGCTGGGCTTTGATTTTAGCTTCAGCCTGAGAACGCTCGGATTTTTTGATATCTTTCAGGAATCTGTTATCATCGAAATCCTTAAATTCATTTTCCAGGGACTGAGTATCATAAATAGCCGGGGACGCGCCTGCTTCTGTAATATGCGGCGTCAGGATCATCATAACCTCAGTTTTATTTTTAGTTGTGCTGCGGTTTTTGAACAGTTCACCTAAAATAGGAATATTGGAGAGGAAGGGGATCTTCTGAATATTTTTCTGCTCTTCTTCATTGATCAGGCCGCCGATGATCAGTGTTTCACCATTGCGCATTCTTACATAAGTATCGGCAGTACGGCTGGTGATCTTATAATTTTTGATTTCAGAAACCAGTGTCGGCGTGCTGACTTCGGTATGTACGGCTGAGGTGATCATATCGTCTTCGCTGACGAGCGGAGTATAGGTGAGCTTGATACCGGCATCTACATATTCAGTAGTGTTGACGGTAATACCGTTTTCGATTTTCTCAGTCAAAACAGGAATATGGTCACCGATAAAGATACTTGCTTCTTTACCGGGAACGGTGATAATACGCGGAGTCGCTAAAATTTTGGCCTTGCCATTAGCAAACAGTGCGTTGAGTGTCGCGTTAAAACGGAATTCATAGCTGGCGCCAAAGTGAACTACGCCGCCGAAATCTTCATCATCATCGTTATTGCTGCTGTTATTGCTGTCCTCACTGTTCTGTGGTATCTTATCCCAATTCCAGTTGATGCCCAGGTTTTTACTGTCTTCTTTGTTGATAGAAATGATCTTGGCTTCCAAAGTGATCTGTTTGGTAGCAACGTCCATCGCTTTGATTGCCGAGCGAACACGCTCTTCATCTGTGCTGCTGCCGCTGAACAGAATAGATTGGTGATAGGGTCGATACTGATTTTTTTTTCACTTTCCAGAATATCATTCAAAGCATTTTTAACATCTTCTGCTTTGGCATAATTCAGCTTAAAAACATTGACGCTGCCGTTGAACTTGTTCAGATTTTCCTGGGTGGAAACCAAAATAACGCCGTCGACCATGCGATATGCCAGTCCTTTGGCACTGGTGATAAGCTTGATAGCAGTGTTGAACGGCACATTATCTAAGGCAATAGTAATTTTACCTTTAACAGATTCGTCAGTAACGATACTGGTATCCGAAAGAGCGGAAATAGCAGTCAAAACGTCGCGAACTTCGCCGTCGTGCACATTTAAGGTAACGTTAGGTGCGGCCAAAGCAACAGTAGTGCTGCTGAAGGCCAAAAGTGCGGCGAGAGTAGTGCTTCGCAGCGATTTTTTCCAAGAATGCATTAGTTATTCCTCCCTAGGGTCAAATGAAGCGGATTTTGCGGATGGCTCAGGTCAACAGAATCGATGCCGATAGCGGCAACAGTATAATCGCCGAAGCTTTGACCATCTTTGTAATAATTACTGGTGTTGTTAAATTCGATAATGGCCAGCTGTTTGACTCCGTTATTGATGATGCCGCGTAAAACAGGCTGAGCTGCATAAACAGGTGCACCGCCTCCGATAACTGCACCGGGATGCACAGTTGGCTTGTTGAGCATTGCTGCCGGAGCCATAAAAGGATTACGGGCTATAGTTTGTACTTTTGGTGCCGCAGCTAAAGCATCTGCGGCAGGTACAACTGCTGCAGCAGGCTGAACCTGAGCTTCTGACTGTACTTGTCCGGCCCATGCTTTTTCGAACAGGCCTTCTATATAACCACTGGCATCAAAGCGGCACATGAAATGCGAGGTGCTCAAAACCAGGAAGGCTGCCAGAATGATAAGTGACAAACGATCAGTTTTCTCTTGCTGTTTTCGCATAATAATTCCTCCAATATAAATTAAACTGATAATTATAAAATCTTAATATACTTATTATACCACAAGATGAAAAAAAGCAAATAAATATTCTTATTCTTTTTATTAAAATAAGTTTGTTTTAGAATACATAGCGTAGTATAATTAAATATAAAATAATATAGGAGTATTATTTGTTTTGAAAGCAATAAAAAAACTAAGATAACCGTGTTATTGGCAATATTTAAAATGGAGGAGAACAACGTGGCAACTCAGAAAAGACGCTTGGGCGAGATTCTTGTTACCTCGGGAGAAATAACGCAGTCCCAGCTGGATCAAGCCTTGGCTGAACAAAAAACAAATGGCAAAAGACTTGGTGAGACTCTGATCAGTCTGAATTTTTTTGACTGAGCGTAAAATGCTTAAAACTTTAGAAAAACAGCTTTCCATACCATATATGTTTTTGAGTGATATCGAAATTATGCCGGAAGCTGTTGCGGCAGTACCAATCTTTCTGGCAGAGCGCTACACTTTAGTGCCGCTGAAAAAAGACGGCAACCGTCTGACGATAGCGATGAACGATCCGACAAATTTCTATGCGATTGATGATGTGCGCATGGTCAGTGGCTGTGACATTTCTATCGTGTTGTCCGAACAGCAGGATATCATTAACGCCATTAATAATTTTTATGGTGTCAGCGGCCGCGTAGGCGGCAGCCTCAACAAATTGAAAGAAGATTCTTTTGCTCCTGTCATTCGCAGAGTTGAAGACAGCAGTGAGGACGCGCCGATAATAAAAATCGTCAACTCCGTCATTGAGCAGGCTGTCCGAGATAAGGCCAGTGATATCCATATCGAACCCCAGGAGGATGATACGAGGGTGCGTTTTCGTGTTGACGGCGTTTTACGTAATGCGGTAACACTGCCGAAAAACAGTCACAGTGCTATTATTTCGCGTATCAAGATCATGGCGGAAATGGATATTGCCGAAAAACGTCTGCCGCAGGATGGTCGCATCAATATTGAACAGGGTGGACGTGATATTGATCTGCGTATTTCGACCTTGCCGACTATTTTAGGTGAAAAGGTCGTTATGCGTATTCTTGATAAAACGGCGGCTTCTATTGATATCAATGATCTGGCTTCACAGCGAAGAATATGGAGCTGTATAGCAGTCTGTTCAACTCTTCCTATGGCATCGTACTTGTCACAGGTCCTACCGGCAGCGGCAAATCGACAACTCTGTACTCTACGCTCACCAATATCAACAATCCTAATAAAAACATCATTACTGTTGAAGATCCGGTCGAATATCGTATTGAAGGCGTCAATCAGGTAGCTGTCAATAATAAAGCGGGCCTTACCTTTGCCAACGGACTGCGCAGTATTTTGCGTCAAGACCCGAATATATCATGGTCGGTGAGATTCGTGACGTTGAAACGGCTCGTATCAGCATTCACGCCGCATTGACAGGTCATTTGGTTTTCAGTACCCTGCATACCAACGATGCTGCAGGCGCGATCACGCGACTGATCGATATGGGTGTAGAACCTTTCCTTGTAGCTTCCGCTTTGCGAGGTGTCGTAGCTCAACGCTGGTGCGCCGTATCTGTCCGCATTGCAAAGAAACCTATGCTCCTGACGCGGCAGAAAGGCTATATGGGTATTGCACTTGATGAAGAAGTAAAACTCTATAAAGGTGCCGGCTGCGGTAAATGTAATTTTACCGGTTATGCCGGACGTATGGCGATCCATGAAGTTCTGCCTATCATTCCTGAAATGAAGGAACTGATTTTGAAAAATGCTCCCGATACGGAAATTTTTGCTGCCGGACGTTCTTATGGCGTTACTTCTATGAAAGAAGACGGTATCCGCAAAGTATTGGATGGAGAGACAACCGCTTCAGAATTGCTGCGCGTAGCGTATGCGTAAGGAGATGACAAAGTGATCAAAGAGTTAATGCGTGACGCTTTTGATGTCAACGCTTCGGATATCCATTTAACGGTAGGCTTGCCGCCAATGTTCCGTGTCAATGGCGTGCTGCGGCAGGTGGGTGAAGAACCTCTGCGCCGTGAGGATACCTATAATATGGCCATGGAGCTGATGGACGATCGGCGCCGCACGCAGTTTCTTGATAACGGCGAAGCTGATTTTTCTTATGAAATTGAAAATGTATGCCGTTTCCGTGTTAATGTTTTTAAGCAGAGTAACTGTGTGGCAGCAGCGCTGCGTTTGATTTCCAATAATATACCCAGCTTTGAGGACCTGCGCCTGCCTGACGTTATCAGCGACCTGCCATGCTGCCGCGTGGTCTGGTATTGGTGACAGGGCCTACAGGCAGCGGTAAATCAACGACACTGGCGGCTGTTATCAATAAAATCAACAAACACCGCAAAGATCATGTCATTACTCTGGAAGACCCGATCGAATATAAGCATAACCATATCAACAGCATTATCAACCAGCGCGAAGTCGGCAGTGATACCAAAAGCTTTGCCAATGGCCTTAGGGCAGCATTACGTGAAGATCCTGACGTTATTCTGGTAGGCGAGATGCGTGATACTGAAACTATCGCCACAGCTATCACTGCTGCCGAAACCGGACATCTTGTTTTGGCAACCCTGCATACTCAGGATGCGGCATCGACAGTGAATCGTATCATCGACGTCTTTCCCGAACACCAGCAGCAGCAGATTCGCATTCAGTTGGCTGGCAACCTGCAGGGCATCGTTGCCCAGCAGCTGCTGATGAATCGCGAACAAACCGGACGTCTGGCTGCTTTTGAAATATTAGTTGCCACACCGGCGCTGCGGAACTTGATCCGCGAAGGCAAAACACATCAGATACCGTCATATATCCAGACCGGTTCCAAATTCGGGATGATTTGTATGGATGCCTATCTGGCTCAGCTGGTACGTCAAAATAAGATCGACCGCAGCATAGCGGAAGAACGCTGTTATGACCCATTATCATTAGAACGCTATATGCATGGACTATAAAGCTAAAGGAGGAACCGCAGTTTGGAGCAATTTAAATATAAAGCACGTAAACGTATGGTGCCGTAGTTTATGGCACAGTCAACGCCCCTAATGAAGCTGCCGTAGCCGCCTTTATCCGTAAACAGGACATGTATGTGGCTGGCATTGAAGCTTCTAAAAAGAAAGGGCTGTTTTCGGGAGTACTTTTTGAGGAAAGTATCAATCTTTATGACATCTCGATTTTTGCCCGCCAGTTTGCAACTCTGCTGGGAGCCGGTGTACCGCTTTTAACAGGGCTGGAGATACTAACTCAGCAATCTGCTAAAGAGCGTCTGCGTACTGTTTTAGGGCAGATAACTACCAGTGTCCGTGAAGGTAAAGCATTGTCGGCAGCTATGGCCCGAAGTTCCCTAAAGTCTTTCCCGAGCTGATGACTAACATGGTAGCAGCAGGCGAGGCCGGCGGTATTTTAGAAATCGTTATGGATCGTTTGGCAGCACAGTTTGAAAAAGATTATCGAATGAATGCCAAATTTAAATCAGCTATGATTTATCCGGCAATAGTTTTATCGGTAGCTGCTATTGTGGTTGCTATTATTATGATGTTCGTTATGCCGGTTTTTGTCGGCTTGTTTGAACAGCTTAAAATCGAACTTCCATTTGTCACCCGTGTCGTTATCGGCATCAGCAATTTCCTTGGCCATTACTGGTATTTGGTTATTGCCGCACTGATCGGCCTGTTCCTGCTTTATAAATGGGCCGGTACTAAAGAAAGTTTTCGCCTGTGGCGTGATGGTGTTTATTTGAAAGTACCTATTTTCGGAGACTTATATAACAAAATCATCATTACCCGTTTTGCCCGTACTTTTGCCAGCTTGTCACGCAGCGGCGTGCCGATCTTAAACGCTATGACCATTGTCAGCAAGGCTACAAGGAGTCTGCAGGCTGAAAGTACTTAATCAGGCCCGCGGCAGCTTAAGGAGAGGCCGTACTTTGGCAGATCCTATGGAAGCCAGCGGTATGTTTCCGCCAATCGTTA
>ENA-OQCX01001636-OQCX01001636.1-human-gut-metagenome-genome-assembly--contig:-NODE-1636-length-9975-cov-2.295898_pt1 | contig 9975 bp, 14 predicted proteins | sample MGYA00242762_ERZ504587 | MGnify/ENA primary metagenome ERZ504587 (study PRJEB26092, sample SAMD00036337) | human gut metagenome | host: Homo sapiens | study: EMG produced TPA metagenomics assembly of...
TGGTTCCAGTTTTTCTGGGGTTGTGATATAATTCCTTAAGGGATTGGATGATATTTTTGCAGATGTCAATTCGATTCATATGACATACCTCCTAAAGTGTAATTAAGGTTCGTGGCGAGACGAACAATTCCTTAATTAATAGGTCGCGAAGCACCTCACTTTTAGGAGGTTTTGTCAAGTACTTTTTTGTAAAAAAAGAAAAGAATTCCTTCAAATGCCCATGAAATCAGCTGAAGGAATTCTAAAATTTTTCTAAAATTCTTACCACAGTGGTGTCAGGCACTATTAAATTTCCAAGGAGGTAAAATTACATATGAAAAGGTTTCAATCAATTTCAGAAAATCTCAGTTATAATGATATTCTTCAATTCGATGGAGCATTTTCCACTTTGCATATTAATTATGGAAAATCCCCTCTGTTTAACGGTGAAAATAGTAAAGATTTAGCGAAAAATTCTAGAAAGAATAGCGTGTCATCATTAGAACATGTTGAAGATGTTTTTGAATATATGACTCACTTTAATGGTGTTGAAAATGATTTTAAAAAGGCAGATCGTATTGTGTTATGGGAAAATACTGGTTAGAATATACAAATGCATTCGAGCATCTTACAGAAGTACTGCCAAAGTCAGTGACTACTGCATATATGGGAAGGCAAGCAATTGAACTTGGTTTTAAGTATTTATTACTGCGAAAAGATGTGTCAGACAAAGAACTTCGAACTCACAACTTGAAAGAATTAGCAGATTTAATGTGGGTAAAATATTCGATTGAGGAGCCGTATATGGGTGAGATACCGGATTTTTGCAATTGTTATAGTAAAATGTTAGAAGGAGACAATGTCGAATATTTTAGATATCCAGAATATAGTAGAAAAAGATATTTTGCAGGAAACCGATTGGATATCGAATGGTTATCCTACAATTTTGCACTGATTTTATTAAAATTATTACAATTTGCAAATCTGACTTTATGATTTGAAAGTGACTATGGAGAAGTCTATCAAGTGAAATAGTTTTTGAGATTGCAGATGTTATAGAAGAGGTTCCGACGGTTTGCTGGTGCGGAAAGCGTGCGCAGTGCAACACAAGATATGCAGACGGCAAGATTGTTCGAAAGGCGCACAGGTCATGCTTGGATTGAATGAAAGCTATGTAGCATTATGCAGGAAGCATTACAAGGAAGGACGATTGTGGGAACATGATCCGGGAGATATTCCGGGTGATAATAATTAAAATCATAATTAAAAAAAGAGAAGCATGAAATCTCGAATCATCTCATGTCTTGATTTCTGGTATATTGCAATCAATTCTTTTGATTCAGCTTGCAATAATAGGATTCTCATGTTAATCTAATACCATGCAGTCCACATTCTGGTGGACTGCAAAAAGATCTATGAACCAAATCGGTAATTATTCAATAAGCTCAGTATCTCGAGCAGATAATCCGATGACAACCGAAAAAAGATGAATATCGTCTGAGAGATTATGTGATTAAGAAATCTTGATAATTTTGCTTCTTAAATTGTATGGATCTTCGATTCTGTTATCCAATCACTTCCATAGAAAGTAATCTTATGTTAAGATGAAGTAGTTTTATAATCCTTTCCTCAAACGATGATTCATCGTACAGAAGAGAGGAGAATTCTATGAGAAAAACCAGGAAAAGTGTATCAACCAAGAAAGAAATATCACAATGCAAAACATTGAAAGAGAAGCAAGAAGACTTTATCATGCTTCCAACAGTAGATTTCTGTTTCAAGGAATTGATGCAGAATGATAACATCCGCAAGAATATTATCGCAGCACTATTGAACGTTCCATCCGGTGAGGTAGAGAACACGGAACTTATGCCTACGATTCTCAGAAAAGAATCGAAAGATGATAAGTATGGGATTTTAGATGTCCGGGTGAAACTGAAGAATGGAGAACAGATTGATTTTGAGATGCAGGTAGAAGCATTTGATTGCTGGGCAAATCGTTCTGTTTATTATCTGAGTAAGATGTATACAAGTGAAATAAAAGAAGGCGAGGGATACGATTGCTTGAAGAAGTGTATCCATGTGAGTATTCTTGCATATGATCATTTTCTAGATGATAAAGAGTGTTATCGGAGAATTGCATTTTGTGATACGAAAACAGGAAAAGAGTATACAGACCTTATGGAGATGCATATCTTAGAATTGTCGAAACTTCCGCCGGAAGAGAAGAATGAGACGAGCTTGTTGCAGTGGATGCGTTTCTTGGAGGAAAAACAAGAAAGGATTTTGAAGAGATGGCAAAGAAGAATTCAGAATTGGAAGAAGCGTATGACGTATTGGATAAATTAAGTGCCGATGAAAAGAAGAGTTAGAATACGAGACAAGACAAAGAGCAATCAGGATTATAATATAGGGATGTTAACCGCAGAAAGACGAGGAATTGAAGCTGGGCGCAAGATTGGAAGAGAAGAAGGGGAAACTTTGGGAGTAAGCAGAATTAATCAATTAATTCTCGAATTATCAAAACATGGACGTACAGATGATATCGTGAAAGCAGCAGCTGACAAGGAGTATCAGGAAAAGTTGCTGAAGGAATTTGATTTATAACAGAAAAGCCACAGGTAGAGATTAGCACATGCCTTTTGCCTTCCATGTCATATCTAGCTTCATGACTGCCGCTTCCATATCCATCCTGCCTTGTACTCATAAAAGGAAGACTCATAGGAAGTTGTCGATCGATCAAATTCTTTAAGATACCAGAAACATTATGAAAAAGGTAATTCAATTAGAACAAAAATAAACAGAATCAAAAGTAGTTGACATTTCGTATTACGAAAGTATAATAGAATAGGTGAGAGAAAGGAGATTACCTATGGCTAAGATGGGACGTCCGAAGTCAGACGTGATCAAAGATAAAATTGTGACAATCCGAATGTCTGCGGAGGAACACCAGAAACTTAGGGACTATTCTGAGAAGCATCAACAGACGATAACGGAAACCCTTAAAGAGGGAGTTGACTTATTATATAAGACTCGTGATTAAGGTGCATTTTTTATGAAGAACATTACGAAATCAAGAGATTATAGTAGTGAAAAGATAGAACGAAAAGGAGAAGTGCTATGGCATTAAAGAAAAAACCGGTAACAGGAATGAAAGATATTCTTCCTGCAGAGATGGAGATCAGAGATTATGTGATCGGTCTGATCAAAGAGACATATAGAAGCTTTGGATTCTCATCCATTGAGACTCCATGTGTAGAGCATATCGAGAACCTGTGCAGTAAGCAGGGTGGAGATAATGAGAAGCTGATCTTCAAGATCTTAAAGCGTGGAGAGAAGTTAAGACTTGCAGAGGCGAAGGAAGAAGCTGATCTTGTAGACGGAGGACTCCGCTATGACCTGACACTTCCGCTGTCCAGATATTATGCAAATCATTCTAATGAGCTTCCGGCACCGTTCAAAGCACTCCAGATGGGAAGTGTATGGCGTGCCGACCGTCCGCAGAGAGGACGTTACCGTCAGTTTATGCAGTGTGATATTGACATTCTTGGCGAGCCATCTAACCTTGCTGAGATCGAGCTGATCCTTGCTACAACATCTCTGCTTGGAAACTGGATTTCAATAACTTTACAATCCGTATTAATGACCGCCGTTTCCTGAAGGCAATTGGCAGCTTACAGTGGATTTGAAGAGAAAGATTATGACAGCGTATTTATCACACTGGATAAGAATGGACAAGATCGGTCTTGATGGTGTTGCAGCAGAGATGAAGGAAAATGGATATGCAGAGGAATCTGTTGAGAAATATCTTCAGCTCTTCAAGGAAATTACAGGAGATGTAGAAGGTGTTCGTGCATGCAAGGAAAAACTTCAGGGATTCCTTCCGGAAGATGCGGCAGACTCTCTTGAAATGATCATCACAAGCGTAGAAAGTGCGAAGGAAGCTGATTTCCGTATGCTGTTTGATCCGACACTGGTACGTGGAATGTCTTATTATACAGGAACTATTTTTGAGATTTCTATGGATGAGTTCGGTGGATCTGTAGGTGGCGGCGGACGCTACGACAAGATGATCGGTAAGTTCACAGGACAGGATACACCGGCAGTTGGATTCTCTATCGGATTTGAACGTATTGTCATGCTTCTGATGGAGCGTGGATACAAAGTTCCGACAAGCAAAGAGAAGAAGCATTCTTGATCGAGAAGAATATGCCGAAGGAAGGCATGCTCAAGGTTCTTGATCTTGCGAAGAAGGAGCGTGCAGCAGGTCGTCAGGTAATGATCATGAACATGAAGAAGAACAAGAAGTTCCAGAAGGAGCAGCTTGCAGAACAGGGATACACAGATATTACAGAGTGCTACAGAGATTCTGTTGATAACTTATAGAAAAAAGGGAAAGGAAGTAAATAACCATGGCTGAATCAATGCAGGGGCTTAAGAGAACACACCGTTGTGGTGAACTCTCAGCAGCCAATGTTGGGGAAACTGTAACTATCATGGGATGGGTACAGAAGAACAGAAATAAAGGAGGACTTGTATTTACAGACGTAAGAGACCGTTCTGGAATTATACAGGTTGTATGCGAAGAAGGAACTACAGACGCAGCGATCATTGAGAAAGCAGCATCTTTACGTGCAGAGTATGTAGTTGCTGTTGTCGGAAAGGTTGAGAAACGTTCCGGTGCAGTGAATGATAAGATTGCAACAGGTGAGATCGAGGTGATCCCTAGCGAACTTCGTGTTCTTTCCGAGTCACAGACACCTCCGTTCCCGATTGAAGAAAACTCAAAGACAAAGGAAGATATCCGTCTGAAATACCGTTATCTTGACCTTAGAAGACCGGATCTGCAGAGAAATCTTCGTATGAAGAGTCAGGTTATGACACTGACACGTCAGTTCTTCTCAGACGAGGGATTCCTTGAGGTGGAGACACCAATGCTTGGAAAGACAACTCCGGAAGGTGCAAGAGATTACCTTGTACCAAGCCGCGTGCACCCGGGATCTTTCTACGGACTTCCACAGTCTCCGCAGCTTTACAAACAGCTTCTGATGTGTTCAGGTGTAGACCGTTACATCCAGATCGCAAGATGTTTCCGTGATGAGGATCTTCGTGCGGACAGACAGCCGGAATTCACACAGATCGATATGGAGCTTTCTTTCGTTGACGTAGATGATGTTATCGAAGTAAATGAAAAGTATCTTAAGAAACTTTTCAAAGAGGTTCTTGATGTAGATGTACAGCTTCCAATCCAGAGAATGACATGGCAGGAAGCAATGAACCGTTATGGCTCTGATAAGCCGGATCTTCGTTTTGGAATGGAACTGAAAGATGTATCTGATGTAGTGAAAGACTGTGGATTTGCAGTATTTACAGGCGCGCTTGAGAATGGTGGAAGTGTTCGTGGTATCAATGCCAAAGGACAGGGCAGCATGCGAGAAAGAAGATCGACAAGCTGACAGCGTTTGTTAAAGATTACGGCGCTAAGGGACTGGCTTATGTTGCGCTTCAGGAAGATGGAACAGTGAAGTCTTCTTTCGCAAAATTCATGACAGACGAGCAGATGGATGCACTTGTAAAAGCTATGGATGGAGAGCCGGGAGATCTGCTTCTCTTTGCAGCTGACAAGAACAAAGTGTATGGGATTCTCTTGGAGCACTCCGTGTTGAGCTTGCAAAACAGCTTGAGCTTCTTGATAAGAATGAGTATCGTTTTGTATGGATCACAGAGTTCCCGCTGCTTGAGTGGAGCGAGGAGCAGAATCGTTTCGTTGCAATGCACCACCCATTTACAATGCCGATGGAAGAAGATATCCAGTATATCGAGTCTGATCCGGGAAGAGTTCGTGCGAAAGCATACGATATCGTTTTGAACGGAAATGAGATTGGTGGCGGTAGTGTCAGAATCTTCCAGGATGATATCCAGGAAATGATGTTCAAGGCACTTGGCTTTACAAAAGAGCAGGCTTACAGCCAGTTCGGATTCCTTCTAGATGCGTTTAAATACGGAGTTCCGCCGCACGCAGGACTTGCTTACGGTCTTGACCGTCTTGTTATGCTTATGGCAAAACAGGACAGCATCCGTGACGTAATCGCATTCCCGAAGATCAAAGATGCATCCTGTCTGATGACAGAAGCACCGACACCGGCTTCCGAGAAGCAGCTGGAAGAGCTTAGCCTTGCTGTGGAGGCACAGGAAGAAACAACCGAAGAATAGATGGTGATATTTCAGCAGGAAAAGCTATAAGCACAGCTTTTCCTGCTGTTTTTAGGTGTGTTTTGATTTGATTTTTCAGACAATATTGCAAGAAATTTGAAATATAATAAAAATTCTCTTGACAAATAGAAAGAGGACAACTAAAATAAGACACATCAAAAGCAAAAACCGATGAGAAAGAGAAGTAGGTTTTAGAAGAGATCACAGAGAGCAGCAGGTGGTGGGATTGCTGTATGGATTCTGATTCTGAATGGACTTTCGAGGGCGGCCTGAAATGAAAAGAGTAGGAACCGCCGGGAACCGAACCCGTTATCAATCAGGAGCGTATGTTAGTACGTGAGAAAGTGGACGAACGTCAATTTGAGTGGTACCGCGATAATAATGAATTTTATTACCCGTCTCAAGCAATAGCTTGAGGCGGTTTTTTTGTATATCAGGAAAGTTGATTTATAAAAAGAAATCCACAGTTTATTGACAAGAATCCTAGATCGGCTCCTTTGCTTTTGCAGAAATATCAAAAAAAGAAAAGGAGAAACAATTATGAAAAAGAGAGTATTAGCAGTTATTTTAGGAGCAGTAATGACAATGAGCCTTGCAGCATGCGGATCATTTGATGCAGGAAAGACATCTTCCAATGAAGGAGAGAAGAGTTACACAATCGGTATTTCTCAGTTCGCAGAGCATGGTTCTCTTGATAACTGTCGTGAGGGATTTTTAGAAGGACTGAAAGAAGAAGGAATCGAGGAAGGTAAGAACCTGACAGTAGAAGTAAAGAATGCAGCTGCAGATCAGGGAACAGCAAAACAGATCAGTGATGGATTTGTTTCAGACAAAGTGGATCTTGTATGTGCAATCGCAACACCAAGTGCACAGGCAGCTTACAATTCAGCAATGAACTCCGACATTCCGGTTGTATACACAGCAGTTACAGACCCGGTTGCAGCAAAGCTTGCGAAAGAGGATGGAACACCTGCAGGAAATGTAACAGGAACAAGTGATGAACTTCCGATCAAAGCGCAGCTTGAGATGATCCGTGAGATGCTTCCGGATGCAAAGAATATCGGAATCCTTTACACAACAAGCGAAGCAAACTCTGTATCCGCTCTTGCAAAATATAAAGAGCTTGCCGGAGACTATGGATTCACGATCGTTGACAAAGGAATCGCACAGACAGCTGATATCTCTCTTGCAACAGATGAACTTCTGACAGAGGTTGACTGCCTGACAAATCTTACAGATAACACAGTAGTTGCTTCCCTTGCAACCATCCTTGATAAAGCAAACCAACAGAACATTCCGGTATTCGGAAGTGAGATCGAGCAGGTGAAAATCGGATGTCTGGCAGCCGAAGGACTTGACTATGTAGCACTTGGAAAACAGACAGGTAAGATGGCAGCAGAGATTCTGAAAGGTGAGAAGAAAGCATCTGATATGAACTTTGAGACAATCACAGAACCAGGTTTCTATGTAAATGAAAAAGTTGCTGAAAACCTTGGGGTTACAGTTCCACAGGATCTTGCAGATGAAGCGGTAGAGAGCTTACAGAGATTACAAAATAGTATTGAAACAGAGAGGTTAACACATTATGGGGATTTATATTACGATTTTAGAACAGGGACTGATCTACGGAATCCTGGCGCTTGGGGTATACATCACTTATAAGATCCTGGATTTCCCGGATCTGACAGTAGATGGAAGCTTTCCACTTGGAGCCGCACTGACAGCGACGATGATCACAAGAGGCGTTCATCCAATCCTGACACTGCCGGCATCATTCCTGATCGGTGTGCTTGCCGGAGTCTGCACAGGTCTGATTCATGTAAAATTCAAGGTAAGAGATCTCTTATCCGGAATTATCATGATGACAGCACTGTGGACGATCAACTTAAGACTGGCAGGAACAGCAAATGTCCCAATCTTTGGAGATGACAGTATCTTTGATAATGCATCTGTAAATGGAATCTTCCATGATAGCCTTTCTAATTATAAGGTACTTGTGATCGTGTTAGTCATAGCAGTGATCAGCAAAGTATTATTAGACCTTTACATGAAGACAAAATCAGGTTTCCTGCTTCGTGCGGTAGGAGATAATGATGTATTGGTCACATCTCTTGCAAAAGATCAGGGAAATGTGAAAATCTTAGGACTTGCAATTGCAAACGGACTTGTCGCTCTTTCAGGAAGTATTTTCTGTCAGGAGCAGCGCGTGTTTGAAATTTCAAGCGGAACAGGTGCAATCGTAATCGGTTTGGCAAGTGTTATTATAGGAACAAGCTTATTTAAAAATGTATCCTTTATGAAAGCAACAACAGCAGTGCTGATCGGATCTGTGATCTATAAAGCCTGTGTCGCAGCAGCGTTGAAGTTCTTTGAACCACAGGACATGAAACTGATCACAGCGGTATTATTCCTTGTGATCCTGGTGATCGGTGGAGAACGCAGAAAGAAGGTGAAGAAGAATGCTCGAGCTTAGAAATATTGAAAAATACTACAATCCGGGGACTATCAATGAGATGTGCCTGTTCGACAAATTCAATTTGACCGTAGACAAAGGAGAATTCGTCTCCGTAGTCGGAAGTAATGGTTCGGGTAAGACTTCTATGCTGAACATCCTCTGTGGAAGTATTCCGGTAGACGGTGGACAGATCCTGATGAACGGTGAAGATATCACAACGAAGAAAGAATTTAAGAGAAACCAGAAGATTGGCCGTGTCTATCAGAATCCGGCAATGGGAACCTGCCCGACAATGACGATTCTTGAAAATATGTCCCTTGCGGATAATAAAGGAAAATTCTTTGGCCTCAGTTCCGGAATCAATAAGGCGCGTAAAGAGTACTATCGTGAGATCTTGAGTCAGCTCGGACTTGGATTAGAAAATAAAATGGATGTGAAAGTAGGATCTCTTTCCGGCGGACAGCGTCAGGCAATCGCCCTTCTGATGTCTACGATGACGCCGATTGATTTCCTGATCCTTGATGAGCATACAGCGGCGCTGGATCCGAAAACAGCAGAGCTGATTATGAAATTGACAGGAAAGATCGTAGAAGAGAAAAAGCTTACAACGATCATGGTCACACATAATCTTCGCTATGCAGTGGAATACGGAAACCGCCTGCTGATGATGCATCAGGGTGGAGTTGTGATGGATCTCAAAGGAAAAGAAAAAGAAGAACTTCAGGTAGAAGATATCTTGAGCAAGTTCAATGAGATCAGTATAGAGTGTGGAAATTAAATACTCAAAAATGCAAAGAAAGGATTGATAGCTGTCATTTAGACAACTGTCAATCCTTTTTTAAAGCTTTTTATTCGTCCCATCCTTCGTAGAATCGGATATTTACGGAAATATTCCTTACAATCTCATCTTCAGCAAGTTCAATATCTTCCAGATCAGATACATGTGGGAAGATTGGATCCTCTTCTTCTAATTCAACAGTGATCCATGTTCTTGCAGCTTCGTTTGCATTGTCGATCGCGTCGTCCAAAGTTTCTCCGGATGCCTCGCAGCATTCGAGATCCGGGAAATGTGCGTCATAGCCTCCATCTTCCTTCTTACGGAATACGGCTGGATATATAAATTTCATTTCATAATTCCTCCTGGTTTCTAAAACATAATCTGTTACTTAGTATAGTTGATAAAAAATAAAAATGGCAAGAGGGGAACGTTTTAGATATGAAAAAAGCACTTAAATCTTTAAAGATCTAAGTGCTTACAGAAGCGACAAGACGGGGTTCGAACCCGCGAACCCCAACCTTCGGCAAGGGTTTCGTACTCTAACCAAACT
>ENA-OQCX01001637-OQCX01001637.1-human-gut-metagenome-genome-assembly--contig:-NODE-1637-length-9970-cov-1.651935_pt1 | contig 9970 bp, 10 predicted proteins | sample MGYA00242762_ERZ504587 | MGnify/ENA primary metagenome ERZ504587 (study PRJEB26092, sample SAMD00036337) | human gut metagenome | host: Homo sapiens | study: EMG produced TPA metagenomics assembly of...
ATCTGCCGTGGGTAAACATAGCTCCACCAATGCTCACTGAAAGCTTCAGACGATTAAAACCCGGATATGTGTCGCATGGATCTTCTCCTGGATCATACGGAGCTTCTGTGAAAAGACTTCCTTCTCAATTCCGGGCAGGATCAGCAGAAATTCATCTCCTCCATAGCGCACCAGAATATCCGTACGACGGATATAATGCCGAATTACATTCACTACGGTTGTCAGTACCAGGTCTCCTCCATCATGACCATAAGTGTCATTGAACAATTTGAAATCATCCAGATCGATAACTGCAACTCCGGCATTCAAAGACATATTTTTGACTTTTTCCTCAAAATATCTGCGGTTATACGCCCCTGTCAGCACATCCTTATACAGCTTTTCGCTATATACTGTCAGCTTTTCCGTCAGTTTTTCATATCCTTCCTCATCTGTCAGCGTGTTCTCGTCCAGCTTTTTCAGCATTTCCATTACATAGGCTCATCATCAATCTCCAGATACCTTACAAATACCTGATACATATCAGAATCAAGGAATTCAATTTTGGATGTCTGTTTCTTCTCCTCCAGTGCTTTAAGGGAAATGCAATTCTCACATCTTTTATCTTTATTCCAGAAAGCATAACACTGGCAAAGATTTTCTCTTCCTGCAAGCTTACGTTCCATTCCGGCAGCCTGCAGATCACTCCCTTTCAGGAGACGGACTACATCAAAAATCTCCCGAAGCACCTCCATTTTATTCTCTGCTTCCTGCATCGTCATTTGTTTCCACTCAATCATTATTCCCAGCCTCTCACGAACAACAGCTTTTTTCTGCAATATAAACTTGTATTATTATACCACTTACTCATCATGCAGTACAACAATAATATTTTTTCTTAATTTCTTAATTTCATAAAGGGAGCGCCTCAAAAACAGTCCTTGAGGCGTGCTCCCAACCGGTTCTGACTCCAACTGCCTTATAAACATGCTTCAGCTTGACCTTATATAATAAAAGTGCAATCGCAGTCAACTATATTTGTAATTATGATTGACTTAAAATAATAGAAATACAATTGCAAGTCATCTATAAACAGGATTAAACTTGACCGTACATAACAAAAACGCGATTAAAGTCAATTATAATCATAATTATTCATGACTAAAAAGCCACAGACTGAGCGGATTCCAGTCTGTGACCTGATTAGATTTTTATACTTTCTTTAGAGGACTTTTAAAACATATTTTGTTTCTTTATTTTCCCGACAGGGGTGCGACCCCGCCAGACCTGTTCAGTATTAATACCAGTCCCGGCAGAGGGTTCTCCCTAACTGCCTCTATCAGTTAACTCATGCCAGGTTTTACTATTCCAATTTGTTCTAAAACATGTTATACTCAAAAAGCTGTCGAACCTCCAGCAGAAAAGAGGTGGACTCCATGGAAGAAATTCTCACCACATTTCTTGTCTCTGTTATAGCAGGCGTAGTTAGCTACTACATATGCAAATGGCTGGACAGCAGACGATAGACAGCAACAGTCTAAACGGAATAGCTCACCGTAACGAGCAAGAAAGCCCCCAGAGCTGGCACTCTGAGGGTTTTTGTTTTGCTTCAAGGAATCTCACCACATTCCTTAGCTACTGTTAGTATATGCGCAAATGTGCCAAAAGTACAACTCAAAATAGTGGGTGAAAAAGCCGCAGGTGGATGGGTGCCAGTCTGTGGCTATCTTAAGATAATCTTATTTACCCTCCGTAGTTTTACATTGCAAAATCTTCTCCAGTTCAGCTACTCTTTTAAGTGCTTCTGTTGTCTCTTTTGGGGCCTTTATTTTTTCTTTTTCAGCAAAATTCCGCTCTCCTGAGTTCCCTTTCTTGTATTTTTGCGTTCAGCTCCTTGACCTTTTTCATACATGATCGTATCTCTCTCAAATCCCTTCATATAGATTAATGACACCGTTACTGAAACTTATAAAAAGTTATAAACTTCTATGTTCCATTCCTACTTCAACGAGTATGCTTTTGATGATATAAATATCCATCTACTCACAGGTTTTTGTACTCTCCAGGGGTTTCCATATTTTTGAATATTTTTTTCGTTTTTGAAGCATATTCCGCAGACCAATAAGCAAATTCGTCAGTTTTACTTAACCGTTTAAGTTAACAGATAAAAAAGTTTATACACGAAAAAAGAAGGGAAAGCCAGACTTTTTTGTATGACTTTCTCTTCTTTTATACATTTTATTTTGCCTTAAATACAGCGACTTTCTCTTTTGACAGATCAATCTTATCCGGAAGGATGGAAGTCTTCTCAGTGGATTCCAATGTTGTGAATCCTGTTGAGTCGGAAGTATTTGACTTCATCGCATCCTGCAGAGTATTGCTTACTGTCACATTTGCAGAAAAGATATCTGTTCCTGTGGAAGCTGCTGCATCACCTGTTGTTGTGCTTACCGTACTGCTGCTCTGCATTTCCTGAACCTGTTCCTGTGTCGGGTAGAAGGATGGCTGGCGGATGTAACGGAAGCTTGCACTGTATGCTTCGCCTACTGTTACTCCATTCTTGCCGGAGGAGCAGTGTACTGCGATCCAGTCACCTGCGTCTGTTTTACCGCAGAGAATACCTACATGATTATCGCTTCCTGCTTCCGGTCCTTTCTGGAACACCAGATCTCCGGGCTGTGCATCTGCCTCAGTTACCACGTTTGCTTTCTCCCACTGATCGGAAGTTCCGTCACCTACAGCTTCCTGCATTGCTTTATCCTGATATCCGTTGATCACTGCCCAGGTGACAAAACCACTGCAGTCCAGTCCGTATGCGCGGATGGTTCCGGTGCTCTTGCTTCCCTCGGCTGATACCTTCTCGCTGGTTCCCCAGCCTGGATCTTCACCGATCACTGTGGATTTGCCGCCCCAGAAGTAACCGACTTTACCAACCAGTGAATAGGCTGCGGAAATAACATTTACTCTTTCCTCGGAAACATCATCCCCTACACTCTCGCGGACAAAACCGTTGGCAGCTGTTACTACCGCGCAGAGGAGTTTGCAGTCTGTCTCCACATATTTCTTAAGGATTGTACGATCTTTCTTTGCGATTTTATTTTTCTTAATATAGTAGTTGATTTTACGATTAGCGTATGTAACGTGAGTGATATCCTGCTTGTCCCTTACGATCGGTTCATCTCTGCAAAGATTTTCGCAAGGTCTTTCTTGCAGGAGGAATCAAGGTGAATTCTGTTTTTCCGTCCTGGCTCTGCTGATATACATAGACTGCAAGGATATCCTGCCAGTTTCTTACCAGAAGACTGTCTGCAGATGTGGTGGTCTTGCTGCCGTTTACATCGCTGGCATCTGCTACTTTGTTCTTCTCTTTATATTCCTTCTCGATCTCATCCATAACAGAAGCGAAATCATCTGAGAAGGTCAGATTGTAGTTATTCTTCAGGCTGTCCAGATAGAAATCCTTACCTGCGTGGATATTGGACGCATAATATACCGGAGTTCCGGTCTGTGCAGCACTGGTATTACTCGTAAATGGATTATTCGTATTCGCATTGTTCTTCTGCGCTTCCAGCTGAGCAATAGTCGCTTCTGCCTGAACCAGCAGATTATAATTAGAAACCTGTGCCTTCTCTGTATCAGACAGGGCATTATATGCAGTGCGGATGCTCTGAACAGTGGCTTTCTTCTCCAGCGTGATGGTCTGTGCGTTCAACTCTTTGATTCTGTCGATCACATCCTGGGCTGCTTCGTAATCTGTGAAGACGGTGTTGGTGTAGGATTCGCAGGTGTCGGAGTAGGATCTGTTGGTGTCGGAGTCGGATCTGCCGGTGCAGGTGTTGGCTCTGCAGGTGTTGGTGTCGGATCTACCGGTGCAGGTGTCGGGTCTGCAGGTGTCGGATCTACCGGCGCAGGTGTTGGCTCTGCAGGAGTCGGATCTGCCGGCGCCGGATCCTCTGATCCTGAATCAAAATCACCGGAATCGCTGAAATCAGAACCGTCTGCTGTATACGCAGCAGTATCCTCTGCTGCAAGTACGGACGCAGGACCGGATAATACCATTCCTGACATCAATGTCAGACATAAGAATCTGGTAAGATACTTGTTTTTCATATATCTAAATTGCTCCCTTCTTACTGTGAGCATGTCCTTACCCCCTGTTTATAAGGGCATACTGTCTAAATTACTTTTCACATTATTATGTTATTTCATAAGTGAATTATCCCGAAATATTAACCTGTTTTATTCTAGCATAATCATTTTTTGAAATCAACAGCTCAGGGCAGGTAAATTCCAGATTTGACCAAAATTCATTTTTTTGTCACATTTTAACCGAATCAAGTAAGTCCCCCTGCAGAAGTTGCGAAAAGCAACAAGCAGTGAGGAAGATATGTTTCAGAATGCAGGAAGCTGTGCGGATATGATTTCCACACAGCCTTCCTGTATTCTTAGCGTATCTCTGTCAGGCTGCCTGAATGGCTCCTGCAAAGTTCTTATTACCAATGCAGATCTGTATCAGTCCCTGCACTACCTGAAAACACATATTCAGGATAAAGCGGATATCCTCTTCCACGCTGCGGAGCTTGTTGAGGTATTTCTCATGAGTAGCTTCGATATAATCGATCAGGGTGGAGAAATCTGCGAAGCGGATGGCCGGTTCCAGATATGCATGTGCTTCTCCCTGCTGTATACATTCTTTCAGTCTGTTCTTAAGTACTTTCTCATAATGATTATGCTGGCTGAAGCTTCCTGTATATGTTTTGTTATGAGGAAAGGTAAAATAATCCGCCATATAGTGGATCACTTCGCCGAACCGCCGCCAGTAAACTCTCTGGTTACTCTCATCCGGTCTGATATCTGCCAGTTCTTTCATCCGGTTCTTGACATCTTCAAATGTTCCGTAGAACTCGTGCCTTCTGGTGATAAAGGACGGTTTGATATCCGGCAGAATGCTGCCCAGACAGAAAGCCTTTCTGTGAGACTGCAGGCTTGCTGTGGTCTGCATCTGATCCGCAAGGTATCTTGCTAATAAAATATGTGATTTTTTACGCAATTTTTCTTCCTCTTCTTTCTTTTGAGAACCTATCATTCTTATATATGGGAACGAATAATAATCAACTTAACCAACATAGAATACTATAGCAGATTTATACCTGTTATTCAAATAAAATTTTTGTAAACTTTTTCACATTTTCAGGTCAGACAACTGTTTCAGTAATTCCAGGTCACTGTCCTTTACTTTCAGGTTTGTCTCAATCTTCTCTCCCTCAGGAGTGGTGATCGCAATTTCAATGATGCTTCCTTCTTTAAGCTTTGCGTGAAACTGCCTGACAGAATGCCGGGAACTTGGGATGATTGCTCTTAAAGGTGTTCCATGCGCCTGTGATCTTCATGATATTTCCTATATTGTTTCCTATGTTCATATGATTGTTGTGTCCTTTCTTATCTCAACTGAATATTCCCGATTCTGAGAACTGATGCATATAATAACATACTTCAACGGATTTGGCTATACCAAAAGCCCCCCAGGATTAACTCCCGAGGCTTTCATGCTGCTCATATTATTCTACATTCTCAAACATCTCTGCCAATGTCATGGAGATTTTCGGAAAATCTTTCAGTGTCACCACTGTATCTGCATTATAATGTTCTTCTTCTGGATCATCCTGCAAGATATAGCTATACTTCAAATCATATTTACCATCTCAAGATAATAAATCTGTACTGCTCTTTCTTTCGGTGAGATGATCCAATACTCTTCTACACCTGCTGCCTGGTAAATTTCTTTCTTCACAGTCATATCTCTTAATGCTGTTGCCGGGCTAAGAGTTTCCACAATAAATCTGGGTGTACCAGTATAGGAACCACCTTCAAATGCTTACGATCACATATAATCATCACATCTGGTATCACATAATCATTATTCTCCTGTGCATGATATTTATAATCCAGATTCTCCATGAATGCTAAACACAGTGTTCCCTGTAAACCGGTTGATATGATTCGATAAATATTACCATCTACAAGCCCATGCTGATAATTTGGTGATGGTGACATATCATAGATTACACCATTAATCTTCTCTTCTTTTCTATATTCCTCTTCAAGTAATGGCATATTATCACCTCCAAGTGAGTTTGGTTATATGTACATTATAATATAGGTTATGTCTGTTCAGCAACCTGTTTTTGATTCTGACAAAACGAATATAGATATCCGGTTACTGTTCAGTTTTGACACCATTTTCTCACAGTTTTGACACCATTTTGACACCATTTTTCATAAAGATGCGTAAAAATACGGTAAGATAGTGAAATTGAACTTCTCGCAAACCTTTTAAATCTCGCTGAAATCCGGTGTTCCATACAGGTCGAACGGAGTTGACTGGTAGACATAGTAATTCAGCCAGTTTGTATACAGGTTGTTCGCATGTGCTCTCCACATAAGGAGCGGTCTGTTTTCCGGGTTGTTGTCTTTGTAATAATTCTCCGGGATTTCGATGGGCAGGTTTTTGCTGACATCACGTTTGTACTCACCATCAAGAGTCACACGATCATATTCCGGATGTCCCATTACAAAGATCTTGCGGCCGCCGTCTGCCATTGCAAGGAAAAGCCCTGCTTCATCGGATTCAGCAAGCACTGTCAGCTCTTTACAGTTATGGATATCCTCGATGGGAACTTCCGTATGTCTGGAATGAGGTGCAAGGAACATATCGTCGAATCCGCGTACCAGCGGAATCTTACGGTTCATCACTTTATGCCAGAAAAGACCGAACATCTTCTTATCAAGTTTGCGCTTTTTCAGTCCATAGTGGTGGTAGAGTCCTGCCTGTGCAGCCCAGCACAGATAAATGGTGGAGGTAACATGGGTGTTTGTCCAGTCCATGATTTCTACCAGTTCCTTCCAGTAGTCTACCTCTTCGAATTCCATCTGCTCTACAGGAGCACCTGTGATGATCATTCCATCATATTTGTTATTTTTCAGTTCCGGAAATGTCTGATAAAATTTATTCAGATGACTCACAGATGTATTCTTCGCTTCATGGCTCTGTACTGCCATAAAGGTGACATCTACCTGCAGCGGTGTGTTGGAAAGGGAACGCAGAAGCTGAAGCTCTGTCTCCTCTTTCAGAGGCATCAGGTTCAGAATGAGGATCTGAATGGGGCGGATATCCTGATGGGATGCACGTGACTCATCCATCACGAAAATATTTCTTTTTCCAGAATCTCTTTTACTGGCAGATCGCTCTGTATTTTAATTGGCATTATCTTATCTCCTGTTCTTATTATTTTATTGTTGTGCCATCTTCAGGAAATCTTCTTCAGAAAGGATCGGAATTCCCAGTTCTTTGGCTTTTTTATTCTTTGAAGAATTGGAAGTTGTGTCATTATTGATCAGGTAGTTCGTCTTCGATGTTACTGATCCGGTCACCTTGCCTCCCAGAGACTCAATAAATTCCTTTGCCTGTGCTCTGTTTGCAAAGTGCTCCACACTTCCTGTGATAACGAAATTCATGTTCCGGAAAATCTGCTCACCTGTCTTTTCTTCTTTCTTAACAGTCAGATGGCTCATCAGATGATCCAGTTTTCTGTTATTATCCTCGTTTGAAAAATAATCAGTCAGACTTCCGGCAATTACCGGTCCGATGGTATCAATAGAGCTGATTTCCTCTTTATCTGCATGACGGATCTTCTCCAGATCATCATCAAAATGCCTGCAGATCACTTTTGCATTGGCAAGACCGATATTGGCGATTCCAAGGCTGTAGATCACCTTCGCAAGAGTAGTCTCCTTAGCTTTATCAAGGCTGGTCATCAGGTTCTCAAAGGATTTCTCCCCGAATCCGTCCATCTCCACAATCTCATCACGATGCTTTCCAATCTCAAAAATATCTCCGAAATCATGAATAAAGCCTCTTGCAATGAATTTCTCCAGTGTTGCTTCTGACAGTCCGTCAATGTTCATGGCATCCCTGCTTGCAAAAAGTGCAAAGGATTTGATCTTCTTTGCGGCACAGTCAGGATTTGTACAGTAAAGTGCCTCCACATCATTTACCTTCTGTATCTGTGTTCCATGGCCACATGCAGGGCAGGTATCCGGAATTTCCAGTTTACTGCTGCGTGTGAGGTTTTCTGCAATCTGCGGAATGATCATATTTGCTTTATATACAGTGATCGTATCCCCGATACCAAGCTGCAATTCTTTTAGAATGCTCACATTGTGTACGCTGGCGCGGCTCACAGTGGTTCCCTCCAGCTCAACCGGTTCAAAAACAGCCACCGGATTGATCAGCCTGTTCTTGACGGGCTCCATTCGATCTCCAGAAGATGGGTTTCTCTGATCTCATCTGCATTTGAATGCAAAAGCATTTCTGGGAAATTTCGCCGTTCTTCCAAGGGAATCTCCGTATGCAATATCATCATAAAGAGCAACCAGTCCGTCCGACGGAAAATCATTCTCAGTGATCGCAGTTGAAAAATATTCCATGGCTTCATCCAGCGTTGAAGCTGTGACTGTCCTGTATTCCACTACATCAAATCCCTGTTCTTTCAGCCATTCAAACTGCCGGGCTCTTGAATTATGGAAATCAACCCCGTCGGCGCTTACCAGCGTAAATGCGTAGAAACGCACATTCCTGCGGGCTGTGATCTCATTGTTTAACTGGCGGACAGAACCGCTGCATAAGTTTCTCGGATTCTTGTATTTCGCATCAACGTCTTCTATGGATTCATTGATCCGTTCAAAGTCTGAATAGGTAATGATCGCTTCCCCGCGTAACACCAGTCTTCCTGATACGGGATTTTAAGAGGAACGTTCTTAAATACTCTGGCATTATTGGTGACAACCTCTCCTGTCACACCGTTTCCACGTGTAACTGCTTTGGCAAGTCCTCCATTCTCGTAGGTAAGAACGATCGTCAGTCCGTCCAGCTTCCATGACAGAAGCGTTTTGTGTTCCCCGATAAATTCCCTCAGAACTTCTCTGTCCTTAGTCTTGTCCAGAGACAGCATGGGGGATTCGTGTTCTTCTTTTGGAAGCTGGTCAACTGCCTCGTACCCTACGCTTATGGTTGGGCTGTTTGCCAGAACAGTGCCTGTCTCTTTCTCCAGAGCCTGAAGCTCGTCGTACATCTGATCGTACTCTCTGTTGCTTATGATCTCTGTATCCTGCTGGTAATACGCCTTTGCTGCCCTGTCCAGCTTTTGCACCAGCTCTTTCATTCGCATGATCGCTGCTGTTTCCATTCTGTTCTCCTGTTCTGATCACTGTTTCACTTGTGGAAGATTCCAGTAAATGGTTCAGTTCTTCCCATTCCTGTGCTGTGATCTCTCTGTATTCGCCTTCTCTGATCCCGTCCAGAGTCAGATTCATGATCCTGATCCTTTTCAGCTTCTGTACCTCATATCCCAGATACCGGCACATTCTGCGGATCTGCCGGTTCAGTCCCTGTGTCAGAATGATCCGAAAGCTGCATTCTCCTGTCTGCACCACTCTGCATGGTCTGGTCACTGTATCAAGAACAGGGACTCCCTTGCTCATCCTTCGGACAAATTCCCTGTCCACCGGCTTATTCACTGTCACAAAATATTCTTTCTCATGATAGTTTCCGGCGCGCATGATCTTATTGACCAGATCTCCTTCATTTGTCAGAAGGAGAAGGCCCTGTGATTCTTTATCCAGTCTGCCCACAGGATAAACACGCAGAGGATAATCCAGATAATCTGTTACCGTTGTCTCATCAAACTGCTGCTTTGTACTGCACACGATCCCTCTGGGTTTGTTAAAAAGAAGCAGTACTTTTTTTCATTTTTATGGACAGGTATATTGTCTGCACAGACCTCATCTTCCAGGCTGACTTTCTGACCGCTTTCTGCTTTTTTTTCCGTTTACCGTAATCCTTCCCTCTCGATCATCCGGTCGGCTTCCGTCTGGAGCATATCGCCTGCCTTCGCTTAAATATTTGTTTATTCTGATTTTTTTTCGTCCATTG
>ENA-OQCX01001638-OQCX01001638.1-human-gut-metagenome-genome-assembly--contig:-NODE-1638-length-9970-cov-1.213553_pt1 | contig 9970 bp, 16 predicted proteins | sample MGYA00242762_ERZ504587 | MGnify/ENA primary metagenome ERZ504587 (study PRJEB26092, sample SAMD00036337) | human gut metagenome | host: Homo sapiens | study: EMG produced TPA metagenomics assembly of...
AACCATTATCCCGCATGTTGAATATGAACAGGCAGGGGAGCAGCTGCAGTTTAACCTGGTGCTGCCCTGCGGCTCCGGCGAAGCACCGAACTATAACCCCGCTTTGCTGCTAGGATATTTGCAGCAGCAGTACAACATCCCGCCCTGGCTGTGCAGCGTGCTGCGCACGAAGCTTTACACAAAAAACAACGAAGAATTTTGTTAATTTGCCGAAAAGCCCTTGCAAAATCTGCCAGGGTATGTTATTATACTTAAGCGTTAGTGCCGCCGAGCCATCGGCGGGGTAATGACACATCATTATACAGGCGGTCCTCTGCCGCTGTAAGCGGGTATGAACGTCGCAAAACAATGGAGGAATTCATCAATGAACGCAATGCAGAAAATGACCGAGGGCATGATTAAAGAGAACCAGCCCAAGTTTGAAGTCGGCGATACCGTCCGCGTGTCCGTCCGTATCAAGGAAGGCGACAAGGAGCGTATCCAGGCTTTCGAAGGTACCGTTATTGCTAAGAAGCATGGCGGCATCGCGGAGACCTTCACCGTCCGCCGCACCTCTTATGGTGTTGGCGTTGAGCGTGTGTTCCCGGTCAACAGCCCGTTCGTCGAAAACGTGAGGTTGTTCGCCGCGGTAAGGTTCGCCGTGCAAAGCTGTTCTATCTGCGCAGCCGCACCGGCAAGGCCGCCAAGGTCAAGGCTCGCGTCTGATTATCGGCCAATATGCAGCAAAAAGGGGAGGACGGTTGGCGTTCTTCCCTTTTTGTTTTATCAATTTCTATGCCAGGCAAGGGGGGCTTGATTGGCTATGGCAAGTGCCGCTGTAACAGAGCGCTGCAAAAAGAACAAAAACCTGCTGGAATGGCTGGATTCCATCGTTCTGGCGGTTGCTGTGCTTTCTCTTGTGTTCACCTTTGCCGCACGGGCCATCCGTGTGGACGGGCATTCCATGGACCCCACCCTGCATGATCAGCAGCTGCTGATCATCAACAGTCTGCCGTACCAGCCCAGCCATGGGATATCGTCGTGATCGACGCCTACACCCCGCACGGCCAAACGCTTATCAAACGCGTCATCGGCGTGGCAGGTGATACGATCGACATTGATTTTACCACCGGCACCGTGTACCGCAACGGCGAAGCACTGGACGAACCCTATACCGCGGAACCGACCTACACCCGCCTGGATATGACGTTCCCCGTCACCGTGCCGGAAGGCACCATCTTTGTGATGGGGGATAACCGCAACAATTCTTTGGACAGCCGCCGTTCCGATATCGGCTTTGTGGATATCCGGGATGTGATGGGCAAAACCATTCAAAAATATTGACAGGAGAAGCAGATGAGCGAAGATATCATCAACCGCCGCGCGATCCAATGGTTCCCCGGCCATATGGCCAAAACCCTGCGCCTGATGGAAACCGAGATCCGCAACGTGGATTGTGTTTTACAAATTCTGGATGCGCGCATCCGCTTTCCAGCCTGAACCCGGAAATTGAACGCATCACCTCCGGCAAGCCGCACCTGTATATTATGAATAAAGCCGACCTGGCGGACCCGGATATCACTGCCCGTGGCGTGGCTTACTTCAAAAGCGCCGGGGCTGGCTGCCTGCCCATGAACTCCAAACAAAGCGGCAAGGCAGGTGCAGTCAAAGGCCCCATTGAAAAAGAACTTTCCACCCTGATGGAGCGCCGCCGCAAAAAAGGCATGATCGGTGCCCGCATCCGTGTGATGGTGGTGGGCATTCCCAATGTGGGCAAATCCACCTTCATCAATTCCTTTGCCGGTGCTGCCCGCGCCAAAGCGGCCAACAAACCCGGCGTTACCCGCGGCAAACAGTGGATCACCGTGGATGATTACGACCTGATGGACATGCCCGGCGTGCTTTGGAAAAAGTTTGACAGTCTGGAAACCGCCACCAATCTGGCGTTCATCGGTTCCATCAAAGATGATATCCTGGATATCGAGGAGCTTGCCTGTGGTTTGCTGTCCGGCGTGCGGGTCATCTATCCGCAGCGCCTGATGGAGCGCTACAAGCTGGATGAGCAGGCTTTGGCTCTGCCGCCATATGACCTTTTGCAGGCCATTGGTGCCAAGCGCGGTATGCTGATTCCGGCGGCGAGGTTGACACCGAGCGTGCCGCCAAAATGCTGGTCGGGGAATTCCGCGCCAGCAAGTGGGGCCGTATCTCGCTGGAACGCCCGCCGCAGCGCGCAGAAGTGACAGACTGGGAGGGCGATGATGCCGATGAGGACGAGCAGTAACCCCGCGTTGTATACGTTTGACGCAGCAAAGCGCGCCGAGCATGGCAACATCTGCGGCGTGGACGAAGCTGGACGCGGCCCCCTGTGCGGGCCGGTCTGCGTAGCCGCCGTCATTCTGAACCCGGATGACCCCATTGAAGGAGTCAACGACTCCAAAAAGCTCAGCGAGAAGCGCCGCGAAGCCTTGTTTGACGAGATCATTGCCCGCGCTCTGTGCTACCAGATTGTTTTTATCTCCCCGCAGGAAATTGACGAGCGCAACATCCTGTGGGCTACCATGGACGGCATGGAGCAGGCGGTGGCCGGTTTGGCCGTTACGCCGGACTATGTTCTGGTGGATGGCAACCGCTGCCCACCCAATCTGGCCCAGCCTGCCGAGGCTGTCGTCAAGGGTGACGCCAACAGCGCCAGTATTGCGGCGGCTTCCATTCTGGCCAAAGTCAGCCGTGACCGGTACATGCTGGAGCTGGATAAACAGTACCCGCAATACCAGCTGGCCAAACATAAAGGTTATCCCACCAAGCTCCATTATGAGCTGATTGAACAATATGGCATTCAGGATTTTTACCGCCGCAGCTTCTTGAAAAAGCAGGGCTACTGGCCATGAACGCGCTGACTTGGGTCACATGGGAGAGGCTGTTGCCGCCAAATATTATATCCGGCAGGGCTACCTGCTGCTGAACCATAACTACCGCACCCGCATGGGGGAGCTGGACTTGATCTTATATAAGGCAGACACCATTGTGTTTGCGAGGTCAGACCCGCACCAGCGCCCAGCGCGCCGCCCCGGCCGAAGCGGTGGACTATTATAAACAGCAACGTCTGATTGCCGCGGCAGGCCAGTATCTTCAGCAAAGCCCGTATGCTGATGCCAACATCCGTTTTGATGTGGTGGAAGTTTCTGCCTGCCGGTTCCGGCTGGCAGGTCCATTGCATCCGGGATGCTTTTGCCAGCGAATGATGGGGGGCCTATTTTGAGCTGTTTTGGAATACAGCAAAACAGGATGTGCAACCTATTTTTGCTGTGCCAGAAAAAACAGGCCTTTCTGTGCGGAAAGGTTTGATAGAGATGAAAGATATATAGGGGGTTTGATTATGCAGTTCCAAAGCACACGCGATCCCAACACCATCGTTTCTTCGTCGGAGCCATTCTCCGCGGTTTGGCACCGGACGGCGGCCTGTTCGTTCCCACCGCGTTCCCCAAGGCAGAGCTGGAAGATTGGAAATCCCTCAGCTACCCGGAGCTTGCCCAGAAAGTTCTGGCTGGCTTTTTGACAGATTATGACCCGACTTTCCTGGGTGAAGCTGCCGCTGCAACTTATGGAGATGCCTTTGCCGGTAAGGCGGGTTATGTCCAGAAGGTTCACGATGGCCTGTACTCGCTGGAATTGTGGCACGGCCCGACCTGCGCCTTCAAGGACTATGCGCTCCAGCTGATGCCCAAACTGCTGGTTCAGGCTAAAAAAAACCTGGGCCGCATCGAAACGACCCGCATTCTGGTGGCAACCTCCGGCGATACCGGTAAGGCTGCACTGGCTGGTTATGCAGGCCTGCCGGGCATTGAGATCGAAGTGTTCTATCCCGATGCCGGTACCAGCGAAATCCAACGCCTGCAGATGGCCACCCAGGCAGGAGATAACGTATCCGTCTATGCCGTGAACGGCAACTTTGACGATGCCCAGACCGGTGTGAAACGCGTGTTTGGCGATGCTTCGGTTGCTGAAGAACTGGAAAAGCGCAATATCTGCCTGTCCAGCGCAAACTCCATCAACTGGGGTCGCCTGGTGCCGCAGATCGTGTACTACTTCTATGCCTACTTCCGCCTGGTGGAGCAGGGCAATGTTGCCTGGGGACAGCCGGTGGACTTCTGCGTGCCGACCGGAAACTTTGGCGATATCCTGGCCGGTTATTATGCCAAGCAGATGGGCCTGCCTGTGGGCAAGCTGGTTTGCGCTTCCAACAAGAATAACGTCCTGACCGACTTCATCAAGACCGGTACCTATGATGCCCGCCGCACCTTCTACAAGACGACTTCGCCGTCCATGGATATCCTGATCTCCAGCAACCTGGAGCGCCTTCTGTACCATGTCAGCGGCAGCAGCGCCAAGTGGCAGGCTGGATGGCTGACCTGGCAAAGACCGGTATGTACACCGTCGATGCCGAGACCCTGGCCCGCATTCAGGCATCTTTTGCCTGCGGCTGTGCTGATGATACAGCTGGCGCTGCAGAGATCAATGCCCGCTTTGAGCAGGACAATTATCTCTGCGATACCCACACCGCCGTTGCGTTCTGCGTAGCTGAGACGGTGCGCAGCGCGGCGCCTATGGTGGTGCTTTCCACCGCCAGCCCGTACAAGTTCCCGCGCGATGTGCTGGCCGCGCTGGGTGAAACTGCCCCGGAAAGCGACTTTGCCGCCATGGCTGCTCTGAATGTCAAAACCGGCTGCCCGGTTCCGGCTTCCCTCAGCGTGCTGAACACCCTGCCGGTGCGGTTCAATACCGTCATTGAGCCTGCCGCCATCCGGATGCCGCGCTGAAATAAGCGGCATTAGGGGCGTGCATTACACGCATTAAGTAAGCACTGCCAGGCCCGCAAACGCAGCCCGGCAGCCGCCGGGAAACTGTGGTTATACTTCGCTGAAGGTTTCGCACATTGTTTCTGTGCCGTTGTTGGCGCGGTGGTTCACGTGAATCTCATGCGCTGTGCAGCAGCAGGAGCCGTTGTTGTACACACAGTTTTCTACATCACAGCAAATTCCGTTGATTACGTTTTCTTCCATCATGGTGCTTCTCCTTTCTTGGTAAGGCACAAAAGCGTTTGCTTTTGCGTCCTCTATCAGTATGGGCAGAATACACCAGAATATACTGCCGGGGGTGCATATGGCAATTTTTGTGGTTGGTGATCTTCACCTTTCTCTCGGCGGGGATAAGCCGATGGATGTTTTTGAAGGCTGGGAAGCTATCTGCCCAAGTTGGAAGCAAACTGGCGCACGCTGATCTCCCCGCAGGATACAGTCATTCTGGCGGGGGATACCAGCTGGGCCATGAAGCTGGAGGACACCAAAACCGACTTTGCGTTTATCCAAAACCTGCCGGGTCAAAAATGGCTGCTGAAAGGCAACCATGATTATTGGTGGACGACCGCCCGCAAGATGGAGCGCTACCTGACAGAAAACGGCTTTGATACCATGCACATCCTGCATAACAATGCCTGCATGGTGGGGGATTATGCCTTGTGCGGCACCCGCGGCTGGCCGTTTGACGATACCAACGCCCAAGATGCCAAGATCATGGCGCGCGAAGCGGCGCCGCGGCATGCGCTGCAGGCAGGGGGGAGCGCACAGAAAATTGCATTTCTGCATTACCCGCCAGTTTATCCCGGCGGGTGCGCACAGCGTTGGTGGATATCCTGCATGAGTTTGGCGTGCAGCAATGTTATTACGGCCACCTGCACGGAAAGTCCATCCGCGGGGCTATCCAGCGCGAAGTGGATGGTATCCGCTACAAGCTGGTTTCGGCGGACGGTTTGCATTTTTGCCCTTATAAAATCTGTGATTAAAGCATTTGTTTGCAGCTTTTTTCAATTTTTTTGCCTGTAAGGGGAATTTTATTTCAAAATGGGCTGGTATTCTTTGCCGGTTACATGATATAATCATTGTATTTCTATGTTTGGAGGATTTTCAAATGAATCTGATTTCCTGTGAAAAGCTCGAAAAGAGCATGGTAGAATTGCAGTTCTCTATCGACGCTGAGACCTTCAAGGCCGCTGTGAACAATGCGTTCAAGCGCGAAGGCAAAAAATATGCCATTCCCGGCTTCCGCAAGGGCAAGGCTCCCCGTCATATGATCGAGAAGATGTACGGTTCTGACATTTTTCCATTATGACGCTGTCAATGATCTGTTCCCGGAGCTTATGAGGCCGCTGTGAAGGAAGCAAAGATCGATGTTGTCGGCCGCCCCGATCCCGAGGTCGTTTCCATGTCTGAGGCTGACGGCGTTGTGCTGAAGGTCAAGGTTGCTGTCAAGCCCGAAGTTGAACTGGGCGAGTATGCCGGTTTAACTGTGACCAAAGAAGCCAAGAATGTCAACGAGGCAGATGTTGACGCCGAAGTGAAGCGCATGCAGGACCGCAACGGCCGTCTGCTGACCCGTGAGGGCGCTGCTGAGAACGGTGATACCGTTGATATCGACTTTGAGGGCTTTGTTGATGGCAAGCTTTTGAGGGCGGCAAGGCAGAGCATTACTCTCTGGTTCTGGGCTCCGGCTCCTTCATCCCCGGTTTCGAGGATCAGGTTGTTGGCCATTCCGCTGGCGAAGAGTTCGACGTCAATGTCAAGTTCCCCGAGGAATACGGCGCTGCCGAGCTGGCTGGCAAGGATGCAACCTTCAAGATCAAGCTGCATGAAGTCAAGTACAAGGAGCTGCCTGCTCTGGATGACGACTTTGCAAAGGACGTCAGCGAGTACGACACCCTGGAAGAGCTGAAGGATTCCATCCGTAACAACATCAAGACCAACCTGGACAAGCAGGCTGAGCAGAAGGTCGAGAACGATCTGATGGATCAGGTTATCGCCAACATGAAGGCTGATATTCCTGACGCCATGGTTGACAGCCGCATCGACGAGCTGGTTCAGGACTTCGAGTACCGCATTTCTCAGCAGGGCCTGAAGCTGGCTGACTACCTGAAGTATATGGGCATGAACATCGAGCAGTTCCGTGCACAGTTCAAGGAGCAGGCTGACAAGCAGGTCAAGATGCGCCTGGCAATGGAAGCTATCGTTGCCAAGGAAGGCATCACCGCTTCTGACGAGGAGTTCGAGGAAGAAGTTAAGCGCATTGCTGACGCTTACAAGATGGAAGCCGACAAGGTTAAGAGCATTGTGGACGCCGCTGCTGTTAAGGCTGACCTGGCAATCAATAAGGCAATCGACTTTGTTAAGGAAAAGGCTAACGTTGTGACCGCTGAACCCAAAGAAGAGGAAAAGCAGGACTAATCCATAGCCCTGGCTTTGCCCGATAGCAAGATTGTATAAAAGCCGATACAGCGTGCTTTGCCGTTGTATCGGCTCTTATCGAATCATGGAGATTTGTTCTCCGCTCTCCGGGCTGTTACAGCCGGAACCATTACCATTGTTTTAAGGAGGGAACCGAATGAGCCTGGTACCTTATGTTGTTGAGCAGACTGCGCGCGGTGAGCGCAGCTATGATATTTTCTCCCGCCTGTTGAACGACCGTATTATCGTTCTGAGCAGGATGTCAACCCCAATTCCGCGAGCGTGATCATTGCACAGCTGTTGTATCTGGAAGGGCCAGGACCCCGAAAAAGATATCAGCTTCTACATCAACAGCCCTGGCGGTTCCATTACCGACGGTATGGCCATCCACGATACCATGAAGTATATCAAGTGCGATGTTTCCACCATCTGCGTGGCATGGCTGCTTCCATGGGTGCATTTTTGCTGGCCAGCGGCACCAAGGGTAAGCGTTTCGCCCTGCCGAATTCTGAGATCCTGATCCATCAGCCGCTGATTTCCGGCGGCCAGGGCGGTGGCCTTTCCGGCCAGGCAAGCGACATCCAGATCCATGCCAACCACCTTGTGCAGATCAAGAAAAAGATGAACCGCATGCTCAGCGAGTATACCGGCCAGCCTCTTGAGGTTGTGGAGAAAGATACTGACCGCGATAACTACCTGACCGCAGAGGAAGCCAAGGCCTATGGCTTGATCGATGAGATCATTGTAAAACACTAAAACCGGGGGAATTAGGAAATGGCAAATTCGATTTCCGGCAAGGACGGAAAACGTGAAATGATTTGCAGCTTTTGCGGCCGTTCCCAAAGCCAGGTGGATCAGCTTATCATCGGCCCCGGCGTAAACATCTGCAAAGATTGCATTGATATGTGCTACAGTGCCCTGTATAAAGATGGCAATGTACCCGAACCGCCGCGCGCAACGCCGGAACGCCGTGCTGCGGCTTCTCGCGGGCATTCCGGCGTTGACCCTTTGGCGGATGTCAACATCATGACGCCTGCTGAGATCAAAGCTGGCCTTGACCAGTATGTCATTGGTCAGGACGATGCCAAGCGCGTGCTGGCAGTTTCTGTCTACAATCATTATAAGCGCATTCTTTCCGGGCAGGAAAGCCATGTAGAGCTGCAAAAGTCCAACGTACTGATGCTTGGCCCGTCCGGTACCGGCAAAACCCTGCTGGCCCAGACGCTTGCCAAAATGCTGAACGTTCCGTTTGCGATTGCGGACGCCACCACCCTGACCGAAGCCGGTTACGTTGGCGAGGACGTTGAGAACATTCTGCTCAAGCTGATTCAGGCTGCGGACTTTGATATTCCCAAAGCCGAAGTTGGTATTATCTATGTGGATGAGATTGATAAGATCACCCGCAAGAGCGAGAACCCATCCATCACCCGCGATGTTGGCGGAGAGGGCGTGCAGCAGGCATTGCTGAAAATTCTGGAAGGCACTGTCAGCAATGTGCCGCCCAACGGCGGCGCAAACATCCGCAGCAGGAATTCATCCAGATCAACACCAAGAACATCCTGTTCATCTGCGGCGGTGCCTTTGACGGCCTGGAAAAGCTGATCCAGACCCGTACCGACAAGAGCACCCTCGCTTTGGTAGCCACTGCGCACCAACCTGGACAGCGAGGAAACCCGTCAAAAGCTGCTGCGCAAAGTGGAACCGGACGATCTGGTCAAGTTTGGCCTGATTCCGGAGCTGATCGGTCGTCTGCCGGTTGTGACGGTGCTGGACCCGCTGGATGAGGAATCTTTGATCCGTGTTCTGACCGAGCCGAAAAACAGCATTGTGCGCCAAGTACAAAGAGTTGCTGGCTATGGACAGCGCTGAACTGTCCTTTACGGATGCTGCCCTGCGTGCTATCGCCCAAAAGACCATTGCACGCAAGAGCGGCGCCGCGGCCTGCGGAGCGTGGTGGAGGATATCCTGATCCCCATCATGTACGAAATTCCGTCTGACCCCACTATTACCCGTGTTACCATTGATGCGGACACAGTGAATGGCGGCCAGCCGCACCTGGAATATGGTGCCGTGCGCAAGCGCTATAAAAATAAGGCAATCATCAAGCAGTAAATAGCTCAATCAAAGCAGCAGCCCCTGCCGCTGTAGAATGTAATTGTTCTACGGCGGCAGGGGTTTTATTGTTTTGTATGTTGATCAATGTGTAAACTGATGCCGGTCATTTCGAGGTTGCGGCTCTGCAGCTTCCTTTATAGCGAGCGGTGTCAAGGTCGTATAAATAGGGTGTTTTCAAAAAAAAACATGCTGCGTTTCCTCATTGGCGCCCCCTCCGTCCGCTGGCAGCGCTATCAATGGCATCCGGCAGGGGAGCACTCTCCTATACCATTTCAATCCGCACAATGTTACCACGCACAAGAGTTTGAAAGAACTAACAGAAGCAGCTTTGTTATAAGAAATAAAGCCGGAATTGTCAAAACCTACACGGTACACCTGTTATTGCTTTATCTTATTCAGCACTTTAAGGCACTAAACAACACCTTTAGGCTAAGGCAACACCGCACAATTCCCGCCTTGCGGCTTAAGCACCGCTCCGGCGGCTGCGGCACGCATCTGCGTTGCCAAAATGCTCGATAAGACATCCAGTATTATCTGCGCTTTTGGCTTTGGCATCTGCCGCACCTCGCTCGCCGTATCGGCACTTAGAATTATGCGGTATT
>ENA-OQCX01001639-OQCX01001639.1-human-gut-metagenome-genome-assembly--contig:-NODE-1639-length-9963-cov-3.954758_pt1 | contig 9963 bp, 18 predicted proteins | sample MGYA00242762_ERZ504587 | MGnify/ENA primary metagenome ERZ504587 (study PRJEB26092, sample SAMD00036337) | human gut metagenome | host: Homo sapiens | study: EMG produced TPA metagenomics assembly of...
CATATTATTTATGGAGGTGATCGGATGTATTATCCCGTATCAGCATTACTTATAGAGTTTCTGATTCTGTCTGTTGTAGAATCACAGGATTCCTACGGATATGAGATCAGCCAGACCGTCAAGATCGTGGCTGATATCAAAGAATCCACTCTATATCCCATCCTGAAGAAACTTGAAAAAAACGGTTATCTCACAACCTATTCTCAGGAATTTCAGGGACGTAAACGCAAGTATTATTCTATCACCGGTTCCGGCAAAGAACAACTGGTGTATCTTCACAAAGAATGGGTTTCTTACAGAGATACGATTGACGGAATCATTGAAGGGAGGATCAGAAATTGACCAGAGAAGAATATATGGCGAAATTGCAGAAATATCTTCGTAAACTTCCGAAGCAGGATTATGAAGATGCAATTGAATATTTTAATGAATATTTCAGTGATACGGACGAAGAAGGTCAGCAGAAACTGATGGAGGAACTGGGAACTCCGAAGGAAGCGGCTGCGGATCTGATGTGTAATCTTCTGGATAGAAAGTTACAGGAACAGGACACAGATATTGAGGAGAAAAAGAGTAAAAAAGGAATTATCACGCTCTCGGTCCTTGCAATCCTGTCAACGCCTGTGACAGTGCCGCTTTTTATCGCATTGCTTGCAGTACTTTTTGCAGTTGCGATTTGTGTTGTCTGTGTGATCTTCAGTGATTTTATTGCTGCATTCGGCGTGTTACTGATTGGTGGTAAACTGTTGCTGAGAGGACTTGTTTCCTTCCCGTATTCGTTATCAGGCGCACTGACAGTGACTGGCTGCGGACTCTTTGGAATCGGATGTGCGATCCTTCTGTATATCCTCGGAATCTATCTTTGTAAATGGACAGGCATGCTTCTTGTCAAGCTGGCCCAGGTATTAGCTGGAAAGAGGGGTAAAAATCATGAAAAAAACAAATAAGCGTTTACTGGCAGTCGGTGGTATCTTTTGTGCAGTGGGTATTCTGTTCTTTGGTGTTGGCGTTGCATCAGGCGGTAGAAATTATATAAAATCAGCAGACCTGAACAGAATCAGCGGAACTGCAACGATGGATTCAAGCGACAGTCATGCGATCTTGAGCAAGACAAAGCTCGATGCGTTTTCTGCCGTGAATATCGATCTTCGGAATCTGGATCTGGATGTAAAGGAATCCGATGATAAAAATTTTTATATTTCTTATAATATTGAAACGAATGACGGAATGCTTCCGCTTTCCTATCAGGTACAGGATGATACATTGAATATTGTGGAGAAGCAGGGGCATGAGTCGTATTCATATATCCACATTGATATTAACTTTCTTCAGGAGATGCTTGGCCAGAGCCATGTGATCGAGAACTCTAATAAGGTGACAATCTATATTCCGAAAAAAAAACGACTTGAGTAGTTTTTCCTGCAAGATGGGATATGGCGATCTTGACATTGAATCTCTGGGAGTAAAAAAGGCAGTGATCTCCTGTTCTGATGGTGATGTGAAAATTAAAGACAGTGCATTGAATTCCCTTGAAATGGAGACGGAACTTGGCGATCTGCATCTCAAAAACACTTCTGTAAAAAACAGCCAGATCAGAATGGATGATGGAGATGTAAAAGCTGAAAACACTGTATTCCAGGGCAAAAACAAGATTACAAGTACCCTGGGAAACATCAAACTTGGCATTCCAAAAGAAGTGGCTGAAGATCTTTCCATAGAGGCAGAGGCAAGCGATATTGATATACCGGAAAAGCTGGGAAAAGTAATGACAGATGAGGACGGTGAGCAAGTACTCATCACAGAAAATAAACCACAGGATTCCCTGGAACTTAAGAGTGAAGATGGGGATATTAAGATTATTGCTGAGAAATAATACCTGTGAGATAATTCTATTTCAGAAATAACTGGAAATCTGTTATAATTGAGAAAAGATAAGGAGAAGATTATGCAAATCGATGAAGTTATAGCAGAAATTACACAAAGATGCAGAAACTATGGCGCACAGAAAATAATCCTGTTTGGATCCAGAGCAAAAGGCACTGCAACAGAACGCAGTGATATTGATATTGCAGTGTCAGGCGTGGCATCAAGTGATATTTTTGAACTGGAGGAAGCTCTGGAAGATATTCCAACATTGTATACAATTGATCTTGTTGATCTTGATACCTGTAAAAATCAGTTATTGCTGGAGGACATTAAACAATACGGACGAGAAATTTATAAGAAGATTTGAGTCATTTCAAAACTCCCTGGATTTGCTGGCAGAAGCCAGAGAGCGTGATTTATCAGATTCGTTTTGTACTCAGTGGAACCAGTGCAAAATTCAGTATTACGTTTGATCTGGCATGGAAGGTTATGAAAGACATTCTGGTACAATATTATGCAATTACCGGATTTGTTACAGGCTCTCCCAGAGAAGTACTGAAACAGCATTGCCAGACAATCATTCATCTGTATATTGATAAATTATATGATTTTAAAACAGTGGTTGAATAACTGCGCATCGCATTCTCGTTACTTCAGTGATGAGAATGCGATGCGCAAATTTTTGCAAAATATAAAAGGGAGTTTTATTGGACCTAAAAAGAGTTATAATAGGATAGAAAAGAACAAATAGGACTTATTTATGCCCAGTACAAGTTAGAAAGGCAGGAAGCAACTGTGAAGATAACATCCAGCTATGGAGTGGAATTACGAAAACAGAATATCCCGATCCGTCAGACACTGGATGTCTATAGGTCTGCAGTCAGCTATCTGACAGAGATCTATGCACAGGTATGGGAAGAACTGGAAAGGATCCCGGAAACAAAGAAACGTTTCAATGAAGCAGAACATCTGATACATACAACCAAAAAGAATCAGGCCCGTTTTAGCTTTGATCTTCACTTTCCAAAGATGCCTTCTTACCTGAGAAGGGCTGCCATCCAGCATGCGCTGGGAAGTGTATCCTCTTACAAAACCCGACTGGGTTTGTGGAAAAAAACAAGTCAGATAGAAGGGAAACCGAGACTTGTATATGAGAGCCATGCCATGCCAGTCTTTTACCGTGATGTAATGTACCGGGAGGATGAAGCCGGGAAGGATGCTGCTTATCTGAAACTATATGACGGGCATGACTGGAAATGGTTCCGTGTATGGTTAAGCCATACCGACATGGAGTATCTGAGAAAGAACTGGGCCGGGAAAAAGGCATCCGCCCCGACACTGGAGAAAAGACGCAGGAAATATTTTTTGCGTTTTTCTTATACAGAAGATGTGATACTCACAAAAACACCAATCAAAGAACAGATCATCTGCAGTGTGGATCTGGGGATTAACACCGATGCAGTCTGTACCATTATGCGGTCAGACGGAACTGTCCTGGGAAGAAAGTTTATCAACTTTCCCAGTGAAAAAGACCGGATGTACCGTGTGCTGGGACGGATAAAGAGATTCCAGAGAGAACATGGATCTGCACAGGTAAAGAGCAGATGCTTATGTAAAACGCCTGAATATCGAACTGGACAGAAAAATTGCAGGAGCAGTCACAAAATATGCAAAAGAGAACCATGCAGATATAATTGTTTTCGAATATCTTGAGACAAAAGGAAAGATATCTGGGAGAAAGAAGCAGAAACTGCATTTGTGGAGAAAACGGGATATCCAGAAACGCTGTGAACATCAGGCACACAGAAATGGAATGCGGATATCGAGGATCTGTGCGTGGAATACCAGCAGGCTTGCGTATGATGGAACTGGAACAGTTATCCGTGATCCAGGAAACCACAGCCTGTGTGTATTCCAGACAGGAAAACGATATAATTGTGACTTATCAGCATCGTACAATATTGGAGCAAGATACTTTATCAGAGAACTTTTAAAATCCCTTCCGGTAACGGAAAGGTCTTTGCTGGAGGCAAAAGTCCCTGCAGTAAAGCGTAGAACCTCATGTGTTTATGCGGATTTAAAAGAACTTCATATACAAATGGAGATCTTAAAGGCAGCATAAACGCAGGCAGATATACAGCGGATTACCTGTCATGTGGGAACCTGCCGTATCCGGCATGGAAATATGCGCATGACTGCGCACCTAAGTTACAGGCGTATCCGCCGATATTTAGTCTGACGCCTAAAGCTCCGGAAGCACGTGACTTCAGTCATGTGAGGATAGAGTTTTTAATTCACTTTTCCATTAGAAGAAATATTACCATTATAAAAGGTGACAGTGCAACAGGAAAGACTACTCTTTTACGTATTTTATATGAATACTTGAGAATTGGAAGGCAGTCAGGATATGCTGTTTCTACAAATGCATCATATTATGTATATATTCGAGATGAAGTGGGACGTGATTGGAAGGATGCATTATATCCGTTAAAAAATACAGTTATTTTTATTGAAGAAAATAATGAATTTGTATTTACAAAGGAATTTGCCAGTTATGTAAAAGAATCTGGAAATTATTTTGTTTTTGTAACTCGTGCACCATTGAAGATGCTACCTTATAGCATTCATGAAATTTATGAAATTATTACGGATGGAAAGCGTACAGATATAAAAGAATCTTATCATGAATTCAAAGAAATATATAGCAATTATACTATTATAGAAAATAACAAAATTCAGAATGTTGTTACAGAGGATAGTAATTCAGGATATCAGTTCTGGATGCACGCATTTAAGAATAGTAATGTTACCAGTCTAATGGAAATGGGAATCTCATTAAATGTGTAAAAGAACTGGGATTAGGAGATACATTGGTAATAGCTGATGGGGCTGCTTTTGGCTCTTTAATTGAAACTTGCATAAGTTCATTTCAGATACAAACAGAACGAAGAATTTCATTATGGCTTCCAGAATCATTTGAATATTTGATTTTGAAATCTGGTATTCTTAAGTCCGAAAAATTAATTCAGATTTTAGATAATATTCCTGAATATGTCGAATGTGAAAAATATGAAAGTTGGGAAAAGTTTTTTACAGAGATTTTGATTACGTTGACTGCGGATGGCGTTGAGAAGTATTCTAAGAACATACTGAATAGTTACTATTTGCAAGATTGGGTAGTTGATAAGATAAAAGAACAATTGCCTATAGAAGTTATAAACAAATAGGTGCCAACTTTCCTACCAACTCAGTACTTATGCAAGTTGTCTGCTGAGCGCTTACGAAATAGCAAGGCATCAGCGTTATAGACCAAATAGTATTCCATTGACGTAAAATTTATATACACAACACCTCAGTTTTGAGGCATAATGTAGAAGTAGACCATTTATAACAGATGAAAATTTAATAGAGTTACCAATTCCGCGAAAGTACGGAGTCGGTAGCCGATAGATTGATTGGCGCAGGATTTGAGCGCCATCTACACAGTGACTGGCAATCCGGTACTGAGAACTTTATTAGCTCATGCCAACAAAATGCCAACATTTATGCCTGAAACGGGAGCTTTCAAGGACGATATAAAAGCTGACAGCGAAGTGCCCACGAGAGCTAAGAAAGCCCGTAAATCAGGGGTTTTCAAAGACAGTATAAAACATAAATAGTCCCGGAGGAAGATGCCGAGTGCCTTGCTCCTAAGCGTCTGATGTGGGTTCGATTCCCGCACGGGACGTTTATCCTGAAGCGAGATTACTTTAAATGCGAAATTTGAAGTGGTTTCGCTTTTTTATATTTCTGTCATGTTTGAGAGAAAAATCTGTTATAATGATCGTAATAAATACAGACAAAGGTGGAAGATGACATATGCTCAAACCAATCGTAAAAGATATATTTTTCCTGAGACGTAAAGCAGAGGAGCTACGCGCGAGGATATACAGATAGGGATAGATCTGCAGGACACGCTTCGGGCGAACAGGGAAGCGTGTGTGGGGATGGCTGCGAATATGATCGGTGTGAATAAGCGTGTGATCATTGTAAATATGGGATTTGTAGATGTGGTTATGTTTAACCCGGTTCTGATCAAAAAAGATACCCCATATGAGACAGAGGAAGGCTGCCTGTCACTTACGGGAGTACGTAAAACTACGCGCTATGAGAATATAGAAGTGGAATACCTGGATATGAACTGGAAGAAGCAGAGACAGAAACTCAGTGGCTGGACGGCACAGATCTGCCAGCACGAGCTGGATCATCTGGAGGGAATCATTATCTGATAAGAGGAAGTATATAAGCAATATGAAACAGGATAAAAACGAAATAAGATGGGATAAACTTCTGCATATTCAGACGATGGGAAGAGACGATTCTAATTCAGATCAGTACAGATATCCGTATGAGCCAACACCGTATTCTGTACTGGAACGTCTGGCAAATACAGGATATATCAGGAAAAATAATACACTGCTTGATTATGGATGTGGGAAGGGACGGTAGATTTTTTTCTCTCATATCAGACCCGTTGCAGATCGATAGGAATAGAATACGACGAACGTATTTATCAAAAGGTCGTAGAAAACAAAGACAAAGCTGTTTCAGGCAGCAGAGTTTCGATAGACTGGCGAATGCGGAAACTTTTGCGGTTCCGGAGAATGCAGACCGTATGTATTTCTTTAATCCGTTTTCCGTGGAAATTCTGGAGAAAGTAATGGCCAGGATCCTTGAATCTTATTATCAGAATCCCAGAGCGATTCAATTGTTTTTTTACTATCCGTCAGATGAATATATATCGTATTTGATGACGATAGATGAATTGATGTTTGTGGATGAAATTTCCTGTAACGATCTATTTCCGGGACAGGACCCAAGGGAGAGAATCGTGATTTTGAAATGTCGTAAAATATATAAGATCAAGGGCATGTTTATGATATAATAAATGAAAAAAGGAGCGTGAATGGAAATGAGTAAAAAACTTGAAAAAATGAGATGGCGGGCAGAAGACAGAATCTATCGAAAAGATGAATGGGTCAGACAGGACACAGATGAGCTGTTGGGACTGGAACAGAAGCTGAATGAGATGGAACTGTCAGAGAAGGATCGCAAGGTTGTGGACGATTACACCGCATGTATGGAATCCAAGCAGGACAGAATGGGATACCTTCTGTATGAGGCTGGAATGAAAGATGCCAGACGCAAAATGCGAATCCGTAAAGCTGTCTGCAGAATATCTTTCGCAGCTGCAGTAGCTGCAATCCTCGTGATCTGGCATGAGAAGACATTGGATAAATTGCAGGAAATACTTCACATGCTGCATTGGGAAATGGATGAGGACGAACAGGAATAATTTTTCTGGAATCAACTAAAAAATCTATAAACAGAAACAAAAGATGGAACTGTATCAGAATGATAATTCAAATGATAACAGTTCCATCTTTTTATTTAAGAAAATAAATGTTTTACGTGAAACATTTAAATTGCTTCGAGTGCCTGGGCAATATCTGCGAATCAGATCGTTTTTTGTCCTCAAGACCACAGGAAATACGGATCAGTCCAGCTGGAATTCCCGCAGCGGCAAGCTGCTCGTCGTTCATCTGTCTGTGAGTGGAAGTAGCAGGATTCAGACAGCATGTTCTTGCATCTGCAACGTGAGTTCGATTGCTGCAAGTTTCAGATTCTTCATGAATTTTTCTGCGGCAGCACGACCGCCTTTTAATTCGAAGGAAACAACACCGCATCCTCCGTTTGGAAGATATTTTTTTGCGATCTCGTAATATTTATTGGATGGAAGAGTGGGATAATTTACAAACTCTACTTTGTCATGCTTTTCAAGGAATTCTGCAACAGCCTGTCCGTTTTCGACATGACGTGGCATACGGACATGAAGAGATTCCAGACCAAGATTCAGAATGAAGGCGCTCTGTGGTGACTGAGCACAGCGAGATCACGCATCAGCTGGGAAGTACATTTAGTGATGAATGCGCCTTCTTTGCCAAATTTCTCGGCGTATGTAATTCCGTGATAAGATTCATCTGGAGTACAGAGCCCCGGGAATTTGTCAGCGTGAGCCATCCAGTCAAATTTACCGGCATCAATGATCGCGCCGCCAAGTGCGGCTCCATGACCATCCATATATTTGGTTGTAGAATGAGTTACGATATCAGCACCCCATTCGATCGGACGTAAATTTATCGGTGTTGGGAAAGTATTATCTACGATAAGCGGTACACCATGAGCATGAGCAGCTTTGGCGAATTTTTCAATATCCAGAACCGTAAGCGCCGGGTTTGCAATAGATTCTCCGAAAACTGCTTTTGTATTTTCTTTGAAAGCTGCATTCAGTTCTTCCTTAGTGCAGTCCGGATCGACAAAAGTCACATCTACACCCATTTTTTTCATTGTGACGGCAAGCAGATTATAGGTTCCACCATAAATGGAAGAGGAAGAAACAACGTGACTTCCTGCTTCACAGATATTAAAGATCGCAAAGAAGTTTGCTGCCTGTCCGGAAGAAGTCAGCATTCCGGCGGTACCGCCTTCGAGAGCTGCAATCTTGGCTGCAACATAATCGTTTGTGGGATTCTGAAGTCTTGAGTAAAAATAGCCTTCTGCTTCAAGATCAAAAAGTTTCCCCATGTCTTCACTGGTATCATATTTGTAGGTGGTTGACTGGTAAATAGGAATTTGCCGTGGTTCTCCATTTCCAGGTGTATAACCAGCCTGAACACATTTGGTGTTGATAGAATAGTCCATAAATTTTCCCTGCCTTTACATTGTATATAGTATCTTTTATGTTATACCCTTTTACATAGATGTAAAGGTAAAATACATACTTGATAAGTATGAAATGTATGATATGTAATTGTCCGTAGTAACTTGGTTGTGAATGGTGCCTGTGAAAAGCTGCCGGCAAAGTATAAGGGATGCTTGCACATTTGTCGGGAAAAACGGATAAATATATGCTATAATAAGTGCAGCTACAGTGAGAGTATACGCAAATAATAACTGGACAAGGAGGATGATTATGGCAAAAATCGTAAAAATTGGTTCATCGGAAAATAAAGATAAACGTCTTTTGCAACTTACAAATAATCTCAATACATTGAAGGCATCTCTTGCAAATATGATTGAGCAATATGAAAATGAAGGCGCAGAAGAGAAAAAACTGGATACTATGACAGAAGCTCTGGATGCCTTAGAAGACGCGTATGATGCCCTAAATGACATTTTGCTGGAGGAAAGGTAAATAATATAGATGAGCTATATAACAACGTATACAAGGCGGCATTTTGACCCTGTAAATCCTGATCCCGATCTGATCTGTATCGAGGATATTGCCCATGCTTTGCCTATGATCTGCCGGGGGAATGGACATGTCACTACATTCTGGTCAGTAGGAGAACATTGTATCTGCTGTGCAAAAGAAGCAAATGCAAGAGGATTGTCGAAACGTCTGGTGCTGGCGTGCCTTTTACACGATGCCAGTGAATGTTATATGTCAGATGTGCCAAGACCTTTAAAGCAGGAGATGTCCGCATATAGAAAAATAGAGGACGATTTACTGAAAGTGATATACGGTAAATTCCTCGGAACACCACTTACACCAGAGGAAGAAACACAGATCAAAATAATAGATGATGATCTATTGTGGTACGATCTGGAAACACTTTTGGATGAAAACAGGAGACAGAAAAGCCGAAACTGCACATAGATTTGGATTATACGGTGCGGCCGTTTAAAGTAGTGGAAGAAGAATATCTTGAAATTTTTAAAATGTTTCACGTGAAACATTGAAGTGGCTGTGATAAAATTAAATCACAGTAAACAGTAACTCATATACTTATACTAAACTATAAATGAGTAAATTTGAAAAATTGCACAAAACTACCCTGCTAATTTTATAAATGAGTCAAAATCATCGCTTTCCTTTGCACATTGAAAGATATCGATACTTTTCCAACTGAACAATGCCGCAGATCTTGTGATATCCGGTCTCGAAAGAGCAGTAACTCACCAGTTCCTGCTATACACATGAAATGTGCCAGTGACATAAGCAGCCAATACTTTTGATCCCATGTGCAGAACGCAGCTCGATAGCCGTCCAGTGCC
>ENA-OQCX01001641-OQCX01001641.1-human-gut-metagenome-genome-assembly--contig:-NODE-1641-length-9959-cov-2.722437_pt1 | contig 9959 bp, 14 predicted proteins | sample MGYA00242762_ERZ504587 | MGnify/ENA primary metagenome ERZ504587 (study PRJEB26092, sample SAMD00036337) | human gut metagenome | host: Homo sapiens | study: EMG produced TPA metagenomics assembly of...
TCAATGCTAAAATCAAAGCTTTTCGAAGCCAGTTAAGAGGGGTGGCTGATCTGAAATTCTTCATGTTCAGACTGGCTAGGCTATACGCTTAAAAGAAAGCTTGCCAACCGGGAAAATCCGCTGACCCGGTTTGAGCCCTTGCTTATTCCTTTTTCAAGGTAAATCCCAGCATCATACCATCGTAGCTGTTTGCCAGCGATCCGATTGTTTTAAGGGTGCTATTGTTGCTCTTGCTGGAAATCAGGGTAATCAGCTTTAAGAGTTTGTCCGAATTGAACAGCAGGTCCATATTGGCGGATGTACAGTTTATTTTGGCGTTAAGCGGAATCAGCTTCATGAATTTCAGACTTGTATTCTGTGTGGAAGCATCGTAGGAGTAAGTTCCTTTTATGCTTTTAGCGCCTACTTTGGCTGTGAAGGTGCTGTCTGCATTGAAGGTGAAAGACATTTGTCCTTCCTTGATGCCTACCCTTGCCAATTGTCCTTTCAGCTTGTTCTCGGCAGCATTGGCAGCTACCGAACCGCCGGCTTTTTGCAGCAGGTTATCCGATTCGAATTCGATGGCCGGGCCAGTATATGTCCATGTCCCTTCCATGCTGGCGGTGTTTTTACCGGTTATGGCATTGACTGCCTTTTCGATGTTTTCTTTGTTCAATAAGTCTTTCAGAGACTGTGCCTGGCTGTCGGGAGCCATCAGCAATGCGGCAATGAGTATTTGCCAAAAAACAAATCTTTTCATTTTGGTTGTAACAGTTATGATTTGGAATTAATTTCTTTATTGATTTGTTCGATATAGCCCAGGAGTTCGTCACGCCCCATACGGTTCTCGGAAGATGTGATGAAGTGGGGCGGAAGCTCCTCCCATTGTTCACGCAGCTTCTCCAGGTAGTGGCGGATGTTGCTGTTTATCCTGCCGCCTTTCAGTTTGTCGGCTTTGGTGAAAACGATGGCGAAGGGTACTCCGTTCTCGCCCAGCCATTCTATGAAAGCGAGGTCTATGGCTTGCGGCTCGTGACGGCTGTCGACGAGGACAAAGAGGCAGGTCATCTGCTCGCGTTGCAGAATGTAGGTCTCTATGATGCGCTGAATCTGTTCCTGGCCTTTCTGTCCGCGCTTGGCATAGCCGTAGCCCGGAAGGTCGACGATGTACCAGTCTTATTAATCAGGAAATGATTGATGAGCATGGTCTTTCCCGGAGTTGCGGACGTCATGGCGAGTCCTTTACGCCCCGTCAGCATGTTGATGAGGCTGGATTTTCCAACGTTGGAACGTCCGATGAAGGCGTATTCGGGGAATGTCCCGCCGGGGCATTTTTTAACGTCTGTATTGCTGATGACGAATTCGGCGCTTGTTATCTCCATTTTATTACTTGTTTTTTTGTTGTTTCTTCATGCAAAGGTAGCACTTATTTCAAAAATCTCCGTCCGTAATGCGGAATTCTCTCTGTTTTTGGAGAGGACAGGCTGCATTCCGGTCATATAATTTCAAGCTAACTTAATTGCATTGCACTCAATTTGCACTATCTTTGCCCACCGATAGAAGAATTTAAGGTATGAATGGACAATATCCCTCGACATTACTGGAAAAAGCGGTGAATGAGTTTGCCAAACTGCCGGGTATAGGCAGGAAAACGGCCATGAGACTGGTGCTTCATCTGCTGCGTCAGGATACGGCGGCGGTGGAGGCTTTCGGCAATGCCATCGTTACGTTGAAGCATGAAGTGAAGTACTGCAAGGTGTGTCATAATATTTCTGATACGGAGACTTGCCGCATCTGTTCCAATCCTCAGCGCGACTCTTCCGTTATTTGTGTAGTGGAGAATATACGCGACGTGATGGCGGTGGAAGCGACGCAGCAATTCCGCGGGCTTTACCATGTGCTGGGCGGAGTGATTTCGCCGATGGACGGAATAGGCCCCGGCGACCTGGAGATAGAGAGTCTGGTGCAGAGGGTGGCTGCAGGTGGCATTAAGGAAGTTGTGTTTGCCCTCAGCACCACCATGGAAGGCGATACGACCAACTTTTATATTTACCGCAAACTGGAGAAGCTGGGAGTGAAGCTGTCCGTAATAGCGCGCGGCATCTCTGTGGGAGACGAACTGGAATATGCGGACGAGGTAACGCTTGGACGCAGCATTGTAAACCGTACTCCGTTTACAGGTGCGGTGTGATATGGCTTTAAAGAACGAGTGTATGGAAGAAAAGATAAAGCGGGTTGTATCCCGCACAAAAATGATGTTTGTATATTTCTGGCTGCTGCCCGTATTTCTCGTGGCATTTGGAGAAACGGGCGGAGAATGGGTAGGTGCCTATGCAGGGGACGTGCGTGCCGCTTATTTTGCGGAGACTGTCACGATTTTGCTTACTGCTGTGTTGGTGCCTGTTTCCTTGAAGCTTTTTTCATGGATGCTGACCAAGAAGATAGATGTCGTTGCCATTACGGATGCGCTGCGTCTGTATGCACTGTGGAGTGGGGTGCGCCTGGCTCTGCTTGCCATGCCGGTATTGGCGGGATTTCTTACTTATTATATGATGCTGAGCAATAAAGGAGTGCTTTGCGCTTTAATTGCTTTGACTGCGTCTCTGTTCTGCCTGCCGGGTGAAAATCGTTTGCGTAAGGAATTGCATATAGAGAAAGAATGATGAAACCTTCTTATTTTGTAAGTGAGCGTGTGCGTCTTCGGGCTATGGAGCCGGAGGATTTGGAGATAATGTATGCCATGGAGAATGACCCGCAAACGTGGGATGTCACGAACTTTTCGGTACCGTATTCCAAGTATGTGCTGAGGCAATACATGGAAAATTCGCAATGTGATATGTTTGCCGACCGTCAGCTCCGCATGATGATAGTACGTCGCGAGGATGATGCCGTGGTGGGCACTATTGACATTACGGATTTTGCACCAATGCATTCCCGCGGTGAGGTGGGGATTGCGATACGGAAGGAGTATCAGGGCAACGGGTACGCTTCCGATGCCTTGAGACTTTTGTGCGATTATGCTTTCGGCTTTTTATTTCTGAAACAGTTGGTTGTGCATGTGGCTGCCGACAATGAAGCGAGCTTGCGCTTGTTCGGCTCTTGCGGCTTTGTACAATGCGGACTGCTGAAGGATGGTGGTTTGCAGGCGGCAAATTTAAGGACGTTGTCTTGATGCAATGTATTCGCCTCGATGGTGTGGGGCGGGTAGAGGATAGCCGGTAATCGGATGATTGTCCGGTTACTGTCAGTTCAAAGTGGGGATTTGCGGAAAACGTGACCACATTTCGTATTTGCCGCCAAGTTTGCTAAGTGCATCTTTCCACAAGTTTCTGCAGGCTTTTTCATCCATGAGCGAGGGAATATCAGCTTTGTCCACCAGCCAGGTGTTCTCTTCTATTTCCTTTTTCAGTTGTCCGGGTTCCCAGCCCGAATAACCGAGAAAGAAACGTATTCTTCCTTTGATGGAATTACCCTCTGTTATAAATTGCTTGATAGCGGTGAAGTCACCGTTCAGGTAGAGCCCGTTGGCTATGGGGAGCGAGTCTGTTATATTTTCCAATGTGTGCAAATAGAAAAGGGTATCGGTGCTCATCGGTCCGCCTTTATAGATAGGAATATCTTCCTGACAGTTGATTTCGCTTAGTAAATCATTCAGGAACAGAGGTAACGGCTTGTTCATTACAAGTCCCATGGTTCCGTCTTGCGTATGGTCTGCCAGTAAAACAACAGACCGCCCGAACATATAGTCGCACAGAAAAGGTTCGGAAATAAGAACTTTTCCTCGTGTAGGAACTATATGGTTAGTTTCTATTTTGAATATGTCTGCATTGGTATACATGCCCCCAAATTAAGTATTTTTCTATAAAGGAGCAAATTATCTTTCTCTTTTTTATGGGAGTCTTGTTTGATTTTTATCCGGAAAGTGTTTTTTCGGGGAGTTTTAAAGTTTTACAGAGAATGAAGCGTCGTCAGAGTTTGGCGCATTCATTCTCTGTAAAAAATTATATATGTCCTATCCTGACAGGATGATTTTCTGCAAAGACGGCCATACGTTCGTCCAATTGGGCGTATTGATGGTCTTGGATGAATGAGGTACAGGCCCGCAATCCTTCCTGGTGGCTTCCGGTAGTTACCAGTGAGATAGCGCTTACTCCGTAGTACATCAGCTCTTTGGCAAGTTCACCGCTACTCATGCCCGGATAACCGATAGTAAAGTAAAATCCGTCGGCTACAGGCTCTCCAAGGTCGTTGTCGTATACCAGATGGAAACCATGGCGCAGGAAAATCTCTTTCAGCTGCCGTGCACGTTCGCCATATACTTTTACTTCATCCAGGAAGTTGTATTTGCCTTCATTGGCGGCTTTCAGCATGGCTGCAAGTGCGTATTGCGCCGAGTGGCTGGTTCCGGAAGAAAGGGCGTACAGGACACGATGGATAAATACTGTGCCGAATGTACCGCCGCCGTAACGTTGTGTCAGTCCCGGATATGCCCGATGATAAAGTTTGTCCGAGATACAGCTTACCCCGATGCGTTGTCCTGCATAGCTGAATGCTTTGGAACCGGATATGAGCAGTATGTAATGGTCAGTGTAATGGGCTACGGATGGTTGGTAGGGCGCATGGAACGGTTTGCTTAAGTCTTGACGGAAGTCCATGGCGAAATAGGCAAGGTCTTCCAGTACGATTACATCATACCGGGTGGCAAGTTCGCCGATGATACGCAGTTCCTCTTCTTTCAGGCATATCCAGCTGGGGTTGTTCGGATTGGAGTAGACAATGGCGGATATATTGCCTTTCTTGAGATAGCTTTCCAGCTTTTCTTTCAGTTTGCAGCCACGATAGTCATACACATCGAAAGTTTCATATTTTTGTCCCATTACAACCAATTGTTGCTTTTGTACGGGAAAACCGGGGTCGATAAACAGGATTGTGTCTTTTTTCTCGTCACATTGGCTGCATGTAAGGAAAGAGGCAAAAGTTCCTTGCATGGAACCTGTAACGGGTACGCATCCTTCCGGCGCAACGTCTACGTTGACGAATGCTTGATAAAGCGGGATGCTTCTTCTTTCAATGCAGGCAAGCCGTTAATATCCGGATACAGGCTTGCTATTCCTTTTTGTAGCGATTCAATTTCTGCCTTTACACCTACGGAGGAGGGTGGGAGTCCGGGAACTCCCATTTCCATTTTTATAAATTCCACACCGGAGTCCGCTTCTGCTTTTGCTGCAATAGCTTTTACTTCGCGGATAGTGGCTTTGGCAAAATCAGTAATATGAAAATCTTCGATGGTTTTATCGATTAGTTCACGTGCAATAGGGGTATTTTTCATAGTTTCTATTTTTTTGTCTATGCAAAGATAACATAAATCTCTTATAATCAATAGATGTTGAAAAAAAAGATATTTTTTTCTTTCAAACTATTGCAGATTCAAAAAAAAACACCTACCTTTGCAACCGCAATCGAGAGAGATAGCAATGATAAAATGAAATGATGGTGCGTTAGTTCAGTTGGTTAGAATACATGCCTGTCACGCATGGGGTCACGGGTTCGAGTCCCGTACGCACCGCGAAAGGGAGTAACATTAGTTACTCCCTTTTTTGTTGTGTATCAAACAATTAAGGCATTGGAAGTAGATGGAGAACATGTAAAAATTGGGTGTATATTTACCGGAAACTTACCAGTATTTCCCGATTTTTACCGATATTTTCACCTATAATGATACCGCCTTTGATACCATTTTTTTATTGTAGCGATAATCAGTAGATACCAAAACTCAAAAGAATATGAAATATCCGACAATGAGATTCGTCTTTGATCGTAAAAAGGTTGCGACAAAGACACACAAGGGACTCGTTCAAATTGAAGTTTTGAGCGAAGGTAAGAGAAAATGGATCGGAACCGGCGTTAAAGTCTATTCCGACCAATGGAATGATCGAAAGAAGATAATCAATTCAGTTGAAATGATTCAATTGAACCAGTGTCTTGATGAACAACTCCGGATTATCCAAAATTGGATTAATGAGCTTATCAGCAAAAAGGAAGTTTTTGATTTTGATAAGTGGATAGATTTTTGAGATATACCAATAAATCAGAAGTTTTGTTGACTTTGTAGAAAGAAGAATTGAAGAGCGTGGAGATATAACGGAAAGTACCAAAGCTTCCCATCGGACATTTGCGGCCTCATTACGTGAATTTGACAGAATAATATATTTTTCTGATCTGACAAAAGCCAATATCACATTGTATGATGATTGGTTACATGCTAAGGGCTATTCACAGCCGACAATATATAACTATCATAAACGTAACAAACGTTATATTCACGAGGCCATAAAGTTTGATTTGCTAAAAAATGATCCGTATAAGGGTGAGCGTTTTTCCCGTGGCAAACATGCCATCAGGAAATATTTGACTGCCGAAGAATTGAAGAAAGTGAAAGATGCTCAAATAGACTCGGAAACGATCTGTAGAGTCCGTGACCTTTTTATTTTTCAGGCATATACTGGAATATCCTATGCTGATCTTGCTAAATTCAATTTCAAACGTGACGTACAAAAACGCGGCAATAAGTATGTTATATTGGATATTCGTTTAAAGACAGAAGAAAACTATTTTATCGTATTACTGTCTCCTGCAATGGAAATATTGAAAAAATATGATTATGTGCTTCCGATTATCAGTAATCAACAATACAATTTGCGGCTTAAAATAGTTGCTGATTATGCAGGGCTTGATAGAAATTTGACCGTTCACATGAGCAGGCACACATTTGCGACAATGTGCCTGAACAATGGGGTTAAAATGGAAAATGTGAGTAAAATGCTCGGTCATACAAATGTACGCACCACACAACAATATGCTAAAGTTCTGAATGCCGAAGTGGAAAAAGACTTTGAGATGCTGGAACGGATTTTGTCATAGCATAAGAGAGCCACGCTAAAATAGTTCTACTGATATTTAGCGTGGCTTGTTTCATTTGAAATACTCCATAACTTGTGCCGATTGTTCACGGAGACCACAGCAAAGATAATTTTGAGTCATTTCCACACTTGCATGTCCCATCATTTGGCTTATAGAGTATAAATCGGCACCCCGTAAATACAAATTGGTTGCAAAACTCCGGCGTGCCGTATGGCTTGAAACAAATTCCCATTTTTCACCTTCCACTTCCTTTCCGGCCTTGAATATTTTAACCGCTTCTGTGATTCCGGTTTTCCGGCAAATATTACGGATATTATTGTTGAATGTCGGATCGCTAACTTCTTCTTTAGGCAAGTTTGTTAGTAGCTCTTTCACAATTGGCTTCAATGGCACTGTGGCATGAGTCTTAGTCTTTAAGCTGACATAAGAGATCATTCCACCCACTATATTACGGTTGTTCAACCGTGTATAGTCACTATGACGGCAACCAGTAAAGGCTCCTATTAAAAATTGTGTGCGTACCAATTGTTCGTTGGCATTCTTGGGAACATAGGTGATAATTCGTTCAAGTTCTTCATCAGTAAGCCAAACATTAGTGCTTCTCACATTTTTTACTGAAAGGATTTTATTATAGTCTTTAGGTAGCTCAACCTCTTCATTATACAAGTTCAATACAGCTTTTAATTTGGCGGCATATTGGCGAACAGAGTTTGGTGCCAGCCGTTCTTCCATATATCAACAAAAGCCTGCAATCGGACTTTTGAAAGATTCTCCATGTTGCCGGGCAATCGTTCGCCTTACTATACATGTTGAGTATAATTTCATATTTGGGGTATTTTACCAAAAATGCTGTACGTAAATCTTTCATTTTTATTTCATTTCTTGAGACCGTAATTCAAACTGTGTCAATCCTAAACAAGCCTGATTATCTCAAATTTTACTTTCGGATAAACACCTGAAAATCAGATGTATTCGAAGTAATATTTAACTAAATAAATGACAAGTTAAAGGGTTGACACAGCTCTATTTACGTAGCCCATTTCTTTATTCCAACTATCATAAATATCTTCCCAATTATCACCTAAGCCAACCCTTATACCGAAAGCGTTGTAACATTGTTGTACCGTTTCTTTCGGTGGTAAATATCTCCCGTCACTTAACATTATATAGCCTTCGTTTATTTCTTGTTGTAGCAAGTTTATATCTACTGGCATAATTTCATCAGGGAACAGCACCACGTTTCCTTTACTCGTTTGATAACTGACTCTTGGTAGTTCAAAATGCCCTCTCTGCCCAGTCAATAAAGAACAGATTCCGATTTCTCCGGTAATGAGATGAACTTCCGTGTTTGGCGCATTTATAACCATAAAATAGGCGTTATCGTCATTTTGGAAATGATTTACTACTCTGCCACCCTTTCTGTATCACATCTTCTCATTCTCTCGTCCCAAAGATGTCCCAAATCATCATGGAACCGGATATAATCTCTTACCTTATCCCATGTTCTTACAGACAGAAATTTCATAGCAGGTAGAGTAAGAGTTTTTTCTACACCATTATCATATTTAAGTTCATGGGTAAAGTAATGTTTTCGTGAGCCGGTAATGTGTATATCCGTAACATCAAAGTTTTCATCATATCCGTTTTCGGTGGAATATTCTTCAAGAACAACAATATCACTCTGTACGATTTCATCAACTATCTTTTGAAACTCATTATAGGCGTTGGTTAGCAGGTTTTCGGTATTCATGTTGTCCTGCATGGGTATTTGTGCAACAAGTCTTATCGGGTATTCATTATGTTCTGTACCATAGCACATATTCTCCACAATACCACAATTAACCTTCCCACATCTTTCATGAAAGAAGTCCATTGTACGCAATACATCTTGGTTGCTTAATTTCGTGGGTTGGGTGACAAACAGCACATAACTTACTTTTACCCTACTAAGAAGTTCTATATGCACGTTTGTAACACTTGGAGCGTGTCAATAAGAACATAATCCGGGTTGATAGAGTGTATTTTCTTTTTAGCCAGTTCAAGATATTGCCTTACCATTGATTTTTCCAAGTAAATAAACTTGGAAAACATATTTCCAGAAGAGTGTACCCAAATCATTTCATGCGGATGATCGCCTTCAAATTCGGTGTTCATTGACGGGGTATTTATATCTGCATCAATGATAAACACCTTATTCCCTTGTTTTGCAAGTAATCTTGCTATATTTGCGGTTGTTGTGGTTTTGCCTACGCCGCCTTTGCCTGAATATATTATAATAGCTTTCATATCAATTAAATATTTGGTTCAATAAATTCTATATTAGCCATCCGCATTTCATCTTCAAACGCCCATTTGTAATTGTGATTTTCCCAAAATGAAGCATATTCACAACCACGGCAAGTAACGGAGTATCGGCCTTCTCCTATTTTTCTTGCTTTACAAACATCGCGGAAAATCCGGTTATCTATCGGAAAGTCTGTAAAACATACGATCTCTTTTCCTTCATCCAGTAGCTTTTTAAGAAGCTGATAGTCACGACTGGTTCTATATGGCATATTCATGGTTGACCCCTTCTTTCATCAATTCAGGATTATCAAAAGCATTTCCTATGACTCGAATTTCCCGTTTGAAATCATTCCACCAATCAGGTGAAATTTGTTGCCATGGGTTCATCCATTCTTTATTTAAGTCGCTGATATTGGCAAGGCAAAAGCAGGCATATTCATCTATGTATTTAACCAATTTGGGATATTTACCATTAACACTAATAATGTCATGTTCGTAAATTTCTGTACCTTCTTTATCTGTTTTGCCTATAAATTGGCCGATTGTTTTGCAATCAACCTCATACTCTATGAATGTTCTTTTACCTCTATGGTTCAGATCACCATATACCCACATCTTTGTATTAAGGCTTTTGCCTCTGAATTTTATTATTCTCATAAATTATTAAGAGTCAAGTTTTTTAATAAATTCATTTAATCTACTGGCTGAATAATCGGTACCGCCAATTTATAAAATAACCATCAACGGCAAATTTGAATGCTTCAATGGCTTTT
>ENA-OQCX01001643-OQCX01001643.1-human-gut-metagenome-genome-assembly--contig:-NODE-1643-length-9954-cov-4.536786_pt1 | contig 9954 bp, 11 predicted proteins | sample MGYA00242762_ERZ504587 | MGnify/ENA primary metagenome ERZ504587 (study PRJEB26092, sample SAMD00036337) | human gut metagenome | host: Homo sapiens | study: EMG produced TPA metagenomics assembly of...
CCGGCAGCTTTCTATCCTCCCAGGTCCGCTTCCAGCCAAGTACTTTCGACGTTTAAGGCTTAACTACTGTGTTCGGATGAGAACAGGTGGATCCCTTAGCTATCGCCACCAGATTGTTTCAGAAGGTCTTTAAGCCTTCAAACTATATAGAAGAGTACAAACTTTTGAGTTCGCTGTGTGTTTTTACTTCTTTTCGGCGATTCACTTTCATCGAAAACGCTCCCCTCAGGTCGCTTTTTCGATATAAGTTCCGCCACCTCTAATTCTGACTTCGCTTGCGCTCGTCACAATCAGGCGTCACTTAAGTCAAGCCCTCGACATATTAGTATCGGTCCGCTCAATACATTGCTGTACTTACACTCCCGACCTATCAACCTCATCTTCTTTAAGGTGTCTTACTAGATTGCTCTATGAGAGATCTCATCTTAAGGCTGGTTTCACGCTTAGATGCTTTCAGCGTTTATCCTTTCCGAACGTAGCTACCCAACTGTACCCCTGGCGGGATAATTGGTACACCAGCGGTTCGTCCACTCCGGTCCTCTCGTACTAGGAGCAGCCCCCTTCAAATCTCTTGCGCCCGCGATGGATAGGGACCGAACTGTCTCACGACGTTCTGAACCCAGCTCACGTACCACTTTAATGGGCGAACAGCCCAACCCTTGGGACCGACTTCAGCCCCAGGATGTGATGAGCCGACATCGAGGTGCCAAACCTCCCCGTCGATATGGACTCTTGGGAGAGATTAGCCTGTTATCCCCAGGGTAGCTTTTATCCGTTGAGCGATGGCCCTTCCACTCGGTACCACCGGATCACTAAGCCCTACTTTCGTACCTGCTCGTCGTGTTTGACTCGCAGTCAAGCTCCCTTCTGCCTTTACACTCTTCGCGCGATTTCCGGCCGCGCTGAGGGAACCTTTGGGCGCTCCGTTACTCTTTCGGAGGCGACCGCCCCAGTCAAACTGCCCGCCTGACACTGTCCCGGATTTCGTTACTCTCGCGGTTAGAATTTCAATACATCAAGGGTGGTATCCCAACGTCGGCTCCAGCCAGACTAGCGTCCAGCTTTCCATGCCTCCCACCTATCCTGTACGTAATGTATCAAAACCCAATGTCAGGTTACAGTAAAGCTCCATGGGGTCTTTCTGTCCAGTCGCGGGTAACCTGCATCTTCACAGGTATTTCAATTTCACCGGGTCCCTCGTTGAGACAGTGCCCAAATCGTTACACCTTTCGTGCGGGTCGGAACTTACCCGACAAGGAATTTCGCTACCTTAGGACCGTTATAGTTACGGCCGCCGTTCACCGGGGCTTCAGTCGAATGCTTTGGACTAATCCGAACATCCTTCCTTAACCTTCCGGCACTGGGCAGGTGTCAGCACCTATACGTCAGCTTTCGCTTTAGCAGGCACCTGTGTTTATGGTAAACAGTCGCTTGGGCCTCTTCTCTGCGACCACTCTATGCTCCATCCGCATGGGACTTCACAACAGTGGCTACCTTATCCCGAAGTTACGGGTACATTTTGCCGAGTTCCTTAACGAGGGTTCTCCCGCGCACCTTAGGATTCTCTCCCCGCATACCTGTGTCGGTTTACGGTACGGGCGGTAGCTCTCTCACTAGAAGCTTTTCTCGACAGTGTGGGGTCAACAACTTCGCTCGCATCTCTGCTCACTCCGCATCACGCCTCAGGCTTTCAGTGCACGGATTTGCCTATGCACCACCCTACACGCTTACACATGCTCTTCCATTCGCATGCTTGCCTGCCCTTCTGTGTCACTCCATTGCTCAAACAATTACTACCGGTACTGGAATATCAACCAGTTGTCCATCTCCTACGCTCTCTGCCTCGGATTAGGTCCCGACTTACCCTGAGACGACGATCGTTGCTCAGGAATCCTTATGCTTTCGGTGGAAAGGATTCTCACCTTTCTTTTCGCTACTCATACCAACATTCTCACTTCCCACAAGTCCACCGAACCTTCCAGTTCGACTTCTACCCTATGGGAACGCTCCCCTACCCCGTATACTTTACGTATACAGCCACAGCTTCGGTTTCGTACTTTAGCCCCGGGAATCTTCGGCGCAGGGTCTCTCGACCAGTGAGCTATTACGCACTCTTTAAATGGTGGCTGCTTCTGAGCCAACATCCTGGTTGTTTATGAAACCCCACATCCTTTTCCACTTAGTACGACATTGGGGACCTTAGCTGGTGGTCTGGGCTGTTTCCCTTTTGACCACGGATCTTATCACTCGTAGTCTGACTCCAAGGCTCTACAGTATATCCATTCGGAGTTTGACAGGGTTCGGTAACCTTTACGGCCCCTAGCCCGATCAGTGCTCTACCGCCTATACTTACTACCTCAGGCTAGCCCTAAAGCTATTTCGGGGAGAACCAGCTATCTCCGCGTTCGATTGGAATTTCACCCCTACCCACATCTCATCCGAAAGCTTTTCAACGCTCACCGGTTCGGTCCTCCACGCAATTTTACCTGCGCTTCAACCTGGACATGGGTAGATCACTGCGGTTTCGGGTCTACCTACACTAACTAGCGCCCTCTTAAGACTCGCTTTCGCTGCGGCTCCGTGTCTTCCACTTAACCTCGCTAGTGCAGATAACTCGTTGGTTCATTCTTCAATAGGCACGCCGTCGCTTTCGCTTCGACTGCTTGTAGACATACGGTTTCAGGTACTATTTCACTCCCTCCCGGGGTTCTTTTCACCTTTCCCTCACGGTACTATGCGCTATCGGTCGCCAAGTAGTTTTTAGCCTTGGAGGGTGGTCCCCCCTGCTTCCCACAAAATTCCTCGTGCTTCGTGGTACTCTGGATCTCGGCCTCTCTGCTCTGCCTTTCGTCTACGGGGCTTTTACCCTCTCTCGCTTACCTTTCCAGGTAATTCAACTAGGCCTGACTTCGATTCTGCCGGTCCTCAACCCCGAAAAGCCGGAGCTTCTCGGTTTGGCTCTGCCCTCTTCGCTCGCCGCTACTGTGGGCATCTCGTTTGATTTCTCTTCCTCCGGGTACTTAGATGTTTCAGTTCCCCAGGTTCCCTCCCTTGCGGGTGACCATCCATGACGATGGCCGGGTTTCCCCATTCGGATATCCACGGATCAATACTTGCTTGCAGTTCCCCGTGGCTTTTCGCAGCTTACCGCGTCCTTCTTCGGCTCTTGGCGCCTAGGCATCCACCGTATGCCCTTAGTAGCTTGACTTTTCAGCTGCTAAGAAACTTACGTTCCTAGACTTTTTCTCGTTAACTCTCATCAAATATAGCATTTTGATTAGAGGTTTGTGTCTATTACTACTCACTCATCATTTTCGTAATAAACTGTTTGTCTCTTCTATATGGTTTTCAAGGTTCAAAAAAGAAGGCTAAGCCTTCAAAACTAAACATTAACCAACGAATGTGCGTCGACTTGAAGTCTACGAGATATCTTACTATCTCATGTCTCCATAGAAAGGAGGTGATCCAGCCGCACCTTCCGATACGGCTACCTTGTTACGACTTCACCCCAATCATCGGCCCCACCTTAGACGGCTGGCTCCTAATAGGTTACCTCACCGGCTTCGGGTGTTACCAACTTTCGTGGTGTGACGGGCGGTGTGTACAAGGCCCGGGAACGTATTCACCGCAGTATGCTGACCTGCGATTACTAGCGATTCCGACTTCACGCAGGCGGGTTGCAGCCTGCGATCCGAACTGAGATCGGGTTTCTGGGGTTTGCTCTGCCTCGCGGCTTCGCTTCCCTCTGTTTCCGACCATTGTAGTACGTGTGTAGCCCAAGACATAAGGGGCATGATGACTTGACGTCATCCCCGCCTTCCTCCAGGTTGTCCCTGGCAGTCTCCCATGAGTCCCCAACTTTACTTGCTGGTAACATAGGATAGGGGTTGCGCTCGTTGCGGGACTTAACCCAACATCTCACGACACGAGCTGACGACAGCCATGCACCACCTGTTTTCTTGTCCCCGAAGGAAAGCTCTATCTCTAGAGCGTTCAATCAATGTCAAGCCTTGGTAAGGTTCTTCGCGTTGCGTCGAATTAAACCACATACTCCACCGCTTGTGCGGGCCCCCGTCAATTCCTTTGAGTTTCAACCTTGCGGCCGTACTCCCCAGGCGGGGTACTTATTGCGTTAACTCCGGCACAGAAGGGTCGATACCTCCTACACCTAGTACCCATCGTTTACGGCCAGGACTACCGGGGTATCTAATCCCGTTCGCTACCCTGGCTTTCGCATCTCAGCGTCAGACACAGTCCAGAAAGGCGCCTTCGCCACTGGTGTTCCTCCCAATATCTACGCATTTCACCGCTACACTGGGAATTCCCCTTTCCTCTCCTGCACTCAAGCCTAACAGTTTCCAGCGCCATACGGGGTTGAGCCCCGCATTTTCACGCTCGACTTATTAAGCCGCCTACATGCTCTTTACGCCCAATAATTCCGGACAACGCTCGCCACCTACGTATTACCGCGGCTGCTGGCACGTAGTTAGCCGTGGCTTCCTCGTTTACTACCGTCATTGCAATGCATTGTTCACACACTGCACGTTCGTCATAAACAACAGAGCTTTACAGACCGAAATCCTTCATCACTCACGCGGCGTTGCTCCGTCAGACTTTCGTCCATTGCGGAAGATTCCCCACTGCTGCCTCCCGTAGGAGTTTGGGCCGTGTCTCAGTCCCAATGTGGCCGTTCATCCTCTCAGACCGGCTACTGATCATCGCTTGGTAGTCCGTTACACTACCAACTAGCTAATCAGACGCAGGCCCATCCTTTAGCGATAGCTTACTTGTAGAGGCCATCTTTCTTCATCCTGCCATGCGGCACGATGATCACATCCGGTATTAGCACTCCTTTCGGAATGTTGTCCCCGTCTAAAGGGCAGGTTGCCTACGCGTTACTCACCCGTTCGCCACTAAGAATTCTACCGAAATAAAATTCTCCGTTCGACTTGCATGTGTTAGGCACGCCGCCAGCGTTCGTCCTGAGCCAGGATCAAACTCTCCAATAAAGTTTTATTGAGAAAGCCGATTGGCTCTTTCGATTTGTTGTTAAGAAATTATTTTTTGACTTGGCAAACGCTCCTCTTTCAAGAAACGCTCGCCCGCACATTCGTTTTTGGTTATTGTTCAGTTTTCAAGGTTCTGCCTGCCGCCGCATTTCGGCGACTTGTATATAATAGCATTCCCCGTTACTTCTGTCAACACCTTTTTTACAACTTTTTTATGTTTTTTTAATTATTTTGTAAGTACTTACTGATCAATGGTTTAACGATACATTTACCGTTGCTGTAATCCGCCATAAAAACCACTCTTTCCGCAACTCCAGAATACACATTATAGTCAAACGCTTCAATAGGATAATTCTTACGTATCTGCCTCCAGGTTGAAAAAATATAATCCGGCAAATATTGACGAACCTCGTCTTTATCCCGCCAAAAGGCCATAGCACGTTCATTTAATTCAGCTGTTTTCCATCCCATCCAGCTGGGAAGCCAGTTAGGCTGAGAAACAAATACATCAAATCTTAATATTTCTTTTACATTTGTTTTTTCGGAAGGATAACAGTCACATGTAAATTCCCACAACAATTTTGTTACACCGCGAGCATTATGTCCCTGAGGATACAAGCCTCTGCTTTCCCACCATTCTGTCAGCTTGCGATAAAAATCAAATGCAGTTCCATTATTTGCCTTTATAAGATATGCTAAAACGTTATTAAACTTACCTGTATTGTAGGTATTTTCAAAAACATCTTCCAAAACTTTAAGAAAGCGTAATTCTTCATATCCCATATACTTAGTCTGAACAACCTCATAAGGCGGTTCACTCATATACAGCAAACCGTGTTCTTGAGCCTGACTTTGCATAACCGTCCCCTGCAGCACTTTTAAAAATCCTAACTGCAGCATATGCGGTCTCAGTCCATAAACATCGTTAAATGATTTTATAAACTCTTTTTAGTCCTTCATATGGTAAGCCAGCAATTAAGTCGAGGTGCAGATGGATATTATTGTTTTGCAAAAGCCGTCCGACATTATCTGCTAATTTCTTCCAGTTATTTTCCCTGCCGATGGCTTCCAATGTTTTTGTATTTGTGCTTTGAACACCAATTTCGAACTGAAAACGGCCTTCTGGTACTGTTTCCAAGAATTTCAATGTGTTTTCTGAAAGCAAATCAGCTTTAATTTCAAAATGAAAGGTCGTCTCTGTATCAGCCATGGATAAGTAATGCATGATAGGCAGAAAATATGTTTCATCCAAATTATATGTACGGTCAACAAATTTTACCAGTGGCACTTTCGCTTCCATAAAGTGTTCTAAATCCAACAGTACTTTTTCGAGCGGACGTCTGCGAACAGAATGAGAAATACCAGATAAACAGTAGGAACACTGGAAAGGACAGCCCCGTGTACATTCATAATAAACTATTTTATTTTCAGCAACTATAGTTTCCAAATCAGGGTATGGGAACCCCAACTCTGCCAGATCTTCAACAACTGTTACACCGCCATTAATTTGCACAGCACCATTTTTATCACGATAAGCAATGTGCGCCGGCACCTTATCGTCAGCATTTTTTAATGCTTTTAACAATTCAGAAAAGCAAATTTCTCCTTCACCCTGTACAATAAAATCTATTTCACTTTTTTTCGTTAAAAATTCTTTCTGGCTCAAAAGCCACCTCAGGACCGCCAACAACTATTTTCGCTGCAGGCAGTACTTTTCTGACTAACTCTATCAAGCTGTAGACATAAGTTTTATTCCAAATATGCACAGAAAATCCCACAACTTCTGGCTTGGCTCTTGTTATCTCTGCCAATACCGCCAAAAGCGGAGTTTGTATGGTCTCTTCGATAAGCGTTACTTCTATTGCGTTTTTCTGTCAGAATCGTTACATAACGCAGTCCCAATGCTGTATGAACATATTTACTGTTAATAGCTACTAAAATACTTTTCATAAAATCACGCCTCTAACCTTTCATATGCTGTCTGTGTTATAATAATAAAGTATTTTAGATTTTGCAAGGAGTGAATTTAATTTATGACTAAAAATAACGAACCCGAGCATGGCAGTTTAGTGTCGCGCAGTAGTATAGACAGCCGTTTTCAATGGAACATCAATGATATTTATCCCGATCAGGAATCCTGGAAAACAGCAAGTCAGCAATTTAAAAAGGATGTTGACGCTTTTAGTCAATATAAAGGCCAACTGCATGACTGTCAGACTTTAAAAACGGTATTGCGGGAACAGGAAAACTTTCCATCATTATCAGTAAATTATATGCCTATGCAAGACTTCAGCAGGATACTGATAATGCCAATCAGCAATTTCAGGCTCTGGTGGGCGAAGCCGAAGCTTTAGCCGCCGCTTTCAGCAATGCTGTTTCCTTTGTTGAGCCGGAGCTTTTATCATTAAGTCAGGAAAAATTAAACGATCTATTATCTGACTCTGATTTTAGTGATTATCGATTTTATCTTAATAATTTACTGCGATTATCCAAACATGTTCTTCCCAAAGAGCAGGAAGAACTGCTTTCATTGAGCCAGCTGGCAACTTCAGGCCCAGCTGCTATTTTCCGCAGCTTAGTCAGTGCTGATATGCAATTTCCTCTGGTTAAAAATTCAGAAGGACTGGATGTAACTGTCAGCGAAGGCAATTATTTGCTCAATATGACCAGCAATGACAGATTACTGCGCCGTAATTCTTTCAAAGGCTTAATGACTACTTACCATAAATACCGCAATACGCTCGCCAATACGCTTTCCAGCAATTGCCGTGTCAGTGCGTTTTATGCAACTGCCCATAAATATCATGATACTTTAGAAGCCTGTCTCTCTGAAGATAATATACCGCCAAGTTTATATGACGGTCTGATTGAGACCGTTCACGAAAATTTAAAACCTTTACATGAGTATATAGCCCTAAAAAAAGAAATACTTGGATTGGATGAATTTCACGCTTATGATATTTACCAGCCAATCAGCAATGCCGCCGACAGCTTTGCCTGTGATTTTGATGAAGCAAAGGTCAAAGTAACAGCAGCGCTCTCTCCTTTGGCTATGATTATCAGGCCGCCTTACAAGAGGGTTTCGATAAACAGTGGATCGATATTTACGAAAACAAAGGTAAACGAAGCGGAGCTATTCATGGGGAATCTACGGAGTACATCCTTATGTTCTGCTGAATTATCAGCCCCGCTATAACAGTATATCTACTCTTGCTCATGAAATGGGACATGCACTGCATAGCTATTTCAGCAATAAGTCCCAAACATATATCAACAGTGATTATTCTATTTTCTGCGCCGAAGTCGCCTCTACCACAAATGAAATCTTACTTTTAGAGCATACCTTAAAAACAGCTTCTCCAGAACAGAAAATCTATCTTCTCAACCAATTTCTCGAAGCCGTACGTACTACCGTTTACCGTCAGGTACAATTTGCTGAGTTTGAAAAGTTCATCCATAATGAAATCAACGAGGGCCGTACACTGCAGGCTGCAATGCTGGAACCTATTGGTTGGACAGCAACAAACGTTATTATGGCCCTGCGCTTACTGTAGACGCAGAATTAGCCAGTGAATGGTCACGTATCCCTCATTTCTATACCCCATTTTATGTATATAAATATGCAACCGGTTACAGTGCAGCCACCGCCTTTGCCTCGGCAATACTCGAAAATAAACCTAAGGCAGTAGAAAAATATCTGCACTTCCTTGCTTCCGGCGGCAGTGACTATTCTCTGAACCTGTTAAAAACAGCCGGTGTCGATTTAACGACCCCTTTGCCGGTTACCGTAACACTGCACAAATTTGCAGAAAAACTACAAGAATTAAAAACTTTACTTGGAAAATAACAAAAAGAAACTCCGCTTGTTTAAATAACAGGCGGAGTTTCTTTTCTCTAAAATAAATCAAATAAATTTAGTTTTTAGACTCAACTCTGAACACATTTTTTAATTATTTTACATAAAAAGCCGCATAATGAATACTACTACTGCTCCAATAGCAGCAAAAATCAAAAATGTAGGCAGCAAAAAAGAAAAAGATCGCTAAAATACCGCCTAAAATCAACAACGTCATCAAAATACCGCTTCCGCAACCAAAACTATGAACACGGATCTGCGGACCGCCGTTATTTTGTTCATAAGTTCTACGCTCTGTGCGCATATCTTCTACGCGGGTTCCTCCTTCTGCATTACCATCCTGCTCAATAGTAACGCCATCAAAGGTATCTCTTTCTTCAGGGCGCAGAACCTGTACTTCGGCTTCAATACTACAATGACAATATGGACACTCCTGCGTGCCACGTTCTAATTCTTTTCCGCAAAAACTACATTTCATAGCAAAACTCCTTTTTCACGTTAGGAAAGCGCCATCAGCAAAATTCCTTCTTCGTTGATGTAACGTGGATCGTGTTTTTCTATCCCCAAAGTTACCCATATTTCCTTTGCCATACGCCTCATTACGTCCAAAGGAACATTGTGGCACAACTCAGCAATTTTTTCATCATCATAATTGTAGACACCATTTGTCTTGATAAAATCAAAAATAGCTCCTGCAGCCCAAATATCAGGCATTCTTACTTCTCTGCAGAACTTAACCTTAAAATCAGACCACAACTGTATGACCAATTTAATATCGCGTTCAGCAAAATGATATGGCTCCATCATCTGTCTGATTCTCAGAATAACTCTGTCCTTATAATCTATTTCCGTAGGAAGATAGTTTTATGCTCAGTTTCATAGTTAAAATTATTCAGATTTACAAAAGCAGATATAAAAATACCATATGCCGAAGCAGCATCGGATTTCTGGCTATAAATGCTTCCCAATCCGCCGCAGGATCCTGAATATTATACCATTCCTTACACGACTTCAGTGTATTAAACAGACGTTTTCTGCGCTACTTTGCCTATTTTTAAGACAGCTACATAATTCATTATCATACTTTCA